>Ga0136617_10000175_pt1 | contig 49081 bp, 39 predicted proteins | sample AntDrymUQ3222106_2_FD_129672 | JGI IMG/M metagenome (GOLD analysis project Ga0136617, IMG submission 129672) | Polar desert sand microbial communities from Dry Valleys, Antarctica - metaG UQ322 (21.06) | ecosystem: Environmental > Terrestrial > Soil > Desert | place: Antarctica: Dry Valley... | reverse complement strand
TTCGCTGGTCGTACAGCCATCTCGCAACGAGATGTGATGACCGCTCGCTCACTATTCACCGCGTTTGATACTTTTCCGAAACCCGTGATCGCAATGATCAATGGATATTGTCTGGGCGGCGGATGTGAGTTGGCTTTGGCTTGCGACATCAGAGTGGCAAGTGAGAATGCTTCATTCGGCCAGCCCGAAATCAATCTGGGAATTATTCCCGGAGGCGGAGGCACTCAACGCCTGACACGCTTGGTGGGCGAAGGCAAAGCGATGGAGTTGATTCTCACCGGGGATATTATCGACGCGAAAACTGCGTTCGCCATCGGGTTAGTCAATCATGTTTTTCCTGCGGATCAACTTGAAGCCCGGACCATGGACATCGCGAAGCGCATCGCGGACAAGGGCCCAGTCGCCCTGAAACTGGCCAAGGAAGCAGTAAAGATTGCTTCGCGCTCGTTGCTGGATGAGGGTCTGCGGCGCGAAGTTGATCTCTTCGCCTTATGTTTCTCCACCGAAGACAAGGAAGAAGGTGTAGAAGCGTTTCTGGAAAAGCGGAAACCGGCGTTCAAAGGAAGATAGGGCTTTGAGCTTTGAGCTTTGTGCTTTGTAAGATCTCAGTCTTAAGCTTGGAGTGCTAGGTTTAGTGTCTCTCCATTGACTTTACGGTCTTTTTGTTCGTGCGGCTTCGGGTGATTTCGTGGATCGATTCTTTTGCCTACGGAAGGCGATCCATAAAATCACATAAAATCACACGAAAAACCACGAAGACTCAAAGCGTTTCTCTACATTATGAAACCAAAGAGAATGTTTGGCTGTTGTATTGTCATTTTTGAGACACACTAGTTCAGAGCACAAAGTTCAAAGTACAATTTTAAATTGAGAATCATCGGCATCATCCTCGGCATCCTAGTCGCCGCCATTGGCGGCGTAGTTGCCTATCGCGCCTTGTTCCTGGAGCCGAGCTCAGCAGTTGTGATCACTGAAACCGAGGTTCGCGAACTTCCCGACACAGCCCGGGTGGTTGGGGGAATTGCACTGCTCGCAATCGGGGCCACCATGGCCTTCTTCGCCGCACGCAGAAGAAAAACCTAAAATTGATTCAGTTGTGATCTCTCCCAGAATCGACAACCGCGGTAAAGAATCCGGAATGTCAAGGCAGTCCACTACACGCGTCACTCCGTTCCGTGTACTGCCCCACTTCTACCTCGCCCACCGCTTATTTGCTGAGAATACGTTCGACTCCATACAAGCGATCCACGAAACCACCCGAACCACACGAAGTTTGTCAGCGCCATTTCGTATGATTTCGTGGATCGTTTTAGACGCTATGTCGGTGAATGCGGCCTACCAAGAATTCGGCCACTACAGAAATGCCAAGGCCCGCTTGACCGGCTCTTCGGCGCTACGTTACTCTTCCCTCCCCATTAGACCGAACAAGCCTTTTGGGCTTAACCGTTTCAGGGGCCGTAGCTCAGCTGGGAGAGCGCATGACTGGCAGTCATGAGGTCAGGGGTTCGATCCCCCTCGGCTCCACCAATATTTAAAATAACTCAGGGCATCCATGCCGGATGCCCTGAGCGTTTTGTGCGCTTACAATGTCCCGGCATTGGCGAATGGCTGCCGCTTACCATCGCCAGGTTTCCACGATCTGGAATGCTCCTCGTTCGCGCAACGTCGTAGCGAGAACGTGGCGCGGTTTGTCCTCCACGAAATGGAGAAGTGCAAAGGTGTCGAGACGGAACTGATCGGCATTCTCGGCCTGGATTTTCCGAACTCCGACGCGGCTGAGGCGCTCAAACACGAGGGCTTCTCTGAGACGGTCGCCCGCGCTGATGGCCTCGTTCTGGTCGTTCCGGAATATAATCACGGTTATCCGGGATTACTTAAGCATGTACTCCGATTCGAATCTGAAGGAATACATCCACAAGGCGGTCGGCGTGCGCGGCGTCTCTGCGGGCGGGTTGGGAGGCCCGCGAGTGATCGAGAACCTGCTGCCGGTGCTGAGAAAGCTGGGTCTGGTGACAATCTTCTGGGACGGCAATTTCTCCGGAGCGCAAGAGCTTTTCGATGGTCAGGGAAAGATCCTGGACAACGCTTATGTCAAGCGCATCGATAAGTTTCTTGGTGAACTGATCTGGATGAGCAAGGTATTAAGGTATTGCCGAGAAAGTGTGTCCATTTGAGGACTGATATGAAACTCATCTCCGTCAACGTCGGAGTACCCCGGCTCGTCATGAGCAATGGCGAACCTGTCTCGACAGGAATTTTCAAAGCGCCTGTTCCAGATCGCGTAATGCTCAAAACGCTCAATCTCGAGGGTGACCGGCAGGCCGATCTTTCCGTTCATGGCGGCTCGAGCAAAGCAGTCTACGGTTATCCATCTGAACACTATGAGTACTGGGAAAAGGAACTGCCTGAAATGGACCTGCCCTGGGGCATGTTCGGTGAGAACTTCACGACGGAGGGTCTCTTTGAACCCGACCTGAACATCGGCGACAAGTTTCGCATCGGTACAGCTCTGGTAATGATTACCGAACCGCGCATGCCCTGCTACAAACTTGGCCTCAAGTTTGGTCGGTCGGACATCATCAAGAGGTTCCTCGCGAGCGAACGCACCGGTTTCTATTTTGCCGTCCTGCAAGATGGTGAACTTGGTGCCGGAGATCGGATCGAGCTGATTCAAGAGAATAGGAATGGTGTAAGGGTCAGCGATATAACTCGACTATATGCACGCGACAGGCACAACGTTGAACTGCTGCGTCGCGCGGTTGAGGTTGAGGCCCTCCCGGAAAGCTGGCGGGTATACTTTCAAAATCAACTCCAGAAGCTGACGGCTTCTTGAAAGGCAGCAAACTATGTCACAACCCAAGAAGGTGATTTGTCCTGACTGTGGCGTTGAGATGAATCACCACGCAATGAAGGTTGATTACGGCGTCGACGGTCCCGCGCTCGTGGACAACTTGTTCGGAGGTGCCCCAAGGAGTTTCGAGTTTCGAGTTTCGGGTTGCGGGTTCCGAGTTCCGAGTGAACTTGAAGCCGGGAGTTTTGGAAGTGAAAACGTGAAAGTCGGAACTTGAAACTCGAAACTAGTTCAGGAGCAATCATGAAAGCAATCGCGGTAAAACCCGGAATACCTAACACTGTTCACTTAACCGAATTGACGGCGCCAACAGTCGCTGAAGTCCCAAACGGCCGCGGCGTGCTGGTGCGCGTGTTGCGCGTGGGCGTCGACGCGACTGACAAGGAGATAAACGCAGGGGATTATGGCCAGGCTCCGCCGGGATACGATTTTCTAATCATTGGCCACGAGAGTTTCGGCCAGGTTGAAGCGGTTGGTCCAAACGTCACCGAGGTAAAACCAGGAGATTATGTTGTCGCCACCGTGCGCCGTCCGGGTTCAAGTATCTACGACCTGATCGGCACCAGCGACATGACGACTGACGACACATATTTTGAACGCGGCATCAATTTGCGACACGGCTACATGGGTGAGTACTACGTCGACGATGCCGAGTTCATAGTCAAGATTCCCCAAGGGCTTAAAGAAGTTGGCGTTTTGCTGGAACCAACAACAGTCGTCGAGAAAGGGATCGCGCAGGCTTTTGAGATTCAGCGTCGCTTGCGCGTCTGGCGTCCGAAACGCGCGGCCGTCATGGGCGCAGGCACGATAGGTCTTCTCGCAACGCTGGCTTTGCGCTTGCGCGAACTGCAGGTCACGACTTTCGGCCTGACCCAGAAGCCGTATTTGAACTCAGATCTGGCCGAAGCAATTGGCGCGACCTATCAATCGACGAAAGAGATGTCGATTCTCGAGGGCGCGAAGGAATATGGCCCGTTTGACATCATCTTCGAGGCGACCGGATTCTCTCCCGTTGTTTTCGAGAGCATGCAGGCGCTCGGCAAGAATGGGGTGCTCGTTCTTTCGAGCGTGACCGGCGGTGATCGCAGAATTGAAGTTCCCGCGGACAAGATCAATCTCGATTTTGTTTTAGGTAACAAGGTAATGGTCGGCACGGTCAATGCAAATCGGGAATACTTTGAGATGGGCGTGAAAGATATGGCCCAGGCCGAAGCCGAGTATCCGGGATGGATGGCGCGTTTGTTAACACACCCGGTCAAAGGACTGGAAAACTATCGGGAGCTGCTCGACAAACTGAGTAACGGCAACGGAGCAATCAAGGTTTTTTGCGAGGTTGCCAAGCTGTAGCCACGGCCGGGACTTGGTGATCGCGTCGCGGAAGGGGCCGATGATTGAATTCAATAGCGAGACGGTTAAGCAACATTCCATCCTCAATAGCCGCGTCAACGACGCTGCATTCGTACCCCCGCCTGGTTGGCACGCTTCAACTCGATTTAAGCGACGGGGTTGTTATTCTATGCGTGCCGCTGCCGCCGCTGCTTCGGAGAAACCTTGTCAGACGTGAAAAATGATGCGGATAATCAGGTTCGGGTCAAAGTGCGCGAAAGCTGGCGAATACCTGGAACCTAAGAGGCCTGACCTTAAGGCGTTTCGTGAACGCAAATCGAGCGAGAGCGCATGATGTTGACACGTGGCTGGAGAATCATCGGGTGGCGATGGAAGACGTTCGGTAAGCATCTTTGGACGAAACTCAACACGGACGACGTGCTCAACCGGGCCGCGATTCTTTCCTTCTACTTCCTGCTCGCGCTCTTTCCGCTACTGCTTTTCTTGACGGCTCTTTTGGGTTACTTCGCCGACGCCGGAACGGAGTGGCGCCGCAGTATGCTCACTTATTTGAGTGCGATTGTGCCCGTTTCCGCTTTTGACCTCATCAACACGACGGTTGACGAGATTAGTCAAAACAGCAGCGGCGGCAAACTGTCGTTCGGTCTGCTGACATCACTGTGGTTCGCTTCCTCGGGCATGGGCGCGATCATCGAAGGTTTGAACGTCGCCTACGACGTGAAGGAGACGCGCGCGTGGTGGAGAAGAACTCTGCTGGCCATCTTGCTGACGATAGCGCTCGCCGTCCTGATTATCACCGTGCTGGCGTTGATGTTCTACGGCAGTCACATAGGCGAAAGGATCGCGAACCGCTACGGTTTGGGCGCGACGTTTACCGCCGCGTGGACGGTCTTGCAATGGCCGGTTGTGCTCGTCTTCGTCTTTTTAGCCTTTGAGGTGATCTACTACTTTGCGCCCGACCTGCATGACCAACAACTACGCTGGCTCGCTCCGGGAGCGATGATCGGTGTCTTTCTGTGGCTGCTTGTCTCCTTTCTGTTCGGCTCATATCTCAACTTCTATAACACCTACAGCGTGATCTATGGGTCACTGGGAGCGGTCATCATTCTAATGTTGTGGTTTTACTTGACTGGCGTGACGATTCTCATCGGCGGCGAGGTCAACGCCATCATCGAGCAAGCGGCAGCTCGCGCGGGAGACCCTGAGGCGAAAGCAGCCGGGGAAAAGCTTCCAGATGAAAGGGCGAGGATACGTGCGACAGGAGCGTAATCAGCGTAAAAGATCCTTCCTGACGTCCGAAGGCGAGGCGAACAGCCACCCGGTGGCCGTAAGTTATTTTGTGGCCTTCCTTTTCGAGCAAGCGTTGATGGAGTCGGTTTCTTTTGCACTTGAGCTGTGGCATGGAGCGTGACGCACCGACAGGTCCCGCCGGGGTGCGTGGCACTCCACCGCGTAGCGCGACTGCGATGACCACGCGTCGCTGGCACCCAGTTACTCACCGAACTGGGCGAGGCCGACCGTGATCATGAGTGCGGTTGACCAACTCGCGGGACCAGGCGCCGCTGCAGTGCATATACCGAAAAGCCATAACGACTCCGAGTAGCATCCCCGCTTACAGGAAGTCGTTCAGCCAGCCGCCGGAAAAACGTGCGCGGCGAAGCCCGTTGCTTATATAAGGACAGCGCCGCATTAGCCGCCAAAGAAATCCCGATCTGTAGTTCTCAATCATCAAAACTATCGGGCCCTGATCCAGACCATAGTAGCCCTTTGAGATCCATTCCTTGCCTGAAACTGACGAAAACGTGGGATTGAAGCTGCACTTGAATCCGTACTTGCTGGTCATTTCAGGAAACGTCTCGTCGAAATATTGAAGCGAAGGCAACACGATCTCGGGCGCGAACGGAAGTGAAGCAACCACGGCCCACGGAGCCAGAGTGCCGTCATCGGGCCCGTTTGGAACACCGCGCGCCACGTAGTCGTAGAATCGGCGCGATTTGCCTCCGACCTTTTTGCTTTGTGGTCCTGGGCCATCGCTCGCGGTGAGACCCCAAATGTGTTCACCATAGCCTTTGAAGCCTCGCGGATTGCGAATCGCGTACTGCTGCTGAATGTAGGCAGCGCGGCGGCTATTCTCGAAATAATCGATTGCCTGGTTCCGCATGTAGTCGTCCTGGATCGCGCGAAAGTCGATCCACATGTGCGAAAGCTGATGGATGAAGAGCGGCCCGGCGTATAGGAACTCGTGACCGTAAAGCTTCCGCCACTTATAAGTCTCGCTCCAAGCCTGGTAGCTCTTTTCGGGCAGCGGGTGCGTCGGTGAGGCGAGACCGAGGACGTAAAGAATCAGGGCTTCGTTATAGCCCTGCCAGCGATACTTGATGAATCCGGTTTCAGGTCTCCAGCCGTGCGTGACAGAGTCTCCGCGGTTCTGAGCCCATTGCCAGTCGGCCCGGGCGTAGATGGCGTCGGCAATCGTGCGAATCTCGTGTTCGGCTTCGGCGTCGCGATTGAAATACTCCGCGGCCGTCAGTGCTCCCGCGATCAAGAATGTCGAATCGATTGTTGACAGTTCGCAATTCAAGGTCCGACGCCCGGTCTTCATGTCGAGGAAGTGATAATAGAAACCCTTGTATCCGGTGGCGTTTGGTTCCGACCCGTGCTCACTATTCCAAAAGAAGCGTAGTGTCGTGAGGGTCCGCTTAATTGCGTCGTTGCGCGTGATGAATGCCCGCTCGACGCCAACTGGATAAGCAGACAGGGCGAATCCTGTGGCAGCGATGCTGCACGGCGCTCCCTGGCGGGTGCTGTCCGGCACTAAGCCATTCTGCGGATTCGTCTCCTTCAGGAAATAGTAAAACGTAACGCGCTGCAGCACCTCGAGTTTCTTGTCGGGAAAGGAGTGTTGTCTTGACTTCAACGCTAACCTCTACATTCTCATCTCAAATTATATTCCCTTGCTGCCACGCTGTTCGCCGGAAGCATGACGTCCAACTTCCCTTGATGTGCCAAAATCAAGTGATTCGCTCTTTAGCTGAGATGCACTCAGGAGTTGGCCCCAACTCTTATAGTCCGGCGGCGAAGTTATGCTGCTCACTTAAACGCTCGGAACGGTGCGGACGCTTCCGAATTGCCTGAAGTGATGGTCGAAGGCGAAGGCTTCGGAAATACTCATTTGTTCATTGATTGAGGCGATGGGGCGCTGTCCGTGCGCTAGGCCGCATACCAGTAGGGGCATCCCAACGGATGCCCTTAGCTTTTGGACTGCCGGCTCCCTAATGACCACAACTTAAATCAGGTTAAATCTGTAGCCGGGATCCAGGTGCTGGTGCTTCACCAGAATCTGGTGGATATTGTAAGGGTGTGTCGGGCTGCCGGTGAAATGGTTTTTCAAAACTTGAAAGATGTGACCAAGGCCACCGGCATCGTCAATGTCAGCCACGCACTCGTCGCCTTTCATAAAGAAAGTTAATTGTAGGTTTCCGAAGTGGTCGTCCGTTTTAAAGCTGCCAGCCGGTGAGAACGCAACGAACTGGGCGGGCAGGTGGTGTTGGCTTCCGGAAACCTCGTGGAACAGCCCGGTGTTGACGCTGTGCTTCACTTCTTCCCGCAATTCTTTTTCGACAAATGCGAAAAAGCGATCACCCCGAAGCTCCCTGATCGCTTTTATCAGCGAAAGCACGGACTTGTCGTTGCTTAGCCTAGTTGCCTGGGTTTTGCGTGCGATGTTCAGAACGCCCCCGCGGCGGATATCGTCCAGGGCCTTGTAGAGTGCGTCGCCAGTGTTGTTTTCGAAACCAAAAACGCCGGGACTCTTCGTCAAAAGGGATCGCAGTTCTTTGGGCAAGTTCGGGAAGGTCGGGAAAGTGACGCTGACTACCTTGGAAATATCAACGGGAAAAAGGATGGCTATTTCAGTAGCGCCGCTGATTTTGACGGTGATGAAGTGGCTGACGGGATTATACGACGGTGGATCTATCGAAATTTGATACACACCTTGCGCCGCGAGTTCGCGATGTTTGAGAAAAAGCACGGGCTCGATCAGTTCAAATTCCATGAGACAAAGTTCGCCCGCGATTTCCACCCCGTCAACTCTGGCATACGTTAAATCCTCGGCAATGCTTTTAACATTTCTTTGCGCCTCCCTAACTAAAGCGGGGGCTGGTTCGAGAGACGTTTCAACGCTGCCGCCGAAATTATTCTGAACGCGAAAATCGCCCGCTTCCGCCCGTTTCAAAACCGCGTGACTGAATGTTTTATCGAAAAGTATGAAAGACCATTCGCCCGTCGTCCGAACCTCTTCGACAAACTTCTGGACCAACACGCCCCCGTCACAAAACAAACTCTTAAACTCGGATTGTAAATCGTTAGCGTTTTCCGGTGTAACGAGAAAGGTGCGCCACGCCGTCGTCGAAATCGTCGGTTTGAGAACGGCTTTGTCCCAATCATTTTCCGCAAGAGTGTTTGCTAAATCGCCTTCTCCGCCTTTTTCAAACCAAACGGTCGGCGGAAATTTTAACGCCGCGTTCGGCGAGTTCGCGCAAATAGATTTTGTCAAGATTCCAACGCAGAACCGTGGGCGCATTCAGCACTTTCACGCCCGTTGTTTCGAGCCGGTCGAGCCAAGCTAAAAACTCACCGGACTTTTTGTGATAGTCCCAACACGAACGAATGACGACGCCGGCAACTTCGCCGAGCGGCTGACCCGGTTCGTCCCAGATGAGCGGCTGTGCGTCGAAACCTAATTCTCGCAGACTTTTTGTCAGCAGTTTTTCGTCGGCGGTTAACAACGCAAATTCGCGGCAGGTAGCAAGCGCAATTTTCTTCATCATTTATCCGTTAGAATTCAATCATCACGCGGCGGATTGAATAATCGGTTCGTGATGAACCGGAAAATTACAAGAGTTGGCAATAAAACAAAATTTGTTTGCTTCCTCATGCAATTCCCTGGCTTTTTCAATCATTGACTTATCGGCTACGATCACCAGTGGTCGTAGCGCAACTTCTGAAAAATGCCCGCCGCCGTTTGCGGTTTCGACCATCGTGCCGATTGCATTGTCGGTATAATCCACGACGACGACTCCGGCTTCAGCGCAAAGATGTAGATACGAAAGCAAGTGACAAGCCGAAATTGAAGCCACCAATAGGTCTTCGGGATTGTGTCTGGTCTTATCGCCGCGAAACGCCGGGTCGGACGAACCTAAAATCTCCGGCTTGTTTTCTGCCACAACAATGTGATCGCGGTCGTAAGAACGATAACTGCTCGTTCCTTGTCCTTTGTTGCCCGTCCATTTGATTGTCAATGAATAATGATGTTGTTTGTTCATATTTTAAAGCGTCTTTGCTCCAATACATCGGCGCGTCCACGCCCAGCGAACCTTCGACTTCGCCGCCCTCTTTGCGCCAGTATTCAATACCGCCGATTAACTCTTTTGCTCTGAAGCCTAATTCATTCAGTTTCATCGCGCCCTTCGTCGAGCCGTTACAAGCTACGCCCCAACAATAAACAACGCACACTTTGTCTTGCGGCAAATCAGCGGTTGTCTCCGCGTTGATTTTCGGCAAGTTTATCGCGCCCGGAATGTGGCACAGCGCAAACGAATCCGGGCTCCGCGTGTCAACGATGGTGAAATTCGTGTTGCCTTTCGACAAGTCATACATCAGATCGGCGACATCGGTTTCAAACTCCAGTTTGCCGGCAAAATGCCTCCGCGCTGCTTCCGGTTCGGCGGCAAGCGTATCCAAGACAAAAGAAAAACGCGGTTCAGGTCGGGCTTTGTTGCTCATCATTTCCTCTCCCTAAGATATTTCTTTGAAGCATTCCAGAGGTTGCTCCAAAACTCATTTTAGGTTTAATTGGCTCAATGTAAAGAGCCAATTACGCTAAATTGAAAGGACCAATTACCACAGACTTGAGGTTAGATATTCCTTTCTCATTAGACTTCCAGAGAAAATCGGACACCCCGCTTTACCGGCAATTCTACGAGGCGATACGATTGGCGATTCTACGGCGTCAGTTCGCGCCCGGACTGCGCCTGCCGGCGACGCGCGACCTGGCGCATGAATTCAACGTCTCCCGCAATACGATTGTGTTGGCATTTGATCAGTTGATTGCTGAAGGCTATCTGGAAGCGCGGCAAGGTTCAGGCACTTTCGTTGCTGCAAAAATCCCCGACGATTTCATCAACATTGAAAACGACAGGAAGCCGCGCTCTCTAAAATCGGAAAGCGAGTTCGCTTTATCCAAGCGCGGCAAAACGATTGTCGAGGCAAAATCGAAATGGTTGATCAGCGCGGGGGTTCCCCTGCCGCTGACGCCGTGCGTGCCGAGCGTGCCGTATTTCCCTTTTGAGCTTTGGGCGAAGCTCGTTGCCAAGCGTTTGAGAAAGCCGATTCGCGGTTTGTTGAATTACGGCGAGATTGCGGGATACAAGCCTCTGCGCGAAGCCATCGCAGCTCATCTGGGCGCGACGCGCGGCGCGCGTTGCCAGCCGGAACAAGTCATTGTCGTATCGGGGACACAGCAGGCGGCTGATTTGACGGCGCGTATTCTGCTCGACGTGGGCGACGTGGTTTGGACGGAAGACCCCGGTTATCAGGGGACACGCACCTCATTCATCGCTGCCGGAGCAAAAGTCGCTGCGATTCCGGTCGACGCAGAAGGGATCAGCGTTGAAGTGGGCAGAAGAAAAGCGCCCCAGGCGAAACTCATCTCGGTCACGCCGTCACATCAATACCCGCTCGGTGTGACGATGACACTCAAGCGCAGGTTTGAATTACTCGAATGGGCAAGCAAATCAAGAGCGTGGATTGTAGAGGACGACTACGACAGCGAATTCCGCTACGAATCGCGTCCGCTCGCCGCGCTGCAAGGATTGGATAACAACAATCGGGTGATTTACGCCGCGTCTTTCAGCAAGGTTTTGAGTCCGGCTTTGCGAATCGGTTATCTGGTTGTCCCGGGCGATTTGATCGACGGTTTCACTGCCGCCAAAGCCTTACTCGACCGTCACTCACCGGTTTTCGAGCAAACAGTTCTCGCCGATTTTTTTACGGAAAATCATTTCAGCCGACATCTCAGAAGAATGCGTAACGTGTACGCCGAACGTCGCCAAGCACTGATTGCGGCCATCAATTCGGAGATGAGTGACTTAGTCGAAACTGCACCTTCTTCGGCGGGATTACATTTGACCGTTTGGCTTGATGAAAGAGAAAACGACGCGGAAATTTGTCGTTTGGCAAGAGCAAAGGGCGTCAGTTGTGAACCGCTTTCGACACTTTCGATTAAGCGCAGGATGCGTCCCGCACTGATTCTCGGTTTTGCCCCTTTTAGTGAAAAAGAGATCGCCTCAGCCGTTCATGAAATTGCGAAGATTCTGCGAAACAGGTGAACGTTCGGCATCACCCGCCCGCTGTATAGTCGAAGATGAAAGAGATTATCGAATGTATCGCAGTGGTCGTACCCAAAGATTTGATAGCAAGCTTCTTGCTCCACAATCCCGGTAGGGACTAAGGGCCGGAATCGCCGGTAAAAAGCAAAGATTACGAAATCAACCAGCGCCGGAGGCGCGGCAGAAGGTAGCCAGGGGGCAAGCGCGGAGCGCGCAGCCCCTGGATCCAGCTATTTCACGACCGCGCCCTGAAAGGGCGCACAGATTCTCGAGAACCTGAGATAGTCCCGCTCGCTATGAACAATTAAATCCTCCCGGCCGATTAAGTACGATGAACGCCATGTTTTGGTGACCGCTGCAGCGCCCTTTCAGGGCGCGGTTTTATTTGGTCGGACTTCATCCAGGCGCTGCGCGCAAAGCCGCTTGCACCTGGCTACTTTCCGCCGCGCCTCCGGCGCTGGTTGAGTCGTTCTTTTTACATCACCAATTTGCCAGCACTTTAGAGACAGGACACCAGGTTAGATCCTCGCGGAAGACCCTTGACCGCTCACAAGTAGTTGAGTTTACCAAATGCGGGATCAGTGGTCTCTTGTTTCTATGACCGCCAGATGAAAAACACTCTTCCGGCTAATTTTGTGGTGAAGATGTGACGAAGCGGCCTGAGTTAGTGACCAAACGAGGCAAATACGGGGAAACTCTTACGCAAGACGGCCGATGGCTAACCGGTAGCTGGAACTGCTCAAAGTAGCCGCGAAACTGTTGCGACTTTTTCGATGAAAGGTGTTTGTGGGCGGATGCGCTACAGGTTTGCTCGTTAGCTGTGCCATTCTCCTGAACATCCAAAGATGAACGTCGCTCGGTGTGACAAGTTTTAAACGAACCACTACCATCTGCTCTGAATAAAGCTGGGAAGAATTCGCTCAGGAAAGCTCCAATGTCACTTAAGGGAAGGCTCTCGCAAGTGTTTGCAGCCAGAATACGCGATCGGGGCTTTGCGTATTTTCGATCCAACAGAGTGGAGATTCTCGAACACTCTGAATCACACGTTGACGCCCGGGTGAAGGGAAGCGAAGGCTATCTGGTTAGGTTGAAGCTGGGACGTGCCTCACTAGACGTGGCTTGTACCTGTCTCTATTTCGAAAAAGGAGAGGCATGCAAACACGTTTGGGCCACGATGTTGGCAGCGGACAGCCGGCAATACCTTACGGAAGTGGATCAGCGGTCGCGGTTGAATTTGCGTTTTGACGAGGACGCGGTCTCAGAGTTGCGCGACCTCGCGGACACCCGACATTTACTCGTCAACAACTACGGCCAGGCCAATCGCTTTCGCTCCACTCCGCCTTCCCAAATAAGCAAGCAGGCGGCGGTGAGCGAAGTGGGGACACCTCAAGAGCCTGAGCCTGTTTGGAGGCGACAGCTTTCGCTTATTACAAACACCGTACGGGCTGATCCCGACGCAGGTCCGGACGACTGGTCTTCCGGCCGCGAAGTCTTCTACCTCATCGACCCAGAGACCTCCGGCACCAGCGGCAAACTCACGGTGGAGATTGGCTACCGCGAGCGAACAATGAAGGGCGAATGGGGGAGGATCAAATCGCAACGTATTCCCATGAGTGCGGTCTCAACCCTGAGAGATCCCGCTGACCAACAAATACTTGCCATTCTCTCGGGCGCCAGGGACGGCTACTGGCCCGGCTACGATTATAACTATGCGAGCTATTCACTCTCCAATCGCTTCGCTCTTTCCACTACCTTGCAACAACTGGCACTGCCGCTGATGTGCGCGACGGGACGTTGCGTGTTGCGTTCGTTGGAGAAGAATTCCGAGCTGCGAGCGATTGAGTGGGACGACGGCGCTCCGTGGCAGTTTTGGCTGGCTCTGCAACCCCACGAACCCACTAACGAATACGCGCTCCGGGGAGTTCTGCGTCGCGCTTCAGAAGAGATGGAGGTTGCGTCTGCAATTCTGACGACTCAAGGTATCGTGATCGGTCCTGATTTGCGCGCCGCCAGGTTTGATTCCCATGGTGCTCGCGTGTGGACCGACGCCCTGCGCAAGTCCGGAGAATTTAGAATTCCTGCAGCAGACTCGAATGATCTCATCGCACACCTGCTTGAGCTGCCCACTACACCCAAGCTGGACCTCCCGGATGAGCTGCAGTTCGAGCGTGTCCGTTTCCCGCCCACGCCTCATTTGATTGTGCGCAAACCTGGGTATGCCTACTCAGCGCAGTCAAGGCTCGAGGCAGATCTTCTCTTCGATTACCAGGGAATGTCGATCAGCTCTTGGGATAGGCGCGAAGGCTTTTATGATCGCAACGCCCGCCGATTTGTCGAACGCGACCGCGAGGCGGAAGGAGGCGCGGTTGAGTTGCTGAAACCGCTCGGTTTCCGAAGCACCAGAGACTATAACGATAATCAGAAACTTCACTTGTCATCAAAGAACCTGCCGCGAGCAGTTAAGACCCTTCTGGGGAGGGGTTGGAGAGTAGAGGCCGAAGGCAAACTCTATCGCAATCCGGCTTCGTCGAGCCTGTCAGTGAGCTCCGGTATCGACTGGTTCGAATTGCACGGCTCGGTCGATTTCGGAGAAGGGTTAGAGGCGAAGCTTCCGGCACTTCTGAGTGCCTTGCAGCGCGGCGAGTCAATGATCGCGCTCGGCGACGGAAGTTTCGGACTGATGCCGGAAGAGTGGTTGCAGAAGTATGGTTTGCTGGCTTCATTGGGTGTCGCTAGCGGAGATCATTTGCGCTTCAAGCCGACGCAGACCGGCGTCCTCGATGCACTGCTTGCGGCCCGGCCAGAGATTAGCTGCGACGAGACGTTCGCGCGGGTTCGCGAGGAGTGGCACAACTTCAAGGGTATCGAGCCGATCGCAGAGCCGAGCGGATTTGTCGGAACCCTGCGTGACTACCAGCGCGAAGGATTAGGCTGGTTCGAGTTCCTGCAGCGCTTCGGTTTCGGTGGTTGTCTCGCCGACGACATGGGGTTGGGAAAGACGGTTCAGGTCCTGGCTCTACTCGAGTCGCGTCGCCGCCACGGAGAAGCGAAACGCAATGGCGGCCGCAAGACTGCCAGGAAGAGAAGTCCTCATTCCTCAAAATCCAGCGTCAACAATGGTTCGTCATATTCAGAAACCCGGCCCTCGCTCGTAGTGGTGCCGCGTTCGCTCATCTTCAATTGGCAGCAAGAGGCGGCGCGATTCACTCCGGCGTTGCGCTTGTTGAACCATACCGGCACTGAACGGACGAAGGACAGTAAACATTTCGAGAACTACGATCTGGTTATCACTACTTACGGGACACTGCGACGCGATGCCGTGCTCTTCCAGAACACGGCATTCGACTTCGTGATCCTGGACGAGGCCCAGGCGATAAAAAACGTAAGGACAGAGTCGGCCAAGGCGGCGCGTCTTTTGAACGGGAAACACCGGCTCGCGCTCAGCGGCACGCCAGTTGAGAATCATCTGGGCGAGTTGTGGAGTCTCTTCGAGTTTCTGAATCCGGGAATGCTGGGAGCGGCTTCCGTCTTCCAGTTATCAACCAGCGGGGCGAGAGCACCTGATGAGGAGATGCGCACACTGCTGGCGCGCGCGCTTCGTCCGTTTCTTTTGCGGCGCACGAAGCAACAGGTCGCCAAGGAGTTACCCGAAAAGCTTGAGCAGACGATCTATTGCGAAATGGAAGGCGCCCAGCGCCGGCAGTATGACGAACTGCGTGACTACTACCGCGCCTCACTGTTGGAACGCGTAGAGCGCGTCGGCATCAAGCGCGCCAAGATCCAGATTCTTGAAGCGCTGCTCCGCCTGCGGCAGACCGCTTGCCATCCGGCACTGGTTGCGGGTGGCCTCGGTGACGAACCGAGCGCGAAGCTGGACATACTGATGCCGCGGCTGAGCGAAGTCACAGAGGAAGGACACAAGGCCCTCGTGTTTTCGCAATTCACCAGCTTTCTGGCGATCGTTCGTCGGCGTCTTGAGGTCGAGGGCATTGACTATGAATACCTTGATGGCAAGACCCGCCGCCGTGATCTGGCGGTCGAGAGATTTCAGAGCGACCCGAAGTGCAAGCTGTTCTTAATAAGTTTGAAGGCGGGCGGCCAGGGGTTGAACCTCACTGCCGCGGAATATGTTTTTTTGCTGGACCCCTGGTGGAATCCGGCGGTTGAGGCACAAGCAATCGATCGCGCGCACCGCATTGGACAAGCTCGGCGAGTTTTTGCTTATCGATTGATCACTCGCGACACTGTAGAGGAGAAAGTGCTGGCCTTGCAGGCAACCAAACGAGAGTTAGCGGACGCGATCATCAATGCGGATAACAGCCTGATCAGGAATATCACCGGAGAGGACCTGATGCTGCTGCTATCGTGAGTCAAGAATTAGGAGAGTAGCGACACCTCGCGGGAGAGACTGTGTGAAAACTGGAAGAATTACGCTTTCAGAGTAAATCGATTTGAATTTGCACATAGTTCCACAGAAATAGAACCCAGCTAACTTCAGCGAGGCAGGCAATCGGATTTCCGAATCATTTTAAGGAGGACAACGAAACGATGGATGCGTTTGAGCTTCTAAAGGCCGATCACAAAAAGGTGGCGCAGCTTTTTGATCAGCTGGAATTGGCGCGCGGAAATACAAAGTTAGATCTATTCAATCAGATCAAGAGTGAGCTTGACCTTCACGCCCATCTCGAAGAAACGATTCTATATCCGGTACTGGAAAGGCTTGAAGGAACGCATGACCTGACGCTCGAAGCTTACGAGGAGCACAAGGTGGTTAAGACGCTTTTGGCTGAGCTATCGGGAGCGACGTCTGCAGATGACGAATGGCAAGCAAAAGCGAAGGTATTGCGAGAGAACGTCGAGCATCACGTTGATGAAGAAGAAAACGAGTTATTCGATAAGGCCGGCGACACTTTAAGTAGCGAAGAAATCGAAGCGCTCGGCGCACGAATGGAAGCGGAGAAGGCTCGCATGCAGGGTTCTCCAGCGCCGAAACAGACCGTCGCAAAAGGATCCAACATAGGTAAAGCAAGTGCGAAAGAGCCTGGCATTCTCTCTAAGATAGCCGACTTCGTCGGCCTCGGAGGAGATATCGCCAAGAAGAGACCTGCAAAGAAGGCCCGGGCGAAGAAAAAACCTGGGACTAAGAAGAGTTCGAAGCCCGCAGATAAGACGGCCCCCAGGAAGAAAGGTGCGAAATCGCAGAAAGGCGGGAAATCGTCCAAAGCTGCCGCGAGTAAACGCTCTTCCGCAGCACAGGGATCGAAGAGAACGTCGAAATCCCGACCCAGCGGCTCTAAGAAAAGCAGTGGCACCCGGGCGGGTAAGAAGGCCGCAAAGAAACGAGTCGTCCGGAAAAAATAGCTTTCTGTCGATTACTGCGGACTGGGCTTTGCCGCCGGGATGAGGCGCGGGCTTTGTCCCGCCGGTCGGTTAGGCTGCAACTTTTTGTCTACGCCCTGGGTTCGGATTCTGCCCTTAGTTGATGAGCTTAGCCGCACGCAGGGCATAGCCCAAACCTAATTAAGTCGCCTACGGTGGGGCAGCCCGCGCCTGACCCCGGCGGCAAAGCTATGAATGCATCCACGAAATTACACGAAGTAACTCTAATCTAAGGAGATCTATTTCGTGCGGTTTCGTGGATCGTGTTTGTTTTTAAGTGGTTGTTTTCGCTCACCCGCGACGAGAGTGGTTGTGAATGCCACCCTTCAATCGGCGGACACTATTTCAGATCCGAAGCACGTCGTTTCTCAATTGACGTTCGCAACTCTTGTAGAGTGGCAGCACGTCCGTGCACACCATAAATTTTGTCCACATCCAATCCCAACTGTTGCAGCTTCTCGCTGAAACCAATCGTGGCGTCCTGAGCAATTGAGATTGTCCCGTTAGCTGCTGGGTTAAGCAGATCAGCCTGAAACAGAATTTTCTCCTTCGGTAGATACGCCACAATGATCTCGTTTGCATGAGGATTCGGCCCAACGTCGTACAACTCCACCAGATGTTTGTCATCTTGAAAAACGCGCTTCTTATTCTCGATTGTCTCAATCACGGGGGTGCGTTGACGGGGCGACGATGAGTTGGGCAGGAGGGAAGAGTCAGTGGCCGCGACTTTTTCCAGGAAACTCTTGTTGCCGGCAGTGGTTACGATCGTTGCTCCTTCGGCAACATACTCTCGAAATCCGCCCGCGTGATCAGAATGATGATGAGTCAAGACCAGGTACTTGATCGGCTTACCAGGCACCGTTTCCTTGATCTTCGCCAGCGCTTGTACGGAATTACTGCCATAGATAATCTGTTCGGGAGCCTCCAAAACCAATACGTAGTCGTTGAAAGCCACGAATAGAACGTTATGTGTGCCCCCTGCCAGCCCTTGCAGGAAGTAAACATCGTCAGCAACCTTACTCACGGCCGGCGGTGGCGGAGTTGCCGGCGGCGCCGCCAGCTTCTCAAAACCCTGCGGCGCTTCAAATACACTTTCGGCGGGCCGGGTGTTGATTTGAACATCGCTGTACTCGGTTTCCTGCACGATTCCCCCCGAGTTGATTAGAATGCGTCCCGTAGGGAGTTTCACCTTGCCGACAGTGCGATAACCCGGATAGATCTGGCCGATCACCGCGTCACCAACCATCGGATCGGCGTAGAGATAATCGTATCGGGTGAGCAAATTCGTGTGGGCATCAAAAGAGAGCGCCAGCTGTTGATTGTCTGGACGTATCACGCTAATTACCCGCTGCTTCTTCCCGGCAATTTCATCCTCACCCACCCAGCGTAGCGTTGCCGCCCGGTCCAATGCTTCAAGCAACACAAAAGTCGGAATGCGCCGTATTTGTCCTCGGAAGTTATTCAGCGAAGGATTGACAATGGGCGTGGATGTTTTGGACCACATGTCCAGAGTCTGGCCATCTGTTCCCTTAATGAAAGTCTTCCCCCAGTTGTTGAAACCACCACCCGCAGTCCTTAGTTCATCGAACAGGAATCCTCGTTCAGTATCGACTATGAGCGTCTCCTCCGAAGTTCCGATGTCGAACGGAGATTCAGGTTTTTGGCTCTGACCACGAGCGTGAAGCTTGCCTTTCTCTTTCAGAGTGAAATCCTTGATTGAGCGTAGTGCTTCGACTCCACCCATCGCTTCAATGCCATCATCGAGCACCCGGCGGGCCTGTTGGTACGAACGCTGCGAAGCGTTTGTTGGTTGGGAAGTGTTTGCTGGTTGCGCGACGCTTGTTGGTTGCGGGGCGTTTGTTTGCTGCGCTGTGACCGACCTGGTTGTCGCCACCATGCTAAGGACAACGGTGGCGGCGAGAAATAGTTTCTGCTTCATGGTGGTTCCCCTCTTGGTCCAAAGTTTTGGTTGATATTCCGATATTTTCGGAATAAAGACGTGCGTCACTAACTTCCGTCTCTTCGATGGTCTAAACTCTCTCTTCGTGGTCTAAATACTTAAAAACTCGATGCAAAGTTTCGAGAGTTTTTGAAACCAAGATCTTGTATGCGAAACCAAAATAAAATTGCGGACTCGTAGTGAGCATTACAGAACCAGGAGCGATCCGGGGTCCCCAAGCGGGCAGCCCGCTTGGGGTGGTGGTAGCGACTGCACACAACTAACGACTTCATTGCGATGACTTCAGTAACGCGTTACCGAACCACTCGACTAGCCTGCGAAGCAGGTGACAGCATAAAGCCTGAGGTGTAAGCCCCAGGAAAAAATGGTTTATTAAGTTGGAGCCCGTGATAAAGGGCGACAGTGGATTCGATACCGCTGTCGCCCGTTACCACGGGCTCGGTTGATTTGGTTTCCTTGTCCTGGGGCTCACGCCCCAGCCTTTATGCTGCCGTCCGCTCCGCGGACTAATCCCCCCAGAAAATGATGGGCGTACTCCTGTCTTCGTTGGAACTTGCGTGCCTATCAGGAAAGCGGCACGCACACCACCTGAGTGGAAACAAGCCCATTAAGTGGGCGATAGCGCATACCGGTTCTTCCTCCCGCGATTGCGGGCTGGTTGAACATTCTCGTCATTGGTCCCGGCTTTGGTTCGCGTCTTGGTTCGCGCGTGTCTCCGCATGCTCCGTGCACCTTTGCCTCAAACTCTTACGCTGCCTACGGCTTTGCCGCCGGATCTGAAGCTTGATGAAACTCTGCTCGCTACTTACGGCTTTGCCGCCGGATGTGAGGCGGAGGCTGTGTCCCGCCGTTACATGCCGGGTTTATAGACGGGGGCTGCGCCCCTGGTTCGGGCTTCGCCCTCTTGAAATTCGCCGGCGCGCGCTTGGGCCTCTCCTGACTTCTTCAAATCCGAAATTCGCAATCCGAAATTCCTTGTACGCGTACGCGCAATGGCCGACAAAGGTTTGATTCAAGCATCAGCAGCGAAGCTGCTGCGTTGTCGTCGAATGATCGGAGCAGAACGCGTATAGGTTTGGGCCGACGTGAAGAAGAAACACTCAGCTCACGCTATTACCGCCGACGTAAGCCTGGGTGCTACGGCCCACACGGTTGAGTTCATGGGTGCGGATTGTGTGATTGTCATCGGCAGCGTCACTGGCGGAACCATCGAGGTCTGATGACGTCAAAGAGGCCACTCATTGCTCTTAATTTCGAACCGAAATCTGCAATCCGAACTCCGAAATTCCCGTCGCGGTTCCGATATCAGTGCGGACAACACAACCGAGTCTTACGGTGAGGCTGACGGCTTCATTGTCGGTTCAGCCTTCAAAGTGGACTGCCACTGGTCCAACACCATCGATCCGTCGCGAGTTGCGAGATTCATGACGATCGTTAGTAAACTGCGAAAAACTGCCGCCAACGCTTAAGTATAATTGAGAGGAGGAGTGATTACACTGACTTGATAGTCTCCGACACCGAAAGAATATCGGCCAGTATCGAATTTCTCTGCTAGAACCACACTTTTTTATAGCGTCCAGGTCGTGCGTACCACGGCAGAAAGGGTCTGCCCACCGGTTGCCTTGACATTCGCTACCGCTTGACGTAAAAAGCAGCCTCTAGCCAATCCTAAAACGCGTGAAAGCGCTTCGCCTCCCAGATTTTCAGCGAATGCGCCATTCTCAATAATCAAACACATTCCGCAATGCGGATGAAGTCCCCAACAGAAAGGATTCACCTACATGCCCAGACACATACTTCGTCTTTTCCCATCGTTAGCGTTCCTTCTTTTGCTCCTCGTATCCGTGTTGTCGTTAGGCGTCGACGCGCAGGCACAGTGCACGCCAGTGGTCTCCGGCCTCGAGTCCCCGCTTGGGATCGCACAATCCAACCAAGGTAACTTGATCGTTTCCGAGACCGGGACGGCCGCAACGCACTCGGGTCGCATCTCCATCGTTGAACCAGGCGGCAACCGTCGGACGCTTTTAGCCGGGCTGCCGTCAGCAATCAACGACGTCCTCGAACCCGCCGGCCCGGCCGGCGTATTCATGCGCGGGCGCACCCTATATGTTGCCATCGGGATAGGCGATAGCATTGTGGCAGGTGGCCCGGGCATCGCATTTGCGAATCCGAACCCTTCGTCGCCAATCTTTAGTTCAATCCTGGCGCTTCACTTCAGCGCCAACGTGGAAAAGAAGACAACTGGATTTACGCTTTCGTTTGCGCATCAAGTGGCGCTCGCGAACGGACAAAAGGTGACTCTGTCGAATGGCGGCGGGGACAAACTTACGGTAGAACTGATTGCTAATTTCCCCAACTTCACGCCGAACCCACCTCCGGCGGGAAACGTTCGTGGCTCGAATCCTTTTGATTTAGTCGTTGTCGGCAACCAAATCTACGTCACGGATGGCGGTCAGAACTCAGTTTGGCAAGTTGATCTAAATTCTGGTGCGTTTTCCACCCTCGTGACTTTCCCGCCCGTTACCAATACATTGTTTGGAATCATTGGCGGGCCGACCTCCGAGGCAGTGCCGACCGGTATCAGGTACAACGACGGCCAGCTTCTCGTGACTCTGTTTACGGGCTTCCCATTTCCGCCTGGCGCGTCGAGGGTCGAGCAGGTTGATCCTTCGACGGGCGCCATCACTACGCTCATCGGTGGACGCAAGACAGCCATTGACGTGCTTCCGATAAGGGAAGGCAGCGACACCGATCATCTGGTGCTGCAACTGGCCTCTCCATTCGGACCGTTCTTTCCTCAGCCGGGCCTTCTCTTACGCTTCGAGACTCCCGCTGGTCCGCCGACAACGGTAGCCAGCTGTCTAACAAGGCCTACGTCGATGACCTTGGATGAGAAGACCGGCACGCTCTACATCACCGAACTTGGCCCTGGTCCTCCAGCTATACCTGGCGCAGGTCGCGTCGTGAGCGTTCCGCTTCCGTAGATTCAGAGCGGATGTAAGGCAAACTCTTAGTTTTGAGATGGCCGACTTTCCGTTTGAGATCCCAAATCTGTGATCTCAAATCTGTGAGCTTGGATGGGCGGCGGCTCTGCCGCCTCCCCCGCTGGCGGCTCTGCCGCTATCCCTTGCGGAAGCCTCTGGCTTTCCGACCTTGACCCTTATTCTCGGTGGCGGCTTTGCCGCATCCCTTGCGGAAAGCCTATGGCTTTCCGACGCGCCTCCCTTCATGGAGGCTACGCCTCGGCCCTGGAAAGTTAGATGGACCATCTGATCAATCGGTAACTCCATAACGCAGCGTAGAAAATTAAGGACTTCATTTCGTGCGGTTTCGTGCAGTTTCGTGGATCGGTTTTGCTGTTAGAGTCCTTTGATCATCAACCCTCGAATCGAAAATTCAAGCCTCGCAAATTCGCAGGTCAGGAAGGGTGGTTTACCCCCGCTCAAGTTGCAAGGAGTTCAAGTCAGTATATGGATCCATATGGCGGTTTACCTCCGCCTCAAGTTGCAAGGATTGCAAGTCTAACTAGTGGATGCCGGTTGTGCCGCCCGCGACTACGGACTGGTGGAGCTACGGCTGTGCCGCCGGATGTGAGGCGGTGGCTGTGCCCCGGCCGTGATCTGCCGGGTTTGTGATCGGGGCTGCGCCCCTGGTGTTGAAATTGGCTGGTTGCGGGCTAGGTACTGACGTCATCACACCTACGTTGCGTTCTCACACATTTAACAACTCGGTCAACGATATCTCCTGAAGTATCTCTTGCGGAATCTTCTACCGAAAACGAGAGATGACCTTGCTGGGGTACTGTCGAGCGTGCGTACAGGCGAGAACCGTGACCTCCTTGCCAAGAACGCGATACCAGATCAGATACGGGAAGCGATGGACAATTGCCCTCCGAGCATCTCGATACAAAGCTGGGTAAATGAGCGGAGTTTCAGGAGTATTGTGAAAACCTTGGAAATTTCAGAATGGAAGTCGGCTCCGAGACCGGCGCGCTGCGTCTCGTACCAGACCTGCGCCTCAGCAACGTCGAGTTCTGCGGCCCGACGAACCTGCACCTTGAAGCTCAACGAAGTAGTCGCTCGAGTCGAGTCTTTACCTCGGGCCAGGGGCTCTGATCGTCCGGATTGGATTCCATGTCAGCCAGCCGAGCATCAAGCAAGGATTTTTCAGCGTCTGTAACAGGGAGATCGTTGGGTGAGAGCGAGTCCCAAACCGCGCCGATCAGCTCCAGACGATCAGCTGGGTTCAGACTTACAATCTTGGCCATGAGGGATTCGTCGATCATGGGCTCAAGGATAGCGCAAAGAGCATTCCAGTCCAACTCCAGGGCCTCCCGCGCGCCAGTGTCTCAAGTATCGTCGTCAGTTGCGCGGTCGGCAAGTAAAAGGAATGGAAGGCGGTTTCCTGAAGACTTCATGTTTCAATTAACGGAAACTGAAAGGGACGAGGTGGTCGCAAATTGCGACCACCTCCAAAACCTCCAATTCTCCGAACCCTTCCCTATCCTTTCACTGAGCATGGCGTCATCATGGCTGCAAACATTCTGAACAGCGACCGAGCTGACGAAGCGGACTGGTGAGCAGCAATGAGTGGTAGAGCGATCCACGAAATGACACGAAGTAACTCGAAATAAGGACATCAATTTCGTGCGGCTTCGTGTAGTTTCGTGGATCGTGTTTGTTGGATTGGGCGCTGTCCCGAAAAAAAAGGTAACTGGCCAATGCTTAGGGTGAATGGCGCCACTAGGAGTATAGTCTCCAAGTACAGGATCACTCCTATCACGTCCGCGCTTGCATCGGAATCTTCCGAACTAGCCTCCAGATGATGTCCCAGCTTTTCTGGAGGGCATCGCGATGTTTAACAAACCTATCGTCAACCAACGGTACCGCGCCGTCACTTGCGAATCGTGCAAGTGCAAAATCCTCTTATTTCGTCACCCGAATACTGGTAACAGCAACATCAACGTCGCTTCCGCTCTAATCTGCCCCCGATGCAGAGTTAAAGGAAGCCTTCAAGCACAGCACCCCCGGCATTATGAACGAAGAACAGCGCACTCTTTGGGTTGATGACTTAGAGAAGCGCCAGCCTGGACTTTAGAGGTCGGCACCTGTTCGCGCGGAGAAAAATCGGTATCTAAGACGGCCGATCTCCCCTCTCTGAACGCGGCAAACCAATCCCTGCAAACGCTGGAAAGGCACCTAGCTTATACATCTGTAGTGGTGGTGGATTGATAGAAGGAGACCGTATGAATAAGCAAGAGAACGTCAAACTTGTGAAACAAGTCTACGAGAATTTCAAGAAAGGAGACATCAGAGCTCTACTAGATCTGCTTTCAGAAAACATCGAATGGCAATTACCAGAAATAGAGAATGTGCCATTTGCGGGCAAACGTCGAGGTCATGAACAGATGGGGCAGTTCTTTGCCTCACTAGCTGGTACTCAAGAAGTGCAGCATTTTGATCCAAGAGAGTTTATCGCTCAAGGTGATAAAGTCGTGGCTCTGGGTCAATATTCCTGGCGTGTTAGATCTAACGGCAGGGAGTTCGGGGGTGACTTTGCGCATGTGTTCACAGTCAATGATGGAAAAGTCATAAGATTCCACGAATACATGGACACTGCCGCCGCCGCCGCTGCTCATCGAGAGATCCTCAGCGCAAGAGCTGCCTATTGAACCGGACGCGAAATTAGCGAGCCTCACAACCTTGCTGCTGAGGCTTTCTGCCAAATGTTTCTGGAAGTCTCTGGGCCAGCGCTGAAACCTGAGCATCGTACGGGGCCACAATCAGAATGTCTTTCGCCCTGAGTGGGGTTTTCGCTCTCTTGTTTGTCCACGTTGCACTGTAACTGCGGGCATTCACTCGCGCCGAAGGCTACGCGTACGCGCACGTCGCCGACGAGGGTTTGATCCAGGCATCAGCAGTGAAGCTGCTGCGCTATCGTCGAATGATCGGGGCTACGCGCGTACAGGTTTGGGCTGACGTCAAGAAGAAACACTCAGCTCACGCAATTACGGCCGACGTCAGTCTGGGGGCGATGGCCCACACTGTTGAGTTCATGGGAGCGGATTGTGTGATTGTCACGGGCGGCGTCACTGGCGAGCCACCGAGCATCGCCAACGTCAAAGAGGCCCAGTCTCATTGCTCTTAATTCCGAAATCCGCAATCCGAAATTCCCGTCGCGGTTCAGTTATCAGTGCGTACAACATAACCGAATTCTACGGTGAAGCCGACGGCTTCATTGTCGGTTCAGCGTTCAAAGTGGAGGACACTGGTCCCACACGATCGATCCGTCGCGAGCTGCGAGCTTCATGACGATCGTTAGTAGACTGCGAAAAACCGCCGCCAACGCTGAAGCCTTTGAGATTAATCGTTCGGATAACTCGCAGTGTAATCTTCGGGCAAGGGCTCGAACTCCCTGTGTTCGCGGGTGGGTAGCGGTGCGCCACCTTGGACGTACGGATCCACCCGCTACCGCGGAGGCGGTACTGACCCGGAACAAATCCTGCCAGGCGGTATCTAACAACTCAAAGCTCCAACAATCTTCCCCGGAGGTGCATCCGATGATGAAATCCATTCTATTAATGGTGCTATTAGCGATAGCTCTGTCGACACCCGCACTGGCCCAAACGCAGACCACGCAGGCAGTGCAAAAACGTTCAGTCGAAGAAGAGGTACTCAAAGTCGAGCGCGAACAAAGAGACGCTCTGCTGAAGCGTGATGTCAAAGCAATGGAACGCCTCGTTGCGGACGATTTTGTTCTAACTATTCCGGGAGGAGTCGGCAATAAAGCCAATCTCTTAGCTTACCTTAGAGAGGAGCCGGCAGATCCGACGCTCACCTTAACGAGCGAAGACGAGCAGGTGCGGGTCAATGGGGATACCGCGATCGTGATTGGCAAGCGGATAGAAAAGAGAAGAAGCCCTGACAACAACCAGTGGGGAACGGCCTACGCGCGCTATACCCGCACCTACGTGAAGCGGCAAGGCCAGTGGCAACTTCTGGCTGAGCATCTGCAAACAATGCCCCTGGAGCACACCGCTGTTAAGGTTGACCCGAAAATTTACGACGACTACATCGGAAGGTATGACAGTCCGATTATCACGTTCAGTGTGACGAAGGAAGGCGACCGGCTGATTGCAACACCCGATGACAAGAGGCGTCCCGCCGCAGAACTTTTTCCCGAATCAGAGTCCGAGTTTTTCCTCAAGGGCCCCGATGCTCAAATAACTTTCATTAGAGATCGCAAGGGCCAGGTAATCCATGCCCTCGTGCGCCTCAACGGCGCCCCCATCCGCGCCCGTCGAGTTGGCTAGTCTGCTGATTGCTGCCTGCTGTTGGCCGATTACTTCTATTCACGATTTACCATTTACGATTTACTAGTAAGTTTCAAGGCAGCAGCAACAATCGGCTTTGCCCACGCGCGAGTGTGTGTCAGGTCTTTCGGCCCAAGAATCTTTCCTCGTTCCATAGACAGCACGAGTATCGGTTTTGGTGTTTGACCATCGGCAGGATCTGCTTCCGCGCTGTTATCAAATATTCGGAGTGCGCGAAGAACCGGCAGAAGATCGATCAGGTTAAGGCGGCTGCGCTCATAACGTCGCCTTATGTCTTCTTCTGAAATGTCATGACCGCCGCGGGCTACTCGCGACTTTACGCGCGCGATGTGAAGCTCGGGCGATTCCAGCCCGACATACCAAACATAAATCTCGATGCCTGCATTTGCCGTGTTTCTTAACAAGCGTGGGATCGTGTTCGCGCCCAGCGTAGTTTCAAACGCGAAGTCGAGCCGTTCGTCGATGGCGCGTTTAAGAAGTCTAACGCCTTCGTGCCAGGCTGCGGCGTTGGCTTCTGTTTGTGTCAGAGCGGGATTTGCCGTCACGAGCAGTCGGGCGGCTTCATCGGGGTTGTAGTAATCAACGCCCGATTCACGAAAGGTTTCCCCCGCAACACTGCTCTTGCCGGCGCCATTGACGCCGGCAATAACGTACACACTCGGCCGCTGGCGTTGAGAGCTCATCGCCCCGCTCTTTGGAGTGCGCCGGCAGAGCGAAGCGACGACGGCGCTTTGGTTCCGGCGCTGCTTGAGAGATCCGACTGGCTCATCCAAAGCGGTGACGCGCTCCGCTCTGCCACCGCAATCCAAAATGGCCGGGTGCCGGTGATCGCTGTCATTTCTTTTTGCGTGCGCCTTTTACGGCAGCGCGCCCAAGCTGGGCCGGTGAGGCATTGAATGCAGCTTTCATCCCTTTGCGAGACTTTTGTGTCTGCATGCCAGCTAGCAGTTCATCAAACTCGTTGCTAAGAGCGTCAAGCGTCCGAGAGCGAGCGCTGACCAGTGACTCGAATTCGGCAAGTGAAAGCAGCACCGCTTTCGTCGTATCATGCCGCGTAATGGCGACCGCGCCGGTATGCGTTGCCTGTTCAAGAATCTGACCAAACTCATTCTTTACTCGTGTAGCCGCGACCTTGGGAACGTCAACCAACTCCCCGCGACTATTTTTAAAGGTCAATGTGGCCATAACAACCTCCGCAAAACAAAACTAGTAGCCATTATAGCTAATTGAGCTACTGTGTCCAAATGGCTTTGCAGTGTGTCGGCTCACGCCTATTTCTTCTCTATTGGAGTGCGGCGTCTTGACGCCGCTTTGTCCTGACTGCCCCGGCGCTTCTTGCTGACTGCTGTTGCCGTCTGCCGGTGTGCAGCCTGCCGTCTGATAAGAGGCGCCCCCCCGTAGAACTTTTCCCCGAATCAGAGACCGAGTTTTTCCTCAAAGGCCGCGACGCTCAAATAACTTTCATGAGAGACCGCAAGGGCCAGGTAACCCACGCCCTCCTGCGCATCAACGGCGCCCCCTTCCGCGCCCGGCGTATAAGCTAAGCGCTGCGGCTTGCCGCCTCCCTGGCGGAGAGCCTCTGGCTTTCCGCAACGCTTCCTTTCTTGTTTAGCGAGGCTTCGCCTCGGTCTTGTCTCTCAATGCGAGTGCTGGATCCCGCGTCCAAATCCAGCCTTCAAACTCCGCAAGGTCTCGATCAATCGGTCGCATCGCTTCGCCGAGGAGGAAATCTTTAGCAGCCAACAAACAGACGACCCCATCCAGCACATCCGCTCGCCTCCATCTTCTTTCAGCACATCGTCTGGAAGCTCCAGGATCGGCTCCAGCTTTTTGGATAATCTCTTTTCGCTCGGCTGTCTGATTGAACTTCTTATACCCTCTCGATCGGAACTTATGAGCTTTGAGTGTCGATGCGGGATGGACTTCGATAGCTTCGCGGTAGCGCTCGGGTCTAGTAGCGACTTACTCAAGCCGCGGCCCATGAGGTCAGTACTACCACGCGGTAGCGGGTGGGTCTTGAGTAGCGACTCACTCATGCCGCGGCCCATGAGGTCAGTACCACCACGCGGTAGCGGGTGGGTCTTGAGTAGCGACTCACTCATGCCGCGGCCCATGAGGTCAGTACCACACGCGGTAGCGGGTGGGCCCTCGTTAGCTAATGCTCAATCATCAAAGTCTGAAGATGGCAACTGGCCTCATGAGACCGCGGCTTAAGAGATGGGTAGCCTGGACCCACCCGCTACCGCGTGGTGGTACTGACCTCATGAGCACGCCGCGTGAGGGATGGGTGGCTGAGAGGAGTTCACCGTCGGGTTTGCTCCAGCGCGGTTTCGTTAATGAATTTGTTAATATGGGGTTTGTATTCGTCAAACTGTTTCCAGATTAAGGCCATTAGTCTGAAGAAATCAACATCCGGGTCTTTGTCCCATGAAAAGGGTGGAGCGCACTTGGAAATGTAGGTTTCCAGCTGTTTCCTGTCGCTCACCATTTGTCTTACTCGGGTCTCCGGTACATTCCAGAAGAGAGCGCGCGCTGTGTCAAAGACTGGCGAAAAACGAGGGGCGTGAAGCTTATATATCGGCACAATTATACCCCAATTGTAAGGATGCCGATCGTTATGCCCGATGAGGCAGTCAAAAGCGAGCATTTCTACTCGACCCTTAACTATCCGCTTTTCAGATTCAGGGAATGGAACGCGAATAGCTTCGCAAACCATTTGAAAGTAAAATATTCGCTCTCGTTTTTTTCTCAGCAAGCCCGGCGTAGTCTTCTTTGCCTAAGCACTGCTCAAATATTTGAGCGCCGTGGATTAGCTGTTCGTGGTGCTGGTCAAGGAAGTACTTACTCAGGAATTGGACTTGTCCGTCAACGATTCTGAGCTTGGAATCGGCAATGTTCAGTTCGAAGAGCTGTCCTATCCTGGTTAGCAAGTGTTCTGTAATTGATTCGTTGGGATAAAACTTTGAACCAACTTTAGCAATGTAGCGCTCGACTCTTTGCTTTCGAGCCCGGTGTCCGGGACGGTGTTCGCGATCCCTTGTAAAGTCCTTAGGTGCGTCGCCCGGAATAGAAAGAAAGTCGACAGTGTCCAGTTGATATTTCCGGAGTTGCGGAATCAGGGACGCCCACTTTATCTGATAGTCTGCCCAATATCTGATCTCCTTCTTGTGACTCTGCCGGGTGACCAGTCGACCAATTCTTTTGCGTCTGTGCATTCGATGTGATTGGAGTGAACTAACGGTTGGTTAAGATACCGTATTCACGCTGCGTTCACTAGGTTTGGGATTTATCTATCTTCCCAGTCGGCCTCAGCAGAAATCTTAACAATTAGCCGGTCGGCGATAGCGTGGCTTCCGCTTGCGTCAGAGTGCCTTTGACTCACATTCGAAACACGTGCTCTACATGGTAGTTCAAGCTGGTGATCGAAGGTGCAGCCATCACGTTTTCTGGTTGAACGAGCTTTCGGCCATGCAGTGCGTAGTAGTCTCGACCGTTTTCGTACTCTTGCCGGATTCTTTGACTAACCCTGATTGTCATGTCGTTGGGTTCGACCGTGAGATACCCAAATCAAAGAGCGTGTGCAGATCGCTGCGCAAGAGAAGTCCGTTTGAAAGCGCATGTTCGGCGCCGTCGGCGTAGGGCGTAGGGACGGATGTGCGCAGCTTCGAGTACGAGCAACGTTCTCTCATTTGTCATGGCGCAGCGGTATCGATTAGCGTCGGCACCTTGTTTTAGGAATGGCGTTAGCACTGAAAGAGACCGCCCTTCATGAAGGTCTACTTTAATAGGACTGGTAAAAAGAGTACGATCCACGAAACGACACGAAGAGCACGAAAAAGATGGATCAATTCGAATTACGTCAGTCCTTTCGGGTAGGCAGAACCCATCCGCTACCGAGACTGTGTGAAAATTCGAATTGTTCAATTGATCTAATTACGCTGAAAGCGTTCGCAAATTGGAGTCCCAGGGTTGCTTCAACCCTGGGACTCTGGCTTTCTAGATAACATCTAAACTCTGAAAGATCTCGACTCGGCTGTTGCGCGTGCTCTAAGAAACACCTTCAGTGTTACATTCATTAAGCTGTGCGCGGACCCAGGGTTGAAGCAACCCTGGGCTCCAATTTGCGAACGCTTTCAGCGTATTCAATTCGAGTTTTCACACAATCTCTACCGCGAGGGTACTCAGCTCAGGGACCGCGGGCTGAGTGGATCGGCAGTAGTAATCCACCCACAATGAGACCTCATGTTTTCGCAACTAACATCGCAGATTTTCTTGCTTGCCAGTTTCCCGTGCAGCGTTACCTCGCTTACTTCCGCGAGGTCAGACGCGAATTGCAGGCGGCCCTGGTGGCCAAAACGGTTATCCATCCAGAGCGGGGAACGGGACAGGGTTAAACGGGGAAAGGGGGAACTGCGAAGTAGAGAATGGAAAACAGGGACATGGTGCTTTATCATTGACGTTAGAAACTCAATTTCCAGTACCGGGGATGTCGATCCAAGGGTCTGTCGTTCGACTATCCTTTGGAGAGGTGAGGAACAAGTTGTTAACTCGCCTGCAGTACGATTTGACCTGTAAGACTGGACTGTTTTCAACGGTGGTTCACGTTTACTTTTGAAACTAAACTGAAATAAACCCCAAAAAGGATAAGAAGGAAATCATGGAAACAAAACCCACGCACGAACAAGCACAACTACAACTGCAAGTCTACGATTTGCGGCGCGAGGTCCGGCTCCGCCAGGCACGCGATTGGTTTCAACAGAACTACCACGCGGAAACATTCGATGACGCGATGCGCCTCGCTGCGCCCGGAACCGAAGCCGGCACTTTCGTGGGAATGGTGATCGGCTACTGGGAACAAGCCTGCGCACTGCTTAACTACGGTTTGCTCCACGAAGACCTTTTCTTCGAGACAAACGGCGAGTTTTTCGGCATTTGGGAATTGCTCAAGCCGGTCGTCCCGCAGTTCCGGGAGCGATTTGCGGACCAAAACCTCCTCGCAAATCTGGAAAAAGCGGCGCAGCGTTACGAAGTCTGGTCAGAGCGACGCTCGCCCGGGCATATTGCCGAAATGCGGAAATTCATGGAGCAGGAAAGGGCTGCAGCTGCGAAAGCAGCGAGCGCCTAACCGGAGGTCGATAAACTGATCGAGCCTGCGACCTCGTCTCTGATTTGGCGACGAGGTCGTTCGGTTCTAGTCATCACCGATTATTTGTGACCTTCAAATCTGATCGAAAGGGGTTCGCTATTGCCAACCAATCAAGTCCCCGTCGTGGCGTTGTTAACGTCGGCCGTTCAGGAAGCTTTGGCTAACCTCAAACCTGGTGAGTTCATCGAAATCCCATTGCCTGAAGGTTTCCAGTCACACCAACTCTTTGCTCAGGCGCCGCGGGTCAACTAGCATCTCCTTAATGCTCTGATAGCGAGGTTGACGAGGATGACCCGGCGCTGCTATACAGTCTGGCGCTCAAGCTCAATGAAGGCTACTGGAATGGTTTTAGTTTTTGATTGAATGCAGCGTTGAGTGTAACAAACCCGACCCCACCTTCAGGTTTTTATGTAGTTGAAATCCCTCTTACCGGGTCGCGCGGATTCTAAGTTTGAACTACGCAGTCAAAGCACTGCTGAGATTGTAGGCCCAGGCCTGAATAGTCTCGTCAATAAGTACACCAACCAGAGTTTTTGCTGTAAAGCAACCTCGCGGAGTTCGTACCAACAATTGGATGAAAGATCCAATGCGCGTGATAACGCCATCAAGCGCGTGAAGTTCTAACCGTAAAACGGCTTTGCCCTAAAGTATTTCGTCGAGCAATCTCTGTCATTCACACCGCCGCTTTAGCGCGGTGATGGGATTCGGCCTGCCTTTTGGAAACCGTTTAAACGGTTTCCGGTGGTCAACAATACGCGTGACACGGGGCTAAAGCCGCGGTGTGAATGAGAATCTCAAGCTATTTCGCCCAGATGTTTAACCTTAGTACTCCCACCCCCTAACCGGCCGGTAACAATTCGGCCCAGAGGAGAAAAAATGCGCAAAATAATTCTTGTCCCCCTAACGATACTACTGCTCTGCTGTGCGGCTGCTGGTCAACAGACACAACCGAGTCCGCAACCTCTCACCTTCTTCTACGACTATTCTGTTTTTCCCGGCAAAGAAGAGGAACTCATGAAATCTGATCAGCACCGTCGGGGCGCCGGTCCGCGACAAATTAATGGCCGACGGTGTTATTCTCGCATGGGGCATGGAGACTCCCGTCCTGCGCTACCCGGGCGGCACCACCCACCTAATCTGGTTCAGCGTGGCGAACTGGGATGGGGTTGAGAAAGTCTTGAACGGAATGGAAGCACAACTCGCAAGGTTGGCTGCAGAAGAGGCTAAACCCAACGCAGCGGCGCGCGGTCGGAGACAGCAACCAGCGAAGACTACTGCGGAGCGATCCAGGGAGGTTTTCGATGGGACTAAGACGCGCGACTGGCTGACGCGCGACCTGCTTGCGAACTATGGACCACCACCGGCTGCCGGCGTGCTGCCCTTCACACGATATAACTTTGTGAAAGTGAAACCTGGAAAAGGCGCTGATTACCGGAGAGCTTGGGAAAAATACAACAAACCGGTGTATGACAAACTGATCGCCGATGGTGTGGTCCTGGCATATGGTCTGGCGGTGGAAGAGGTGAAGACTGAGGGCGATTTCACGCATTTCGTGTGGGTCGCAACAGCAAACATGGGTGCTGCCGACAAAATAGGCCCAACGTTTACCGCCGATCGAAACCGTCGTTCTGAAGAGGAACGCAACGCTATCGCTGAAACTTTCGCAAGTTTGACCGAACCGGATAAGGCCAGGTCCATGGTGACAAGGGCACGGATTTTTCGAATGCCGGGAAAGTGATCGCACGTTAAGTTGTTTGGGTTTGTTCGAAAGCAATAGTGGGCCGGCCTTAATAGGGCAATAATAAATTTGACTCACCCACCTTCATGGTGCTGTCAGCCAAGTTGCTAACGCCCAGGGCACGGCTTTGCCGTCGGAGTTGGCTTCGCGACGGTGGCTCTCTGCCCGCCGTAGAGGTGAGCCTTGATCTTGGGCTGTGCCCCTGGTGCGGGCTCAGCCCCTGAATGTGTTCGCTTGGACGAAGATCTGATAGCTCAACGCGACGTTACTTAATGGACGAGTTTTTCGAATATGCGCTCAAAGGCCCGCGCGTTCACTAGTGTCATTTCGAGTGTTATAAGAGAGGACGATCCACGAAATCACACGAACCTAACACGAATAATTTAGTGACCTTTCGTGTGATTTCGCTTTGTCCCGAGCCTCGATATGAGCCACGTAGAAACTGAAAACATGCACTACCTGAGATGAGAAGATGGGGCCAGAAAGTTGACGAGGTGCTATCATGCGCCGACGGGGGCACCATATGACGGAACTCACACTAACTGCTGTTTATGAGGAGGCTGAGGAAGGTGGTTTCATCGGCTACGTTGCTGAGCTTCCGGGAGCCAATACTCAAGGTGAGACACTGGAAGAGGCTCGCGAAAATCTATCGGAGGCTATTCAACTAATCCTTGAAGCCAACCGCGAGGAGTTTGAAAGAAAGTTTACTACGAGCGCGAAAGTTACCCGCGAGCGTCTCGTCTTACGTGCAGCATAGTCACTGACCTCATAACAATTGAATGAAACGCGCCGACCTCATCCGGCATATCGAATCTCACGGCTCCCTATTTGTTCGCGAAGGAGGCAGCCACACGGTCTATCGCAACCCGGTTACAAGCTCTTTAACGACTGTCCCACGCCACAGAGCAATCAAGAAACAACTTGCTCGGAAGATCTGCGACGACTTAGGAATTCGACGTCGTGTACAGTGAAACGGAGCCGTGGAAAATTTCGGTTTGCGGATTTCGGAATTAAGACATTGGCCGCGGATGACGCGGATGAACGCGGATGTGGGAACACGGGGAAGGGAAGCTAGTGGCGGGAACGGTGAGATGAGGTAGTTTGATATTTCGAGTCTATAGAGGACGATCCACGAAATCACACGAACCCAACACGAATAATTTAGAGACCTTTCGTATGATTTGTGGATCGTTCCCGAGCCTCGATATGAGCCGGAATTAAGACATTGGCCGCGGATGATCGCGGATGAACGCGGATGGACGGGTCAGAATTGTAGGGCGTTCCCTCCTTGGAGCCCCTTGCCGCCGACAGCGAGGGGCGGACACGGAGTTCCGCCACTACAAATCTAGGCCGACGTTGAGCCGGCGAGTTCGTCTCTATCCTCCCAACTCTTTCAGTTTCTGGACGGCGTTGGTGTTGTTGGGATTCAGCTCGAGGGATTTCTTGTAGTACTTGATCGCTGACTCCTTATCGCCGCTCACCAGGTAGCCTTCGGCCAGGCTGTCCCAGGTGTTGAACTCATTTGGGAAGTCGAGTGTGTTTTGCTTGAACACTTCGAGGGCATCCTTGATCCGTTTTAGTCCCAGCAACTGATAGCCGAGACGGTTCATTTGGGATTCCGTGAGTGAGAGGTTGTCCGCTGATTGAGGGTTTTTGGTCTTTGTGCTTTGGTCTTTGGACTCTGATGTGGAAGCGATTGTTGAGGGGCTTGTTTCTCCGTTGGATTTGGCACTCTCGTCAAGCTGAAGCTTGCCCGACATCTCGCGGCGCTTGCGGTAGTCGCTCAACACTGTTTCGGCGTCCGATTTGAGGATGGCTTTAAACAGAACCCGAGGCGCAGAATTGTATCTCTCGATATTCACCCAGGTGAGCGATGGATGTTGGCCGCCGAGTGCGTCGTCTATCAATTCCGGGAGGATCGATAGACCATTCGAGTTGTTGGCAAACATTACCAGTCCGACCCGCTGTTTTTCAAAGCCCGCAACGTACGCTTTAGTGTCCCCATTGTCGCCCCAATGCCAGAAGGCTGTGCTGTCGTCTGTCTTTTCCAAACCCCAGCCGAGTCCCCAGGAGATCCCGGAAGAGAGTTTCGGGTTAGGCCGATTGACGTTGTTCGAGCCCGCTTCCGCCACAATGATCTGGGGGGTCAACATCAGGCGGGCTGTTGCCGGTTTCAAACCGGTGCCTTTGATAATGGCAGCGACGAATCGCGCGTAGTCCCCCGCGGTGGTGTGCAAACTGGCGGCCGCGTTAGCCTTCTCAGGTTTACCTCTTCCGGACAGAGCGCCGACCGAGTTGTGCGCGAAGGTCTTGAGAGACTGGTAATCATCTCTCCAGACGAAGCTGCTACTTTTCATGCCTAAGGGATTAAGCACCGCTTTTTTCATGAAGACGTCGAGAGTTTCACCCGTGATGTGTTCAACGACTCGAGCGAGATAGACGAACCCTTCGCCCGAATAGCTGAATCGATCACCAGGAGTGAAGTGAATCTTTAGCGTCTTATCGCCGCGAGGCCGCCAGTTTGGAAATCCTGTGGTGTGGCTGAGGACGCGGCGGGCCGTAATCTGATCCAGCCGAGGATCATCGCCAACGTCGTACTTGCCCGGCAAATATTTAGTCAAGGGTGTGTCGAGGTCGAGCTTGGCGGCGTCAACCAACTTCATAACAGCGTAGGCGAAAACCGGTTTACTTAATGATCCCGCCTCGAACACGGTGTTGTCGTCAACCGCTTCCTTCGTGTCGACATTTTTTACGCCAAAGCCGCGGGACCAGGCTACCTTGGCGTCGCGTACGAGAGCTATTGAGAGTCCGGGAATGTCTCCGTCGGCCATCAATCGCGGGATGGTTTGTTCAAGGCGGGTAATCAGCTGTTTGTCGGCTGTGGCTGTGCGTTGTGCGGGGGTGGGGGTAGAAGTGAGAGTCAGAGTTAGCAGAACGAAGGCGAAGCGGAGGGTGTTGATGATTGGTTGTTTCAAAATGCGCTCCTCGATATTAGGGATCCTACGGTTGTAAAACACCGCGATGGGCGGTTTTGTGAAACCAAAGGTTCAGAAATTCTGTGCGCCCCTCCAGGGCGCGTTGAGTTTTTGAAATTGATCCAGGGGCAGCGCGCAAAGCCGCTGGCCGGCGAAGGACAGTGGGGACATGTGTGGGCCGGCGCGCAGGCTGTCGCGGAGGTCAATTTAAAGACGAGTCATCTTCTCTAAAGACGAGTCATCTTCTCTATTTGGCGGTTGGCATGAAGATCGAAGGCTGAATGAAAGTTTTCAGTGTGATATAAAGACAGCGCTTCGATTAGGCTTACAACTTCCAGCAAGAATGAACACCGCACAGACCTGCGCGCAGATCGCTCCTGAGCTCGGCCCAACTGAAAGGACAGCATGATCACGATTCGCTCATCAGAAGGTGAGGAGTTTGCAGCCTACCTGGCTTTGCCGTCTAGGCCATCGGGACCATCGGGGCCATCGGGGCCATCGGGACCATCCGGCGGAGAAGGTCCCGGCCTGGTTCTTTTGCAGGAAATTTTCGGAGTCAACCGGGACATGCGCGGCATTGCGGATTGGTACGCCGCGAGAGGGTTTGTCGTAGCCTGCCCTGATCTCTTCTGGCGACAGGAACCGGGCGTGCAACTGACCGATCACAGCGATGAAGAGCGGCAGCGCGCCATGGAGTTGTATCGGGGACTGGACGAGTCCAAAGCCGTTGCAGATGCGGCGGCGACCCTGGCCTTTCTGCGCCAACATCCAGCCTGCACTGGGAAAGTCGGAGCGTTTGGGTTTTGTCTCGGCGGGAAACTGGCTTACCTGGTGGCGACGCGCTCGGAACCGGATTGTGCAGTCGCCTATTACGGCGTCGGTATTGAGGCCGCTCTGGCGGAAGCGGCGCGTATTAGTTGTCCCACGATGCTGCACATGGCGAGCCGGGATCAATTCTGCCCACGCTCAGCTCAGGCGCAGATTCATCAGGCGCTGGATACTCACTCGCTGACAACGCTCCACGTATACGCGGAACAGGATCACGCTTTTGCCCGCGTCGGCGGCGCGCACTTTGACGCGCAGGCCGCTGAGTTGGCGCATCTGCGAACGCTGGAATTCTTCGTTCGCCATCTCGGTGGGCCGGCGGCCACCAACGCGCCACAGAGGTTGTCCGATCTCTGGGATGAGCACGTCAAGTGTGAGTTTGCGACACGCAATACTGAGGACACACTGGCAACTATGGTCGAAGATGCCTACGTCAATCACGTTCCTGTGCTGACCGGCGGGATCGGCCACCATCAACTGCGAGAGTTTTATTCGCGGCGTTTCATTCCACAAATGCCACCAGACACAAGGATGACTCCGGTGTCGCGCACCATCGGCGTTGACCGTGTGGTTGATGAGATGGTTTTCGAGTTCACCCATACAATCGAGATGGACTGGATGCTGCCCGGCCTCGCGCCAACGGGCAAGCATGTCAAAGTCCCGCTCGTCGTGATCGTGCATTTCCGCGACGGCAAACTAGCGCACGAACACATCTACTGGGACCAGGCTTCCGTGCTAGTCCAATTAGGACTGCTGGATGACGGTAAGCTGCCTGTGGTCGGAGTTGAGAGCGGGGAAAAAGTTCTCGACCCGCGCTTGCCTGCGAACCGTTTGATGGAGCGCGCCGATGGCCAACGATGATCAGGGCGCAGCGGAAGCCGCAGCCCCTCCAGTTCTGATTGGGCGCTTGCGGCGTGATCTGGGCACGCTGGAATCTTACGCCGCGTTGCTAGGCATCCTGATCGGAGCCGGAATCTTCACGGTGACGAGTCGCGCCTGGACGCTCACCGGGCCGAGCGTAATTCTTGGGTATGTCATTCTCCTGCCCGTCATCCTCGCGACCTCCGTACCGTATGCCGCGTTTCTCTCAACGCCGCTGGGGCGTGAACCGGGCGGCGAGTACACGCACATCTCGCGGACACTCGGCGGAAACCGCATCGCCTTCATCGGGACGTGGCTGAAAATCATCTCTTATATCGGTGCGTTGGCTTTTCTCGCCATCGCTCTCGCCGATTACCTGATTCAGTTCGCCGGGGGTCGTCTGCAACCAGAGATACATCGGTTACCGCTGGCGCTGGGGAGTCTGCTCTTTTTTTATCTGGTCCACATCGTTGGCGTGCGCTGGTTCGGTCGTTTGCAGGTGACGATGTGCGCGCTGCTTGGGCTTTCGTTAATCGTGCTCATCGTGCCAGGTTTATTTGCAGTCCGGGTGGCAAACTACCAGCCATTTATTACCCACGGCCTGGGAGGATTAGCGGCCAGCCTCACGCTGCTCTTCTTCTCGTATGCCGGTTTCGAGTCTCTGGCCCAGACGGCGGGCGAAGTAAAAGACAGCACCGAACGGCTGCCGCGAGTTTTCCTGAAGGGTATCACCATCACGGCTGTCATCTTTGTGTTGATGTCCGTCGTCGCTTTCGGCGTCCTGCCCGGCTCGCGTTTGCAGACCAGCAACGCGCCGATGGCGGAAGTCGCCTCCGTCTATCTGCCCGCCGGTGCTGCATTGTTCGTCACCTTCGGCGCGATCATGGCGGTGACGACTTCCATCAACTCGACCATGCTGGTGCCATCGCGGCTGGCCATTATTCTGGCGCGCGACGGATCGGCCCCGCCCTGGATTGGCGCGATTCATCCGCGCACCGGGACGCCGATTCGCGGTCTCACTCTAACGTTGACCGCGGCAACCCTCCTGCTCATTACTGGACAAGTCTTGCTGGCGCTGAACGTTGCCGTCTTTGCGTTGGTCGTCCTTTATTTCCTGCACAGCTTGACCTTCCTGCTGCTGCCACGCTGGAATCCACGACTCAACTCGCTCATCAAAATTTCGCTCTCGTCATCACTTCAGCGGGCGGCAGCTCTGCTGTCCGTGCTGGCGATGGGTGGAATCATTGCGATTCAGGTAATTCAGGACCTGCGAACGTTGGGGGCACAGAGTCTCCGGCAGAGACTTGTCGGTCACTCACTCACCAGCGTCGAACTCGTCTTAGCCTGGGGCTTAATCGGAGCCATGCTCTACGCCTACGGTCGCCTGCGCGGACATAGTGGGTTAGTTTCGTTAAAAGTGTCAGATAAACTTTAGGACCTGATCGGCCGGAGCAGCGCGGCGGAGATTATCGAGGCTATCCGCGCAGAAAGAATTGAAACTCCGATTGGAGATGCCGCCTGCGAAGTCATGACCGGGCTGTCGTCGGATCCGCTGGGGATTGAGATGTCCTTCGCGGAGTACCGCGCTTGAATGAAATGGCAGGACCAAACATTGACCGCCGCCGAGCAGAATTCCCAACCTTAGCGTCGGGTATTCACCTGTTGAGTCACAGCCTTGGCCCAGTTCCGCGCGCCGCACGCGAATCGTTGCTCGCTTATTACGAGGCTTGGGAGCAACACACCAGCGAGGACGCCTGGGCCGCAAGATGGTGGGAGTTGTCGCAACAGGTCGGCGACTGCATCGCGCGCATTCTAGGCGGGGCGCCGGGCTCAGTGCAGATTCAACCCAATGCCTCGATTGCGCTCGCTAGTGTCGCATCGTGTTTTGACTTCGCATCGACGAAGCGGAATAAGGTAGTCACGTCCGCGCTGGATTTCCCTTCGATGGAATACATCTGGGAAGCGCAGAGATCTCTCGGCGCGAAGGTTGAGATTGTTGGCTCGCCTGACGGCATCACCGTTCCTCTCGAAAACATTCTCGCGGCCATCGACGACACGACGAGTCTGGTGGCGATGTCACACACTTCATTTCGGAGCTCATATCGCGTCGATGCAAAAGCCATCGTGGGACGCGCCCATAGTCTTGGTGCGCTCGTTCTACTTGATGTCTACCAATCGGCCGGATCGATTGAGTTGGATGCGTCTATCTGGGGCGTTGATTTCCTAATCGGTGGCACGATCAAGTGGCTCTGCGGCGGGCCAGCCTGCGGTTATCTGTACGTGCGACCCGACTTGCAAAGAGATCTACAGCCGCGACTTACCGGCTGGGTCGCGCACGACGCACCTTTTGACTTCGGGCATTCGCCTATGCGTTACGCCAGGTCTGTCCGCCGATTCGCGCAGGGCACGCCGAGTATTCCCGCGCTCTATTCAGCATTGCCCGGTCTGCAAATCCTTGAAGAAGTCGGCGTCGAAACAATCGCGCGCGAGTCCCGCCGCCGAACGGAATGGATGATCAAGTTTGCTCTGGAGCGGGGATGGAAAATAAACAGCCCACGCGACGTCAACGAGCGCGGGGGTTCCGTAATGATTGATGTCGATAACGGGCCAGCAATGGTAGATCGTCTCGCGCAGAGAAAAGTATTCGTTGATTGCCGCCCCGGCGTGGGCCTGCGCATCTCGCCTCACTTCTTCAACACGGATGAGGAGGTGGAGGCAGCAATGACGATCCTCTCACAATTGATTGGTGAAGGGTTCACCGAATAGCAGGTTGCTCCAAAGCCACTCACATTGAACTGACAATTCAAGCTGAGAAATTTTCAGGTTGGGAAGGTGGGCAAGCGCAGCGCGCCCCCGCTCCAGCGTAGCGTCTTTTCGTTGGGCTACAAAACCGAACAATTCTTATGCAGGCTCAGTCCAGTTTAGTCGAAGGAAACTAGAGTTGGCGCGCTACGCTGGAGCGGGGGCGCGCTGCGCTTGCCCACCTTCCCAACCTGAAAATTTGCCGAGTCTCGAACTGTTCATTGCAGGTTTAGTACCGCATCCATTTCGTGCGGTTTGGTGTAATTTCGTGGATCGTATTTGTTTTTCAGCAGCCGCCTGACCCAACCCTCCGAACTCCGCAGGCTCCTTCATCCCCAATCACAATTCGCTTCGAGATCCTTATGGCGCATACTAAACATCGTATCTTACACTCGGGCTTCCCGCCGGATAGAAAACACCCAACAGCCGCAGCTCATCCTCACCGGTATTCTCAACGCAATGAACCTGACCCTTGGGTAGGTAGATGCAAGATTCAGAGGAAATTGGCGTACGAGTTTCCCCGGTCCACATGCGGCCCACTCCGCGCAGGATGAGAAGCACCTCTTCGTAGTGGTGAAAATGATCGGGCGCGCGGCCCGGGGGAATTGAACCGACAAACTGCGTCGCTTGCGTGCTGCCGACTTCATCGTCGACGAGCACTCGATACCAGCGGTCCGCGGTGGGGACGGCTTCACGATCTGCGAGACGCACGATCGGCGGTTGCCGTAGTGGCAATGTCTCTGACTGAGGAGAAGTGAACGGCGGCAACATGTCTGACGTGGCTAGCGGCTCCGGGCATTGCGAACTGATGAGAACAAACGGTTCTGGACCAGGATTGTCCACCGTCAGTATCGCGCCGGGTCGTAGATAGACGCCGGTCTCTGCCTGAACTGGGTAAGGCCAACCGTCTATCAAGATGGTGGCAGCTCCTTGCAGGACGTAAATGATCTCATCACATTCCTGATTGCGGAAACCGGGCGACAAGCCAGGCGCGAACTCCATCGTGCGTAGAGAGATCGCCGAGGCGCCGTTAGCCCGCCCGATCTGAGGCCAAACGCTTAATGTTCCATTGATCGTGGGCTCGCCGTCTCTAATTCCGGTTACCCGGCAACCGCCTTCCAATACCACAGCCATTCTCAGCTCCCTCATCGCATCTATGAATTCTAACGCTAAACTCACCGCGCCAACCCTACTCTCCTACGAGTGACTCACCCTGAACCTCCGCGTTGCGGGTTTCGGGTCTCATCATTTTCTCGCAGTTTACATAAAAGAGGTTGCAGCAACTACGAGTTTCAATGCGGCACGTGCGACAAGTGTGTTCATCCGCTTGAAGAACATTTGGGCGTTCCCGAACTAAGGCCTTCCCTTGCCTTTTAGCCTGGCCTACACTGTCCGACAATCAAAATGCTTACCGAAGAGGAATTTTGCTAATTATGTGGATTGAGGAGACGCACGAGAAGTTGCTGCAACTGATCTGCGTCTTCGTAATAACAAATCCAATCATTCGCGCTTACGTTTTGGTTAGTACCTTCCACATCTTTAGCGACTTTCTCCGGCATTACAACCAGCGGTGTCTGGGCGTGGTATTTAGCCCGGAGGCGCAAGCGTTGCCCGACGCGTAATACCTCTTCGGGCGATTTGCCGATAAGATCGATTAACAGCAGGTCGAAGTGGATATAGGCACTGCTGCTCACCCATTCGAGTGCATCTTCAACGTCAGCTGCGACCAACAGGCGGTAGCCAAACTGGCGCAGGTTCTTCGTTAGAGCGTGACGAGCATTATTGTCCTCTTCGACCACGAAGATAGTGGGTCGTGGCTGCAACAGCGGGTTGATAATTTCGTACATCCGGGTTCCGTTGGCTTCGTTAGCGTGTAATTGAGCAGACGGCATGAGGAGAAAGGGAAAAAAGTTATTTCCAATGACGAAGGAGATCCGGGTAGGAATTTAACAGCGGTGTGGAATTGAGTTCTGTACGCTAGCGACCGTTAGTTGAACCAAGCTCTAAATTTGTCCTCTCGAAGGCTGAGACAGATCGGCAAACAGAAGGTCATACTCCTTTTTGACGACCGGGTAACACTCGCAGGCTATTACCTCCAACCCTCTCCGATCCACGATTTGGATATGCCCCCGCCGGTAATCAATTACGCCCCCACTTCGAAAACCATTAGCCGCTTCGGTAACGCCGGCGCGGCGCACTCCAAGGGTGAGAGCAATAAGCTCATGAGTCAACGCCAGTTCCTCGCCAACATAGTCGGACATCATCAATAGCCAGCGAGCGAACTGCTGTTCGGTGCTATGGAGTTTATTGCAAGCACCGGAGCGCGCCGTCATAGCCAGCAACATTTGCGTATAACGCACTAACTTATCTGACATTGCGCCCTGGGCGCTTACTGCTGCTTTGAGCACGCTGGCTCGCAATCGCATAGCCTCGCCCGCGACGTGCACGATGACCTGATCCAGCGATATCTCAGCTCCCAGAAAGATACGCAGTCCCACCAGCCCTTCAGGTCCCACCGGACCTACCTCAACAGTTCTACCGTCTTCCATCGTGCTAAGCATGGAAAATACAGCTGTCTCAGGGAAGTAGACGTAATTTATAGGGCTATCGGCTTCGTAGATGATCTGGCCCTGAGCCAGCGAGACGGGCTCTAACTGAGAGAAGACGTTTTGATAATCCGCTTGGTTGAGTGCGGCCAGAATTTTGTTTCTGATTGCTGCAGAAGGTGGAGGTACGCGAGCCATGCCTGATGATCCTTTGCCTTACGGAATTTGCTGGCAGAGGATCCACATCTTAGCAGAGAGCCCGTCTTCATGCTCAACCAGCGGGCAAGGATTCATACCAAAACGCTTGCACCCACGTCAACATTCATGCTCATCTTTGACCTTATTTGTTCGACTGCGTTCTGCTGACGAAGTAGTTCATCGGCGAGTGGCCGATGTATCTCTCGGTGGTTCTGCGCATCAGCCATACCCCAGAGCCCAGTCTCGCAGTGCCGGTCATCTCCCCAACCGGGGAAGTCGACAATCGGGTACAAGCAGACGCCTTCCAAAGGAATTCCAAGCTGGAGCGCCTTACACACTTCACCTCCGACATATCGCAGCCAAGCGGCGCGACCGTAAGACTCCGTGCCGGTCTCGGCGATGAAGATTGGCCGTCGGTAACGTTCATAAACTTCCAACAGCAGACTGCTCAAAGGCCTATACCGTGGTTCTGAAACGTCCAGCCACCTTTCCGGATGGAAGCTGGTTTCACCGCATAGCCACTGGTTGTTGGGATAATAGTTAACACCGATGATGTCCAGGTATTTCTCATCGCCTCCGAGATCAGGACGCCGCCGACCCGCGAGCATGTCCCACGCCTGAAACATTAAGAGACGGTAATATTCGGCGACTTCAAATTCTTCTGGCCGCGCCAGGTTGTGGACTACATTGATCAAGGGATCAGTGTGAACAATCCGCGTACGCCGATTGACGAACCAGGCGGCTTCTATACCTTCAATGGCTGCGCGAACTAATTGGGCTTTGAGCTCATGCGGACGCTCTGTCTCAAAGGGATTCAGATAAGCTGATTCGCCTCCTGCCCAGGCAAAGAATGAGATTTCATTAATCGGAGCAATGAAAAGCGGCTGCTCGCTTTCCTCCTGCAACAAGTGTACGAAAGCTCGAACCATACCCGCGAAACGTTTGATGAATTCGACACTAAAGATGTCGATGTCATTGGGCCAGCCATAGTGGCACAGGTCCCAGATGATCTGAATGCCGGTCTCTCGGGCGGCGCGCAGCATCGGCAGAACGCTGGAAAAATCGTAGCGATAGGGCGACGGCTCGATCAAATGCCAACGTATTCCGTCACGCGCGACGCCTATTCCGCATTCGCGCAGGCGTTGGTAATCCTGAGTAGCGTGTCGATCATGGCCAGTGGCCGCGGTCAAATCGAGGCGACGGCCGGAAAGGAGTTGATGAGAGGCACACTCAAATCCTCCGATGAAGAAACTGGGAAAGAGCGATTCGGAGGTACTGATCGAATTCACTGGTATTCCTTCGCCTCAGAATTACAAGCTGATGGCAGCATCGAAAGATCTTTGTGGTTTCGAAGTTCCGCTCTTATCAATCCAAAGACGTCTGATAAATGTCGCTCAGTGGTGAGCACGTTTCCCATCGCAGCACGCATCGCAACCTTCTCGCGCAGGACCGTGTGAGTGAGGTAGGCTCGTCCCGTAGCATTTACGGACTTCACCACTGATCGATTGAGATCATTCGTTCGTTCGAGCAAGCCATCGTCGCCGCCTTCTGCGCAAACAGCTCGAAAACAAACCACGCCCATCTGAACCGGGGCCAGCAATTCGAAATCAGCGTCGTTCTCCACCCAGGTCGCGAAGAGTCTTGCCAAGCGGATGTGTTCTCGGATTCGAGCGACCAATCCCGTCTCACCGAAGGCTGAAAAGACCATCCAGGCTTTCAGGGCACGGAACCTTCGGCCCAGTTGAATGCCATAATCCATGTAATTGATTTCCGACTGCTCGGCATCTCCGCGCAGGTATTCCGGAACCAGGGAAAAAACTTCTCGAAGCAAATGCGGATGTATTGTGTAGAGAGTACTAAAGTCTAAGGGTACAAAAAGCCACTTGTGCGGATTGACCACTACTGAATCAGCGGCAGCTACACCTTCCATTAGATGGCGCCCTTCGGGCAGCAAAGCGATGGCGCCTCCATAAGCAGCATCGACGTGCAACCAGATTCTCTCGGCTTTGCAGAATGCAGCTATTTCCGGAATCGGATCCACTGCGGCGGCGGAGGTTGTACCCACGGTTGCGACGACGGCGAGTGGCAGGTAACCGGCGCTGCGGTCATGTTGGACCGCGAGTTTCAGACTATTGAGATCCATGCGAAACAGATCGTCGCTACCAATGCGCTTTACGTTTATCTCGCCAATGCCGAGCGCGATTGCCGCTTTGACGATAGAGCTGTGGGCCTGGTCGGAAGCGTAGATACGCAGGCGCGGCAGATCGCTACGGCCGGACAAACCGAGGGCCCGAACGTTTAGTGGAAGACTCTCTCTGGCGGCGGCCAGCGCATGAAGGGTCGCGACAGATGCCGTGTCATAGACTACGCCGAAAAACTCTTCGGGCAGCCGGAGCATCCCGCGCAGCCATCGCAATACGACTGCCTCCAACTCTGTCGCTGCAGGTGAGGTGGCCCACGTCATCGCGCTCACGTTAAGAGTCGCGGCCATTATCTCGCCGAGGATACCTGGAGCCGTGGTAGCAGAACCAAAGTAGCCCATGAAAGCCGGATGGCCCCAGTGAACGAGATTTGGAACAATGAGCCGCTCGAAATCGGCCATCACCGTTTCGATCGCTACCGGCATTTTGGGAATGGTTGATGGCAAGCTTGCTGAGACATCGCCCGGCTTTCCTGGCGCCGAGATAACCCGTTTATCAATATTCGATCGATATTCAGCCACCCACTCAGCGGCCTGTCGAAGTGCTTTGCGGAATTGCTCTTCGGGCAAGTCTCCCAGCATCTCCGCACTTTCCTTGGGCAGAGGCTTAGACATTTTTTTGATCAATCAAGGTTCGAAAGCGTTGCGGCTTGGCTAAGCTCTGACTCTGAAATTTGCCGCCGGCAATCCAGGCATCGCCGGTGCCTTTGGAAAGAAGCTTTGGTCCAAAGGGGTATCCCCCATAACGCGCCCGCCAATAGAGCGCCGAGTAAACGCTTAGTGACCGTTCAAATATCCAAAGCGGCGCAAACAAAGGTGAACTGACGGGGAAGAATCGGTAGGCTGCGTTACGCAACATGCCTCGACTGCTTAGTAACACCGACAACAGGGCGAGCACCGCAAGGAAGAGAACCGCAGTGCGAACATTGACCAGAAAACTGAGTCCCAATGATACCGGGAGAACGGAGAGGAAAAAGGCGGTCTTGGCTCGCATCACGAAATCTTCGTATGCCTGACGAGGACGCTGCTCCAACCACTTTGTCAGCGTCGCCGGCAGCTTAAGGATAAAGAAATCCAGCGCATATTTTACGTCGGCGCCGTTAACAGCAAAGTGGCGCACGATCTCTTCATTATCAAAGAGGACGTCGCCGTCGTAGGGACCAATGCGGCGCATTGTGGAACGGCGAAAGCCACACGTTCCCGGGTAATCGCCGGCGCGCAACACACCTCTGTTTATTAATATCCGCGCTGCCTCAAGTCGTGCCCACCACGGCAATGGTGCAATAAAATTTTGTGGACGAACCATGTCAAACGTGTCGAGCAAACAGCACATCCTTTTGACGTCGGCAGCGCGATATCGAATATCGTCATCGGCGAGAATAATGCGTTCGCAGGAAGCCAAATCAACTCCCGTGTGAACCCCGTTCACCTTTCCATTTAAGTAGGTGTACTTTGGATCAGGAGCTATGTGTCGTGAAAAGCCTTGCCAGGATTTTCTATGCTCTTTAAAGATTGGTTTCGGGGACCCGTCAACAATTAAAACCTCACAACCCGCCAAGCGGAGCAGCTTGAAGTAATCCGCCAACCTCTCTACCTCAAGCGGATCGACCTGCACCCGACGAATTGGCACGATAAACGAGCAATAAACATCTTGCCTGGTTGCCTGGTTCATGCTGCCGCCTCGAAGCTTGCTTCGCGGCTATCGGATTTAAGCTGATCGGCGTAGTCGACCTGCTTCACTACCTCCGCCGTGGCTTTGCCGGCCCGGTCACTCATGAATCTTTGTTGGTCATAACCCAGTATCAACTCCGATGCATTGCCCGCATACATCCTCGCGAGTGGCAAGGCGACATCGTTGAGCATCCAGCGACCGTGGCGTTCATCTTCCTTGATGTGCAGGTCCCAGTAGCCTTTTGCTTTCTCGGACATTCCCAGGCGCTCAGCAGCGAGGCGATAATTATTGAATGCCGCGGGAACGGAGATTTCTGTGTAGAGCAAACCCCCAACATAACGCAGGTAGAAACGCTTTCGTTCAGAAAGCAGGAAACTGTGGTTGATTGTGGCCAGCACTTCCCATGGAACTACTTCGAAGTGGGCTTCAGGAAGCGCAGTAATATCAAGTTCCTCCAACATGTGACTGAAGAAGGAAGAGTGTTTACGATTGAGTCGACCTCCACCATATTCTTCAACTAAAAGCCGCGTCATCATCGCGTGAATTTCGTTGGACACGCCGCCCAGCGTGCGCGAAAGCTGACTCGCTTCCACGAGTCCGTCTAACGAAGCGATTTGCAGAAGCCTCCGATACCCGGCTATCCCCATGTGATCGCGAAAATAGATTGCTTCTTGAGAAGGTGTGGGGGCCAGGTCTGCCGCGGCGCGCCGGCGCAGTCCATCGGTTACCTCTTCTCCGTCAATGCTACGTTCGGAAGCAAGTTGAGAGAGTTCCCATGGTTCCCACGCCGATTCGATACGATGTTGAACTTGCCGTAAGTAGTCCGAGCGTTCGTTCTTATAATTGCTAAGATCGTCATACCAGAAAAACTTAAGTCTGTTTATGCGATAAAGAACTCGCTGCAGGAACAGATGATGAGGATAATTGCCTGCCACGCTACCAAACGCGGGTCGCAGCGCAAAGGCGAGTGCCTGTTCGAACTCTCGCGCGATCGAGGGACCGGAAAAAATCCGCTGGTCCAGTTCATCCATCTCCATCAATAATGCAAATTGCGCTTCTGCCTTGGCGAAAAACTTCGACAGGTGCGCTTCGGTCGCTTTCATATTACCGGGGCTTTCCATCACCGATTCCTCCCATGTTCGTTCCGTTCTGATTCTGCAAGGGTTCTTTATAAATTAGGCTCAGGCAGGACAGGCTCCCCTCCGCTTTGCGAAACTCTGAAATGTCCAACGTTTCGATACTGCCGGCGTATGGTTGGACCAGATCAATGGTCCGAGGTGCTTCTTCTTCAAGACAGACGGCGCTGTCAACCCGGATCGTATTCGCGGCCCATGGCTCTTCTTGAGGAACGTGAAGTTGTCTAAGACCCCTAAAGGCAGAAGCATCAAGCCAACGTGGATTCAAAAGCACCGTTTCGTCATTCACGATTCCGCAGCCAGTGGTCAAATGGAGCCCGCCATTTACCCTGACTGGCACGACCGTATAACCAAACGACTCGACAATCTCGCTCAAGGCGGCAATGCCGCGAGCGTTGGTTCGGCTGGAGAGGCCAACAAAGAGCCGTTTGCCAAACTGCACCACGTCGCCGCCGTCGAGAGTTGCCGGGGGGATGATGCGTCGGACACTTCGAAATCGAGATACCATTCTTTCAACCTCAGAAGCCTCGCCGCGCCGCGCTTCCGCACCCATGCTGGCCAGGACGCAGACTTCATCGAGTATGATTGCGGTATCCTGAACAAAACACCCATCCGGGTAAGCATCGTTGGCCGGCATCGGCAGCAGATCGACATCCCACTTGCGGAGGAGTTGGCAGTACCGCTCCAGTTGAGAGGCAGCCTTTTCATAGTCGATGTGCTCGCG
>Ga0136617_10000174_pt1 | contig 49147 bp, 61 predicted proteins | sample AntDrymUQ3222106_2_FD_129672 | JGI IMG/M metagenome (GOLD analysis project Ga0136617, IMG submission 129672) | Polar desert sand microbial communities from Dry Valleys, Antarctica - metaG UQ322 (21.06) | ecosystem: Environmental > Terrestrial > Soil > Desert | place: Antarctica: Dry Valley... | reverse complement strand
TCGCTACTTCGGATACACGAAGCCCGCAGGCGTACATCAATTCCAGAACCGCGCGGTCGCGAAGGCCAATTTCGTTTGAAACATCCGGTGCGGCCAAAAGCAACTCGATGTCGTTCTGATTGAGAAATTTCGGTAGATAAAGTCCCTTTTGCGGTGCGTCCAGATCCTCCGCGGGACTCTTTTTAATATATCCGTCAATCATCAGAAATTTATAAAATCCCCGCAAAACACTTATCAAACGACGCTTCGAATTCTCCGAGAGCTTCGTGCGGCCGAGATCGATCATCCACTCCCGCAAATCCTGCCGCGTAAGCCGCACGAGATCGAAGCCATTCTTGTCCGTCCACGCCCGCAGCTTCGCCAGATCGCCCTCGTAACTTTCGATCGTGTTCTTAGCCAACCCCTTTTCGACACGCACATACGAAAGATATTCCCGGATGAGATCACATTGTACGGCCTGGAATTTACTCATTTTGATTGTATTTATTGGAATTGCGGGTGGATACTTTGATGAGAACGGTCGAATCTGACTAATGGTAAAAGATCGAAGGATAGATGGCAAGAAAAAGTTTCGGCGTCGTGCGCGACCTCATTGAGCAGGCGGAGATGTTAATTTTGCCTCGTTAAGTTCTATTAGGTCCACATTGGGAAACGAACCGCGACCGAAAAACACGTGTTTTGCCAAACGTTTTCCGAAAGAGTTTCGTAAGAGCGCGCAGCCAAGTTCCAGAACGGTTTGATTTGTAAAAATCGAAATTATTCGCCGCATCCATAACCTCGAAATAAACCTTGCGCGAAAAAGTTCGCCTGAAAATCTGAGCATGACGGTAGGGTCGCCGGTTCGAAGTCGTTCTTCGATTATCCGTGCCGCCATTGCGGAAAGCCGCAGACACGGATCGAGCCCGCCAGCGGTCAAAGGCGAAACCGCACCGGCAGCATCGCCGATAAGCAAACCGTTTTCGTTCGCGATCCTTTTCAAGATGCCGCCGACCGGTATGCTACCGCCGCGTGTCTCAACCAATTCCGCCGAACTCAAATCCACGAACCTCGGAGCGATCTTTTCTCGAAATTTATTGATCGCTTCGCGCGGATCGAACTTTGCTGGATAGCCGCCGACCCCGATGTGAACTTGGTCGCCGTCGTTCGTTATCCAGGCGAGATAACCGGGTGCGATCTCGGCATCGAGAAAACAATGCAGCACCGCTTGTCCGTAAAGTGGGACATTGTGAAAAACTTCTTCGTAGCCGACTATCCACTCTTCGTTCTCATCGAGTTTCAAGTCTTTTGCAACCCGCGATCTTGCTCCGTCAGCGCCGACTAACACTTTAGTTTCAACCTCGAACGCCTCGCCGTTTCGCTCAAGCCTGACAATGACGCTCTTTGACTGGAGCGCAAGCGGCCCGCTCGCATGAGCGTGAAGGGCGAAAAAACCGCGAGCGGTTGAAATTGCCCGGCGCCGAAGAGCGGACGGCGCAGAGCCGCGTCCGTGCAAGCGGGACGCTTGCGCTCCAGTCAGTTGACTGCAAATTCGCGCCTTTATGTACCGCGTGCCTTTCGCAAATTCGACGCCGTTTGCCGTGCATTCGCGAAGTATCGACTTATACAGCTCCCCCATTTTTCCGACGCGGAATTCGTCCTTTTCGCTTTCCAAACTCAACGCCCTTAGTTTCGGTGAATAGAGCGTTACGTTTCGAACGGGATTCCCAAGTGTCCCGGCCGGAAAATCGAAATCTTCAAGCGTTTTACGGACGAAAATTCCGGTCGTATGAATCCCTTTCGTCAGATCGTGTTTTCGATCAACTAGCAGAACCTTCGCACCAGATCGCGAAAGCAACTTGGCACACTGCAGCCCCGCCAATCCCGCACCAATGATCACGACATCGAAGTTAGGCATAACTAGAGGAACCCTTACCTTTATCGCCACAGTGCTTAAAGCATCGTGATTGTAGCTCCGGCGGAGCGTCTTGTTTGTAGAAAATTTGTATAAAAAGAACTAAAGCTGCATCGCAGCGGCCTGTTCATAGCGTTCTTAACGGAGCTTGGGCGCCGATGGACAAGCTCAACTTTTCGACTATTACATATGACCGATATTCGCGGATGAGATCCCGGTTCATAAAATAGATTGTGGCATTCAGCGGTGCTACTCACCGTGATCGTAGGTCGCCGGGTCCCGGTCGTTGGAGAACCGTTCGTGGCACCCTGACGTTTCGTGCAGTGTCGGATCACTGGAGCTGAGGAGCTTGAATGCCCTTATGCGTGAAAGGTTTAATGAACGCAGGTCGACCAACTGCCCTAACTCTCGGTAGCGATAGTGAATAGCCGATTTTACCTCACACTGATCTTCGAGCGGCATGCTCGGCAAGCCTTCGATAAGCGCCGGGATTGCGTCGTCACTTAAGCTCGCGTTGTAGTGAGCATCAAACTCGCGGCCCTGCTGCATCAGCTTTATATTCGTGCTCGCGATAAAAGCGTCCGGATTCATCAAGTTGGTTGCACCTAGTAAAAAGATCGCCGACCAGAGAGCTCCCCACGCGAAGTGTTTTCGGCCGCCGCGTAAAACGGTGAACCCGAACCAAGCGAACACTACCGCAAGCCAGATCATAAACACCATCGGGTAAAACCGGACCGTCGTCATGCCGTAACCGAGCTCACCGGTCAGCAGAATAAGCCGCTGGACGGCCGAGGCCATAATCACAAATAACAGAGCTATCTGAACGCCGGCGAGTATTCTGAAAAGCCCTTCGAGACGTTTTATCTCGCGGCGGAGGAGCCAATGCGAGACGAGCAGCAGCGGCAGAACGAGAGCGGCGACCGCTACAAGCTCGCCAAAACCGCGGCGGGCATAATCGGCCAGTTTAAAGTCGGGTGTATTCTGCACGAATTCCATTCCGCCGAAGAGATACGGGATCTGAACGGCCACGAAACTCAGGAAAAGGAGATCGATAAGGCCGAGAATGATGACCGTTTCAACGGTTCCGAGCGTGAAAACAGACGGGAATTTTGAATTATCAAAATTCTGCCAATCCCGCTTCCTTGGCTCGGCCGCGGCGGCCGGTTCCGCAGCGTTGGGCGGATCGCTTCGGTTTATGTGTTCGAGAATGGTCGCATTGTCAGGCAGCGAGTTTGAAGTTTGGGCGGTTTCGGCCGCAAATTTTTCTACAAAACTCGCCTCTGTGTTTTTAGCTGAATCCTTTGACGTTTCGACCGTTTCCTTTGGTATCGGCGAAACGGTCGGCTCATTAAATATGGCGGCGCGAAGCGGTTCCACGAGTGTTCCGCGAAAGTACCCGGCGGTGAGCCATGCAAGCGCTGACGTCAGCATGACATGCGAAATGACTGTGTCGAGTTCGAAATTGATCGCACGCTTCACCATGCCCTCATAAGCCGCGTCCGCGGCCATGAACAATGCCCCGAAAACCAGAACAAGCGGCAGCGCGATTGCCAGCCCGCGAAGTACCGAAAAAATATTCTGGCTCAGACGGTTGCCGGGCATAGATTTCCATTCGATATCCGACCCGAGCAAAACGAACGGTGCAAGCGCCGAACTGAGGCCCGACCAAATAAATCCCGCAACATAATGAAATGCTCCGGCTAAACGCGCGTTGACGCCAAAATTGGGAAGCACGAGAACGCCCATGATTATCAGGATCGCGAAGGTGTCATAAACGTGAAGCTCGATCGAATCGCGGATGACGAACATCGCACTGAAAAAAATCATCGCGCCCTGCAGTGCAAGCGTCCGCACGGTCAAAAGTTCCGGCCTGCGGCGAGCGGCGAGCATGATCATTGCCGCTGTAAAAACGGTGACAAATAAAAAAGCATTGATCCCCCATGGCGTCTGCCTCAGCAAGACGTTGCCGAGAATACCGAGCAGCAACGCCGCCTGAAGAATTTCGAGTCCTGTTCGTGTTCGTTTGCTCATGTCGATTTCCTTAAATTTGCGATATCTATTTGACGCCAGTCAGATCGTTTTGTTCCGAAAGTTTGAAAAAATTCCGCTTGTGAAAAATGCTGTCTTCGTCGCCGACGAGAACCTTTTCGATCAATGCATGGCCGTCGTGCATGTCCAGCCTCGGAGCTTTAGCATCAACGGGCAGATCGAAGACGACCTCTTTTTCGAAACTTTCGCCTGCGGGAACTTTTTGGGTAAACGGCGGTTCAGGATTTTCCGCATCTGCGGCTCGCAAATACCGTTTTCCATTTTCGTCAATTACGAAGAGCGTCAGAGCGTCGAAACCAAGTTTCGCCCGCCTTGCATCACTGAAAACTTCCACATCTACCACGTAAAATTCGCCATTCGCAGTTTTATCTCGGAGGATTTTTGTCTTTCGAATCCCAGTCACGGCCGTGTGCATGTGGCAGTCGAAATAATATCCGCAAAATTCCTTCGATTCGTTCAGACCGAGCAGTTTTTCTTCGCTCGAAAGCGAGAATCCGAACAGCATTGCCAGGTAAAAAACGAACCAAACGGCAACGCCGCCGAAAACGAAATTTCGCAGCCATATTTTCTGAGTTTGAATTGAAACGGCCAATACAATCACCGCGGCAGCCAACCCGCCAGTTGTCATTAGTACTAAAAGCATACCCATATTTTTTTCCTTGTTCAGAATGCGAACTTCAGTTTGTCGTTTCTCCACGCACTATAGAAACGGATGTTACGAGGGGACACTCCGAAGCGTGGACTCTAAACATTTCTCTTCATTGCTTTGATAAGAGCTTCCATGTGATTCAAATACTTTTCCAAGGCTTTTTTGCCTTCGCTCGTGATCGCATATTCCGTCAAGGGCGTCCGGCCTTTGAAGGATTTCTCGCATTTTAAATATCCCGTTTCTTCCAGTTTGCGAGCGTGAACGCTGATGTTTCCGTCGGTCGTATTCAAGAGATTTTTCAGTTCAGTGAAACTCAGCTTTTCATTAGCGGCGAGAGCGCTGATGATTCCCAGGCGCATTCGTTCGTGAATGACCTTATCGAGTTCGCCGGAGACGCGTTCGGCTGCTCTCGCAATCCGCAAGACTTGCGGTTTCGCTTCTACTTTCCTAATTGCCAAATTCTTTCTAACCATTGGTTAAATCCTCTTGCTTGCGAAGCACGCGAAAGAACGCGAATAAGATCGGGAACGCTTTCCACTCGCGAATATGTGCGTAAGTCGCGGGTCAATTCTTAACCGCCGTACTTCCTCGCAATGATGACGCCGAAAATTATGTGCAAGATGCCGAAGCTGAACGCCATCAGCCCGTCCGAATACATCGTCGGGACGAAGACCGCGAGTGCGCCCATCAATATAAAAATCCAGCCCATAATCGAAACGATTTTTACCGAGAACATTCCGCCGCACACGACCGCCGTGCCGTAGAGCAAAAGCCAAACGCTGATCACCAGGTCTTTGTCGGTGCCCAGCCGAAAAAGCGCATAGGTCAGAATGACTCCGCAAATGAGCGGCGGAAAAAAACCGAGCGCGAATTTCTTAGCGGGTGCGGACATGAGCGAAGTTTTCGAGATCTTCGACTTCTGCCACATTGCGAACAGGCCGATAACAAACGCCAGGGCGGCTTCAATCAGCCAGGTCGTCTGCCAGGAGCGGAAATCGGCCTGTACGTTCGCGATATATGCCGCCGCTACTGCCGTTACGCCCATCAAAATGCCGCCATAACCCGGAACGGCCGTGAAATGCGTCGAGCGCTCCATCGTTTCGCGGATAAACCGTAAATTATCGATTGCCTTATCACCGACATTTACCGGTTCATTCGTTTGATGATGTTCTTTACGTATTGCCTCGATCTTTGCCATACTTAAGCTGAAGATAAATCAAGCTGTTTTATTTGTCAAGTACTTTTTGTCATAAAGTCTATACTGCAATGACGAGGGGCTTCAAGCCGGCTGTATTGAAGGGCATCCGGCGTTCAGTACAGCGAGATGCGGATGCGGTTGCCAGGATGGCGGCGTTAGCAATTACTATTTTTTTCTCGCGATTCTTAACTTCTCTTTCGCGTTGACGATTTCGGCCATGTTTTCGACAGGTGGAGCCGACGCGTCCTCAATTGAATACGTCAGGCGTTTGTTTTGCAACCGGAAATTACTGCCGTTCCATTTATAAACGGTTCGTGTGAAATAAATGGGGCAGCAGAGTTGTTCTTCGTCGCCTGTGATCTTGCCGGTTTCGATTTCGCCGAGTAGAAAGCGGTCCTGGCCGTAAAGCTCGACGACGAGTTCTCCGTTTTCGACACGCAAATCCTTCAAGCCGCCGTCTGCCCGGTCTCCGGTACGAAAGTTCCACAGCAGTTCCGGCTTGCCGTCCTGCAATTCGTAAACGTAAACGAGCTGCGGTATCGCGGCACCGGTCGTTTCAACCTTGAGGATTACAATGGCCTCATCCTGGGCGTCGCCCGTTACGTCGAGAAATTTAGTAGTCACATACGACATTCCTATTCGGCGGCGGCCTCGGCGCTCCACCTTTTCCTCGTCACTCATCTCCTCGGTGATGTCTACGGCAACCGGCACGAGCTTGCCGTTCATCAGCGTAAGATCACTTTCATCGGGATTCTGCCAGCCGCGCGGCAGCGGATATGTAAAATTTTTAAAGTCGAATCGTCCAAGCGGAGAATCGGTCGCCTTATTACGGCTGTCAAGAATTTCGGCTTGAAGATTTGGAAATGGCGACGACGGAACTTTGGGCTGCGGGTTGACCACGGATGACGGAGCGGCGGCGGGCTTTTCGTCTTCGGCGGCCGTTTTGCAGGAACTCACAAACAAAAGAACCGCAATAGCAAGTAAACCCGCTATTTCTTTCGGTTTATCATTCATCAGGCAAAGATTCCTTACGCTCTGGTTAAACTTCTATATTTTAATCGATGCGGCTGATCGGCATCGACGCCTAGCCTTAATTTTTTGTTCTGTTCGTATTCACTATAATTACCGTCGAAAAACTCGACTTTCGAATCGCCTTCGAACGCGAGAATGTGGGTAGCGATTCTGTCCAAAAACCAGCGGTCGTGGCTTATCACGACGGCGCATCCGGCAAAATTTTCAAGTGCTTCCTCGAGGGCCCGCATCGTGTTCACATCGAGGTCATTGGTGGGCTCATCTAATAATATAACATTTGCGCCCGATTTCAACATTTTTGCAAGATGGACGCGGTTCCTCTCACCGCCCGAGAGCTGGCCGACGCGCTTTTGCTGATCGCTGCCGGAAAAATTAAACCGCGAAACATACGCACGCGCGTTCATTTCCTTCTTTCCGAGCTGCACAAAATCAAGACCGTCGGAGATTTCGTCGAAAATCGTTTTGTCAGCGTTTAGCGAATCGCGGGATTGGTCGACATAGCCAAGCTGAACCGTTTCGCCGACCTTAAAGTCGCCGGCATCCGGTGCGTCCTGTTTTGTAATAAGGCGGAAGAGCGTCGTTTTGCCCGCTCCGTTCGGGCCGATTACACCGACGATTCCGCCTTTCGGCAGGGAAAATTCAAGATCTTCAAATAAAAGCTTGTCACCATAGGATTTCGATACTTCCTGCGCTTCGATGACAATATCGCCGAGGCGTTCGCCGGCGGGAATGTAAATTTCCAAATCCTCGGAGCGTTTTTCGCTTTCCTGCGAAACGAGTTTTTCGTATTCATTGATGCGAGCTTTCGACTTGGCGTGACGGCCCTTCGGCGACATACGAATCCATTCGAGCTCACGCTGTAAAGTCTTTTGGCGTTTATCTTCTGTATTATCTTCTTGAGAAAGGCGGTTTTGTTTTTGCTCTAGCCACGACGAGTAATTTCCCTTCCAGGGAATTCCTTCGCCGCGATCGAGTTCGAGTATCCAGCCCGCGACATTATCCAGAAAATAACGGTCGTGCGTTACGGCAATGATCGTGCCTTCGTATTTTTGCAGATGCTGTTCGAGCCAGGCGACGGTCTCTGCATCGAGATGGTTTGTCGGCTCATCGAGCAGCAGAATATCAGGCTTTTGCAAGAGCAAACGGCACAAAGCGACACGACGCTTTTCACCACCAGAGAGAGTTTCAATCAGCGTTTCCGGCGGCGGACATCGAAGAGCATCCATTGCCATTTCGAGACGGCTGTCGAGATCCCATGCGTCGGCATGATCGAGCTTTTCCTGCACCTCACCCTGTCGTTCGATGAGCTTCGTCATCTCGTCGTCATCCATCGGCTCGGCGAACTTCGCATTGATCTCCTCGTATTCCTTGAGTAGATCGACCGTCGGCTGCACGGCTTCTTCGACGATCTGCTGCACTGTTTTCGATTCATCGAGCTTCGGCTCCTGCTCCAGATAGCCGACCGAATAACCCTTCGAAAAAACGACCTCGCCGTTAAATTCCTTATCCGTGCGCGCGATGATTCTTAAAAGGGACGATTTGCCTGATCCATTTAATCCAAGCACGCCGATCTTCGCACCATAGAAAAATGAAAGATAGATGTCCTTCAGAACAGGCTTTTTATCGTAAAACTTACTGACCTTAACCATCGAGAAGATGATCTTATTTGGTTCGTTACTCATTAAAATATTTACTCCCCTGTCGCACTCTGTACCGGTATTCAATCGGACCCTCAACGGCAGCAGCCATCATCCTTCTAGGTCCTGCCCAAAACAAAGGCGGTAGCCGTTGCAGTCGTCAATATCGAAATCGCGGCAACCGTAAATCTGGTCGCAGATATCCCGCACGATTTTCACTTCCTTTGACTTGAATTCCGCATATAGTACGTCGGCATTTTCGATCCAAATATATGCATCCCATGCTCCGCCCTCCGGGTCGACCATTCGGTTGGGGCGAATAACGCCGGTCGTTTCGAGCTGACCCAGCATGATGACAATGCCATCGCGTCTGACCATACAAAACGAGGGCGGGTCGCTCCAGAAGCTCTCATAGGTGAAACCAAGCTTGTCCCGGTAATAGTCGGCGGTAGTCACCACGTCATCCACAATGAAGTAAGGTGCGATAGTCCAGAGCGACTTGTTCGAAACATTCTCTTCCATCACTTTACCTCATGTTGAAATATCTTTTAACCTCAACGATCTCTGCGACAAGAATTGCCGTCAACCCGGCTTGACATCAAACCCGATCTCAGGTTTCTGAGCCTCGTTCACGAGGCGGACCGACCAGGGATCGAAAGTAGGCGGGCTATTTCGACCGATCCCAGCGCGACGGGGTAGAAAGCAGTTTATTTATTTGTGAGGTTAAAACGCAAACCGACGCGCGAAAATCGCGGTGCGGCGACGGTTAGATTTGGTGTTAGGCCGACGTCGTAGCGGCTGTTGAAAATATTTTCGGCGGCGGCGAAAATTTGCAGTTTGTCGAGCAATTGGTAGGAGGCGAAGAGGTCGACCGTTAGATATGGCCGCAGCTTTAGAGAGTTTAAATCGTCTTCAAACTGGCTGCCGGAGATTCTGCCCTGCATTCCGAGCGAGAAATTTTTTGGGCTGTAAAGTGTTTGAAAGGTTAATTGCTGCCGGGCGACTTGCGGGAGAAAATTTCCTACGAGATCGGGATTGGCCGGAAAATCAATAAAAGTCGAATCAACGAATAAGTATCCGCCGGAAAGTTTTAGATTGGAACGCACTAGAAATTCCGCGTCGAACTCGAAGCCGGTCGAGCGTGTCTTGCCGACGTTTTGACGTTGCCGCGTGATTAGCGAGGCCGTAGTGGCGGCCGTAATGCTAACGACCGGACGCGAGACTTCGGTTGTAAAAATGTTGCCGCGTACCGTGAATTTTCGATCGAAACCGGTAAAATTGACTCCGGTTTCAAACGTTCCGGAACGCTCTGCTTTGAGATTTTCGTTTGCGATGGTCAAAACATTCCCCACTCGGAATGCGCGGTAAAGCTCATTCAGCGTCGGCGCACGGAATGATCTTGCGTAAGAGGCGATCAGCGAGAAATTATTGTTTAGTTGATAAATCGCGGCAATACGCGGGCTAAACGCATTTTCCCAGCGATCGGAAAAACCGGTTACGGCAGTTATATTCGTCGTAAAACTCCGCGTTGAAGAAAGTGCCGCAAAGTTGTTCCAGTTATCGAAACGGCCGCCGAAATGCAGGTTCAGCTTGCGGCCGATACGCAATGCATCCTGGACAAAAACAGAAAAAGTCCGCTCGCGTCCGCCCGAGCCGACCAAGGACGCGGCAAGGTTATTTATAAAAATCGTTTCATCGCTAAATCCGCGTACTTCACGTGTTTCGACTTCCGCGGTTAATATGTGATCGCCGAACGGTTTTGACCAGAGAAGGCTGGCTCCGAATGCCTGCGATGCCACTCGCTGTAAGCGGGAAAGAAATTCGGTGTTTCGATTGTTCGAGATCGCGGAAAAGGTTTGATCGTAAACCTGAGTTTCGAGAAACGACCGGAGTTGAAACGTGCCGAAGCGATTGCCGGAAAAATCGGCACCGGCGGCGGCTTGCCGGAAATAGGTGCGGTTGTTCGTTAATGCCGTGCCGTTGTCGCGTCGTTCGGCAAAAAGGTTGCCGCGAACAAAAACTCTTGCGTTGTAGTTTCGCGTTAAGCCACCCGCTGACGCAGCTGGTTCTGACCCGAAAGCGCGCGCCAAAGTCACAAATCCGTTATTGTGGCGGCTGTTCGCGTTTGTATCGGCCGATCCGCGTTCAGCTTCGCTGATCGGAATGTAGCCGCCTGTTCGGAAGGTGTCGGCTGCCGCGTCGATGCTCCAGCCGTTCTTAGTATATGAAGCAAAGATGTTGCCGTCGAATGTTTCCTGTGTTCCGCCGGAAGTCTCGAAACGCAGGATTGGGCGATCTTTTTCGGCGATTGAAGTTACTATATTGACCGCTCCGCTAAGCGCCGATGTGCCGTATAAAGCACTCGCTCCGCCCCGTAAAACTTCGACCTGTTCGACGGCGCTTCGCGGAACGCGCGACCAGTACGTCCAGGTACCGAAGGCATCATTTAACGACAGTCCGTCGAGCAAAACAGCCGCACGGCTCGCACCGGTGCCACCCAGTCCGCGTAAATTGGATCCCTGCGTCGTCGGGTTGGAGGTTTTGCTCGAACTACGGCGGAAGAGCGTGAACCCGGCGATCTGCCGCAGCGAATCATCGACGGTTTGGGCTGCCGTGGTGTTTAAATCTTCACGGTCAAGGACGACGATGCTCGCCGGTGTTTCGCTCAGTCGCGATTCAATGCGCGTGATGGAAACGGTTACATCCTCGCGAACGGTCGCGGGCAACAGACGAATCTTTAGAGGCCCGTTTAGATCGATGGATAAAACCTGAGAAAAATCGGAAAAGCCCCGGGCTTTCACACGCAGACTAGAGTTCGGAGTAATGTTTTTATATATCGAAAATTGCCCGTGGGCGTCAGTTGCGGTCCGCTCGAAGATCGTCATTCTTTCGAGCAAGGTTATTTCAGCATTTTGGATCGGCGCATTTTGCGAATCGGTGACGATTCCGGAAAATGTCTGTGCGATACTTGAAACTGCGGTGAGAAAAATGAACCATAATTGAACACAGAAGCATACCCGTTTTATATTAGGCTGTATGGACATTCAATATATGGTTATTTCTTGTCGCGAATATCAGGTTTTCGCTGATACATTCCGACGAGTTCGCCCGTGCCCACAATGTGACCTTTCACAGCCGCACTATCTGACGATGGTTCTTTTAACTGTTAATTCGTCAATCCGGTCACGCTGGACCTGGTAACCTATCCCCGGATTGTCCGAAGGGACGATCGTACCGCTTTTAGTTACTTCAACGGCCGGTTTGATTATGTCTTCGTGCCAATAACGTTTCGAGGCCGATACGTCGCCGGGCAATGTGAAACCTTCGAGCGTTGCCATCGCGATATTATGAGCGCGGCCGATGCCCGATTCGAGCATGCCGCCGCACCAGATCGGGATACCGGCATTTCGGCAAATCTCCTCGACCTTTTTTGCCTGGGCGTGTCCGCCGACGCGGCCGAGCTTTACATTAATAATGCGACACGCCTTTAACTCGATTGCTTTACGAGCGTCCTCTGGCGATTTGACGGATTCGTCGAGGCAGACTGATGTCGTAATTTCCCGCTGGAGCTTGGAATGATCGAGCATGTCGTCATGTGCGAGCGGCTGCTCGAACATCATCAGCCCGAACTCATCCATGCGTTTAAAAAGCTCAATATCATTAAGCGTGTATGCTGAATTCGCGTCGCCCATCAGCGGGATATTGCCGAACTTTCCGCGAACCTGCCTGATCACGTCGTAGTCCCAGTGCGGCGCGATCTTTATCTTGATCCGGCGATAACCGGCATCGAGCTCTGTCTGAATTTTCCCGATCAGTTGCTCGACGGAATCCTGAATGCCGATCGAAACTCCGCAGTCGATCTCATTTCGCACACCGCCGAGATGCTTCCATAACGGCGCGCCGAGCTTCTTTGCTTCCAAATCCCAGCAGGCAGTTTCAATCGAAGCTTTCGACATCCGATGGCCCCGTGCCATTTTCATAGCATCGAAGACAAACGACGCATTTTCGAATTCCTGTCCGATCACCATCGGCGCCAGTATTTTCTCTACTGTAACCCAAGCCGAATCGGTCCATTCGTCCGAATAACCGGGTGTTTCGCCGCATGTGACCTCACCCCAGCCTTCATCTCCTTCCGCGTCCTCGACGCGAACCACAATAATTCGCCGCTCGTAAGTACGGCCAAAGCTGGTTTCGAAAAAATGAACGAGCGGAAGATTGATCTCTCTAAGCTCGATTAATCTTATTTGGAACATAGCGGCAAAAAGACAAGGTTAAAGTTTGCTGCGAAGAAATGCAATTCTAGCGGAACGCAGGTCGCCGGCCGCAACAGCACGATGGCTTCAGGTAGCCACGGGTGCGAAGCACGAACGAATGATACCCCGCAAGCGGCTTTTGCGGGCTGGCAGCCTACGTTCCGGCGGTATCAGTCAACGACCTCGAACTGCACAAATTGGATTGCAGTATTGCGTTTTTCCTTTGCCAGGCTGTCGGTGATAACAATCTGAAGGACATAATCACCCGGGGCCAGTACAGTACCGAGGCTAAGCGAAGCGGCGTAACCCACTCTAGTCGGATCTGCACGCGTTCTGGTAGGTACAGGCTGCGATTTACCTTCGAACAATGGCTTTCCGTCGCGAAATAGTCTGATCTGGGCATTTAAACTCGGGTCGCGGGCTGCGCCGATTTTGGCATTGAAGATCGTAAAGCCATAATTCACAACAGTTCCGCGTTTGAACTGCCGCATTGAAGTGTCGTTTAACGCATTTGTTTCGACGCTGGGGGTCTGCCCGGCGTTGAACTTTTGCCAATCGTTGAACGACATATTTTCAAGGACCACGCCGCTCAGCGTAAGGCGATTTTTCTTGAGATTCGGAACCTCGACAGACTGATTCGCCGAGCCGACCTTCTCCGTTTTTTTATCGCGAATTGCAACGCGAAGCTGATATGCACCAGGTTTTTTGATCGGAAACGTAAAGTCATAAACGAATCCTTCCTTTAGGAATTTTTCGTATACATCCTTTCTCAGCGAGACAGTATATGATCGGGAAGTTTGATCGACCGGGATGCCATTGTCGCCAAAGCCGACCGCCATGACGTCGAATTCAGCTTTCTTAGTGCCGTCAGACTCATCGGTAAACGAAAGATCCTGTGCTTTGACATGCAAAGCGAACGCACAAAGGAACCGGACTTAGCGTCGTTTCCGAAGAGAGCATTCAGACGCAGCGAGATTTCATTGACGGCAAAGGGCGAGGTCAGGGCAGTTATCAACCGTTCCCCGCTGCCCGGCTTCGAAGCAGCCATCTTTTCATCGCTGATCCCGAAAAAGCCGCTCCGATACCGCACCCTGGTTCCGGGCCGCGTTACCCTGATGTCCAATTTATTGCAACGCCGGGTTTTCGGATCGAAGGTATCGCCGCCGTCGGGCAGATAACCGACAAGATAAAAGCTTTGATCATCCAGAATTCGCCGGATGCCGCCCGAAAGGTCATTGTTATTCACGATAGCGAAGCCGCCTGTTTGTTTTGCAAGGTAGCGAAGGCCGTCCTGCGTATCTTGAAGGTCGTCCCGGCGGTCGTTAACAGCCTGTTGAATCTGCTCGATCGATCTCCCGCTGGTATCGTCGGCCGTCGTCAGACCGAGCGTTTGCAGGCCTCGCGGATCCATTTGTGTAGATTACGACCGAAGCCCGATTCGCCTGGTCGACCAGACGGCGCAGCGATTGCAATACTCTGCCTGAATCCGTTGTGCCGCCGGCGTCCTTTGTAAACAGCTTGAAACCGTCCGAAAGCAGCATTATGGATTTTCGCCCCGGCAAATCCTGCATCCCGCGAACTACGAAATTTACTGCTCCGAGCGTGCCGGTCGCGAAAACACTTTCGCGGAAATCATCGAATTCCCTTTCGATTCCCTCGGCTGTTCTCTCGCCCGCTTCAGGCTCCCTTTCTTCTCCTCCGGTATCGATGCGTGCCTGGAGCGGCGCGAACGCGCCGATATTACCCGTGCCTGAGGAATTCCATCGCACCTTTTCGATGGCTGCGTAAAGCTGCCTCCGGTCGGTAGTAAACTGTTGGAGAGCTCCGATACCGGCTCCCGTGCGAATGATCGCAACGAGGTCGCCTTCCTGCATCTGCTCATCCACGAATTTTTTCAACGCGCGGCGGACGTAGTAGGTGCTCTCAAACGACAGCGTCAGGTCGTCGACCACAAGCGCGATAGTTCTTCTAACTTGTTCCGGTTTGACGGCCGTTGGCGGAAGCTGAGAAACGGGAGCGTCCGTCTTGCCGGAATCGACAGCATCCCGGGTGTTTGAAATAAAGGAGAAATTCGATATCTCCTGTTTCTTGCCGTTTTCGTATATTTCAATCTCTTCAGAGCGCAGATCTCATACTATTTTACCGCTCCTGTCCGTAACGGTTACATCTATCTGGATCAAGGCCGTCGAAATTTTGACTACATCACCGTCATCAGAAGGTGTCGGAGGCGGCGTAGGGACGGAAATCTGGGCGGCGGCATTCGCTGCGAACGCAATTATAAAAGCAAATATGGGAAGCAAATATTTCATCGTATTGTGTCCAGGGAAGTTGGGATACTCTCCTCGATCGGTATGATTCGTTTAGTAGATCGTCTGTTGGACATAAACTTCAATCACGAAAACGCCGAACAATAAGAGAAAGCGAAAAGATCTCTCTTTAAATCTTACAAGGGTTTGTTAGCCGCCAAAGTTTGGGCAACCCATCAGCGCCTGTACGCTGGACGGAGTATGGTCACATGGATTAGAAGGTATGGTATGACGTGTACTAGTCAGGATTTAATCTGACATCTTACTCCTCCAAATCTACGAAAAGATGCCAACTACTTATTAAGACCCACACCGTTGATAATACGACAACGATCGCGTGTTATCTATTGGCTAAAATTGCCTTTCCGCTGGCTTGTTTGCGCCATTAGGCGGTAAACGCTTCGATCGAAACGGCAATATCCGGGAACGCGGCCCTCAGCTTCTTATCAGCGGTCACTAAAGGCACATTCAGTTTTTCGGCTAGGTATGCGAATTCGCAATCGTATGCTGTGCAACCCGAGTGACTGGCGAGTTCCAAAACACGACTTGAATCTACATCGCATTCGCGTCCGGCTATCACGGCTTCCGATTTATCCATTGCTGATACGGCTTCGTCGATCGTCATCTGCTTGTTTCTAAGGTAGAGCGATAGCAGATTTCGCATTTCCGATTTCCACAACTGCGGCGCAGCCCATTCGGGATCGATATTAAAAACACTTAGCGCCATCGCCGTTTGTTTTCCCTCGATAACGAGGTACGCAATAACATTCGTATCGACTACAATCAAAAACGCCTCTCTTTTTTTGCTTGTTCAAGAATCTCCTCCGTCAAGTAAACTCCTTTACGACTGAGCTCCTCTCGGGATCTCTTAATCTCCGCAAGGAGTTCTTCCGGATCCTTCTTAGGCATGTTTACAGATCGCTCAAGCTGAACTATCGCCTCGCCGTTGATACTGCGGCGGTTACGCTTGGCCATTTGAGCCAACGCCGCGTAAATTTCGTCGGGTAAATTTTTTATCGTTAGTGTTGCCATAACGTTGGTTCCAAATCGCATCCAAAATGAAAGTGTATTGATTTACAACTTTTTAGTCAACGATTTATATCGGTGCTGCTAAAATTTTGATTCTAATTAGAAAATTCTGCTACGACAGGAGTGTGGTCGCTTGGGCGTTCCAACCTTCGAGGTGATTTATCTATCCAGCAACCCGTGCATTTTTTCGTTAATGAAGGTGAAGTCCAGATGTGGTCGATTCGAAGGCCGTGATTCTTTTGCCAGGCGCCTTCGCGGTAGTCCCACCACGAAAACTCCTGAAGATCGCCATTCATTTTGCGAAAAAGATCGACGAATCCCCACTGTTTTACATGGTGAATCGCGGCGCGTTCGGGCTTCGAAAAGTGAAGCTTGCCCGTCCATTGCGGCACACTCCAAACGTCGAGTTCTTCGGGTGCGACATTAAAATCACCGCATAAAAGAACGTCGCCGCCGAGATCGCAGGTTTCGTCGAAATATCTTCGGAGCCGCTGCAGCCAATCGAGTTTAAAGGTAAATTTATCGGTCCAAAGCTCGGTGCCGTTCGGAATATATGTGTTTACAATGCGGATCCCGTTGATCGTTGCAGCGATCAGGCGTTTGGGCGAGTCGTCGAGGTCGCCCGGAAAGTTTTTCTGCACGTCCCTGATCTCGTGTTTAGAGATAACGGCAACGCCGTTGTACGATTTCTGTCCATAAAACGCGATCTGATAACCCGCGTCAAAGATAGGCTGATACGGGAAGTTGTCGTCGACGCACTTTATTTCCTGCAGACACAGCACGTCTGTTTTCGTTTCAGCGAGCCAGTAAAGCATTTGCTCGAGCCGAATGTTTATTGAATTTACGTTCCATGTTGCGATCTTCATAACGTGATTTCACCACAGAGCAACGAATGTTTCAAAGAAGCTCCCGCCGCAATGAGACCGAAATGCTTGTGCCAAGATATCCAAAGCTGATATATTTCACGGAGCATCATAAATCTTATGAAAGCTCAAATTCTGCTGTCAATATTTCTGATCGCCGTTGCTGCATCCGTTGGCAGGTCGCAATCGACGGCTGAAGAATATTGGAGGCTGGGGTTTGACAGTACCCAAATTGGAGATCGTGAAACCGCTCTGCTGTACGTTGAAAAGGCGTTAGAGGTTGACCCAACGTATATCCCTGCGTACATTACACGGGCTAATATTCGGCGCGCACGTCGAGATTTCCGGGGCGCCATTGCTGACTACAATAAGATCATCGAACTAGAGCCAAAGAAAAAGGGAGTTCATGCAGACCGGGGTTGGATGTATTTTTACACCGGAGACCCGGACGGGGCGATCGCCGACTACTACAAGGAAATTGAACTCGGCGGATGGGGTTGGTTGTCCTATCACCGCATGGGCCGGGCGCACGAGAACAAGTCGGCAAAACTGATCCAACGTGGCGAGAAGGAAGCTGGCAAATCGGAGCAAACAAAGGCGATAATTTCATTTACGAAGGCCATCGCTTCGGATCCGAAGCGCGCTGAATCCTACAGTTGGCGCAGTCTACTTCACTCGAGGAACAAAGATTACGCATTGGCACTGACTGATATCAATGCGGCTCTTCAGATCAGACCTGAGTTCGTGGACGATTACCGCTCCCGGATTTGGATATACCGCAAGACAGGCAAAGGAGACCTTGCTAAAGCCGACGAAGAAAAAATCGCCGAGTTGCTCGCAGGACGATAAAATTGACATGCGAAGTTCGAAAATCAGCTAACCTAGCGGCGCCGGCTATTTCGCTCCCAAAAAATGCCGTCCGAAAAACCTTGTATCGATCTGTCTGTTTTGGCCATTTCGAGCCGTTTTTCGGCTAGCAAGCAAAACTTTTCGTCCAATTCTACACCTACGAAATCTCGGCCCAGCTTTTTTGCAGTCACCGCGGTCGTGCCGCTGCCGGCAAAAGGATCGAGTATTAGATCGTTCTCGTTTGTACTTGCAAGGATTATCTTAGCGAGCAGCTTTTCAGGTTTCTGCGTCGGATGATCGGTGTTTTCAGGCATTGACCAAAAAGGCACGCTGATATCCGTCCAGATGTTCGACGGATGTGTTAGCCGAAAATTCCCTTCTTCGGTCCTTTTCCAATCCTTCGGGCTGCCGTTTTTCGTGTACGGCGCGAGAACTTTGCGTTTCATCCTTACGGCATCCATATTAAAAACAAAATCGTCCGATACCGTAAAGAACCAAATATCCTCGCTAGCATTTTTCCAATTTTTCCTGGCTCCCCGGCCTTTTTCGCGTTCCCAGGTGATCCGGTTCTGCAGTTTTAAGTATTTCGTCCCGACACGCTGAATCGCAGATGAAGAACGCCAATCACAGCAAATATAGACGGACGCCGTGGATTTGAGCAGTGGAACACATTCCACCAACCACGACTCCAACCAGTTTTCGTAATCTTCGAGCGATATCTGTCGAAATATCTCGCCGCCGAAATCCTTTGTCAAATTATACGGCGGATCGGCGAACAGCAGGTCGAAACTTTTTCCCGGCAATTTCGGCAAGGTAGTAAAAGCATCGCCGCAGATGATTTTATTGCGACAATTGGATAGACTTTCTCCTTCCATCGGAGAGACTAATCGCTCACGATAAAGTTTTTTCTCGATTTCCGTCAGATCGATCGTGCGATTGCGCGGCGCTCGTACTCTTTCGGTTTTTAGAACGGCGGACATAGTGAATTTGAGAAAAACTTTAACACATTAGCCGACTTTTAAAAAATAATCCAACAATAGTTTAGAGCGGAAATAGCCTGCTTGACCGCTAAAATAGTGCGTGATATTCTTATATCTTTTGAGCATAGATCGATTTTTACTCGATTGTTTGCAGGGATTGTAGTTTATAAAGATATGTATTTGCTGGCCTTTGCCGAGTCTATTCAGCTTTTCCCGGACGGCACACTTTTCATTCACATTGCGTTGATCCTTTTGATGATTTGGGTCCTTAACCGGACGTTTTTCCGGCCTATCAATCGTGTAATTGAATCCCGCGAAAAAAATGCGGGCGGAAAAAGCGGTGAAGCGGAAACGATACTCAAGGATGTCACCGAGAAACAGCGCGTTTACAACCAATCAGTGCTTGAGGCTCGCAGCGAGGGTTACGAACTGATCGAAAGGCAGAGGGCTGAAGCCGTCGAGCTGCGTTCCCGGGAGATTGCAAAGGCAAAGGAAGAGACCTCTCAGACGCTTGCAAGCGAGAAACAAGAATTACAGGACCGGGCTCGCGAGGCGAGAGCGACAATTGCCCGTGAAGCCGATGAAATGGCGGAGAAAATTACCGCGAATATACTGAGGGTGTAGTACGCATTTAGAGTTCAAGCTTCAGCTTGCTTTTAGTCTCGATAATGCACGCTGAAGCTTGAACTCAGAACGTAAATAGTATGTTGGGTTTTATTTACAATTTTACTTTTCTTGCAGCACAAGACGGGCAATCAGAAGGCGGTTTTGGGGCGTTCTATAACACGTATCTGAACTACCCCGGTTTTGAGGTCTGGAAGTTTATCAACCTCGCTTTCTTTGTTGCGATCATGATCTACCTGCTAAAAAAGCCGCTTAGCGAGGCTTTTAAGGCGAAACGCGAGACGATCCGTGCCGAACTCCTAAAGGCGGAAGAAGAAAAGCAGTCAGCTCTCGCTCAATTGACCTCGACGGAAGAAAAGCTTGCGGCTCTCGATTCAGAAAAAGCAGCGATTCTAAAGAAGGCCGCGGACGAAGCAATCGCTGAGAAAACGAGATTGGCCCAGCAGACAGAAACCGACGTGAAAAAAATGCGTGAGCAGACCGATGGCGAAATTTCGCGGTTGAGTCAGCAAACCAGAGCCCAGCTCCGTCGGTTTTCGGCGGAAGAAAGCATTCGACTGGCGGAAGAGAAACTCAGATCGCAGATCAATGCCGAAAACGATGCCAAGCTCATCACATCAGGCATTCAGGCGATAGGAGGTTTGAACTAATGAATGTCGAAACGATAGCTCGCCGATATGCGAGCGCGCTTGCGGATGTGGTCACGAAATCAAACGAGACCGAAAACGTCAAAAACGAACTAAAGACATGGGAACAAATGATGAGTGCGAACGAAGATCTGGAGACGCTTTTTAGCAACCCGTCCGTTGTACACCTGAACAAGGAAAAGGTCCTGGAAGGCCTGCTGGATAAAGCAAAACCGGCCAGGACTACGGCAAACTTTTTGCGCGTGTTATTGCGAAATAACCGCTTGAACGATCTAGGCGAGATAAATGAGCGTTTCGCATCGGTTCTGGAAGAGCGAAGCGGTAATATTTTGGCGAAGGTTACTTCCGCGCGAGAACTTTCGGAAACCGAGAAGGCTGAACTAAAAACAAATCTTGAAAAATTGACCGGAAAGCAGGTCAAGCCGAATTTTAATATTGACGATAGAATAATCGGCGGGATCCTTACCCAAATAGGTTCAACGGTTTACGACGGCTCGATAAAAACGCAATTAGAGAATCTTAAAGAACAATTGATCAATGGATAAAAAAAAACGGACAATAGAAAGCGAATAACATTTTCAACTTTCCAGCATCCGTTTTCCGTTATAAATAATATGGAAGCAATCAAAGCGAACGAAATTAACGAAATTATTCGCGCCCAAATCGAGAATTTCGATTCAAGTATGACGGTTGATGAAGTCGGAACCGTGATCAAGGTCGGTGATGGCATCGCCGAGATTCACGGCCTTGAAAAGGTGATGGCGGGTGAGTTGGTCGAGTTTCCGCATGGGGTTCGCGGCCTGGCGTTAAACCTCGAAGAAGACAAGGTCGGTACCGTTTTGTTCGGCGATTTTCAGAAGATCAAGGAAGGCGACGAAGTGAAACGTACACGCAAGATCATGAGCGTGCCGGTAGGTGATGCGATGATCGGCCGGGTGGTCGATGCTCTGGGCAACGCTATTGACGGTAAAGGCGACATTATTACGGATACATTCAATCCGGTCGAAAGAATCGCTCCCGGAATTATTGACCGCCAGCCCGTGAAAGAGCCGCTTCAAACCGGTTTGAAGGCAATTGATGCCATGGTGCCTATCGGCCGAGGCCAGCGTGAGCTGATCATCGGCGACCGGCAGACCGGTAAAACCGCCGTTGCAATCGATACGATCATAAATCAGAAAGGCAAGGACGTGATCTGCGTTTATGTTGCAATCGGGCAGAAGGCCTCGACCGTTGCTCAGGTTGTTAAAAGGCTCGAAGATTCCGGCGCGATGGGTTACACGGTCGTCGTTTCGGCATCTGCCTCCGATCCGGCGGCCATGCAATTTCTAGCTCCCTATTCGGGATGCGCGATTGCCGAATTCTTCCGTGACAACGGTCGGCATGCTTTAACGATCTATGACGATCTTTCCAAGCAGGCCGCTGCCTACCGCGAAATCTCGTTGCTTTTAAGGCGTCCGCCGGGCCGCGAAGCTTATCCGGGAGACGTATTCTATCTTCACTCCCGCTTGCTCGAACGCGCGGCCAAGATGTCCGATGCACGTGGCGGCGGTTCGTTGACCTCGCTGCCGATCATCGAAACTCAGGCCGGCGATATTTCGGCTTATATTCCCACCAACGTGATCTCGATTACCGATGGCCAGATATTTTTGGAGAGTGATCTCTTTAATTCGGGCGTTCGCCCCGCGATCAACGTGGGAAACTCTGTTTCTCGCGTCGGCGGTGCGGCACAGATCAAAGCTATGAAGCAGGTTGCCGGAACCCTGCGTATCGATCTTGCCCAATACCGAGAGCTCGCGGCATTTGCCCAGTTCGGTTCCGATCTCGATAAATCTACGCAGTCGCAGCTCGAACGCGGCCGACGATTGACAGAAATTCTGAAACAGGGACAATATCAGCCGATGGAAGTCGAGAAACAGGTTTTAATCATCTGGACGGTGACGAACGGCCTCGCGGACGATATTGCCGTCGACGACCTGAAACGCTTTGAGGAAGAACTGACCGCCTTTATGGAACAATCGCAACCGGCGATTATCTCCACGATACGGGAAAAGAAAACGATTGATGATGATTTAAAGGCTTCGATGAAGGAAGCGGTCGAGGATTTCAAAGCAACACGCTGGAACAAGGAAGAAGCAGAAGCCGCTGCTGCCTGAGCTATAATTTAAGTTATGAACGGTCGCATACAGATTTACACTGACGAAAAGGGCAACAAGAGTTCCGTTATTGTCTCTTATGAAGAGTGGGCCAATTTGCAGTCTCGATTAAATGTCCTGAAGAAAAAACTCAGAGTCTTCTCCAGCATTCAGAAGGGCGCGCGCGAAGTCTTGGAAGCACGAAAGTCCGGCAGAAAGCTTCAGAGCCTGTCCGCTTTCATTGATGAAAGTAGAAATTAACGTCACTGAGGCCTCCAAATGGGCTGCCAAAAGCCTTAGAAAAGGTTACAAGCTTTAGTATCATTGGGATAACATTGTGATGTCAACGGGATTGGCTTGGGATGCATGAGGCGCTACTCTTTCCTTATATGTCTGCAAAGGAAGTCAGAATCAACGTTCGGGCGAGCGAACAAACAGTACACGACCTCAAAATAGCTGCGAGACTTCGTGGCCTAACGGTTTCCTCGCTTGTGAACCTGCTGGTTGTTAAAACAATTCGGGAAGAGAAGGCGATTGCTCCGGAGGCGTTCGGCAAGTCCCCTAATATCTTTCGGAAAGAGTCGCGTACAGAAAGACGGGACCGAACCAGTGAAAGTCAAGATTGGCGCGAAAGCCTGCGAAATGCGAGAGGAATCTGGAAAGATCGCGACGATTTGCCGGATTTTGACGAACTTCGGAAAGAGTGGTCCAGAGATGTTTGGAAGGAGCAGAAATGAACATGAACCTTCTGCTCGACTCCAACATATTGCTTGATTATTTGCGTAATCGTTCTGAGGCGGTCGAATTTGTCGACAGTCTTTCAAACGTTCCCAAAATCTCGGCGATCACCGTCGCGGAGCTTTACGCTGGTGTTCGCGAAGGGCGGGAGCGAGAGATTCTGGACCAACTTATATCCGATATCCCGGTTGTTGATGTCGATGACGAGATTGCGGTGATGGGTGGCTTGTTTAGACGGCGGTACCTCAAATCTCATAGTTTAGAGATTGCGGACGCGATTATTGCTGCCACCGCTCAAATAGAAGGTTCGGAACTGGTGACGCTTAACAAAAAACACTTTCCAATGTTTTCAAGCGTCCTCGTCCCTTATTAGAGTAGAGGACAGTATGCCAAGTTTGTTAGACATGCGCCGGCGAATTAAGTCGGTCAAGAACACACAGCAGATCACCAAAGCTATGAAAATGGTGGCAGCTGCGAAGCTGAAGCGCGCACAGGATCGCGTGGTTGCGGCCCGCCCCTTTGCGCAGAAGATGTCCGAGGTGCTCGGAGGTTTGAGTGCAAAGGTTGCGGACGAATTCTCGCATCCCTTGCTTGATGGTCGCGGCGATGAAAAGTACCTGATCGTTATTGTAACTGCGGACAAAGGTTTGGCCGGTGCTTTTAACGCAAATGTCACCAAGGCAACGCAGGCATTTCTAAAAGAAAATACGAACAAATCGATCGAGATGATACCGGTTGGAAGAAAAGGCCGGGATTTTTTCCGGCGACGCGAAATCACATTGACTGCTGAGTATATCGGTTTGACCGGAGGCGGAACGGCGCGTCACGAGGATGCGATTGAAATCGCACAGCATGTTATAAAGACTTTTACTGAAGACACGAGCATCGATAAGGTGTTCCTTGTTTTTACGGAGTTTAAGACGGTTCTCTCTCAGAAGCCGGTGATCGAGCAGCTTCTCCCGATTCCGCGCACCGCGGTCGAGGAAGCAGCGGAAGGCTCGGCGCAGGCGGAATACATTTATGAACAGCCTGCCGCAGAAATTTTCGGGAAACTGCTTCCGAAACAGGTGGAAACACAGGTTTATCGTGCGATGCTTGAATCTGTAGCATCCGAGCAGGGTTCGCGGATGACGGCGATGGACTCGGCATCGAAAAACGCCGGCGAGCTGATCGATACGCTGACGCTCAATATGAACCGCATCCGTCAGGCCGCAATTACCAAGGAAATTATTGAGGTTGTTTCCGGTGCCGCTGCAGGGTAAAAGCGAATTCCGTAATCGTAATCATCAACTCTATTTTGACCGACACTGGTTGTTCAGCAATTATGGGCGGAATGGTGCAAGGCATGCCGAGGTAATGGCGGAAAACAATAATCCGAACAAGTGGCGCGGACGTATTGTACGTTATGCGCCTCTTCTATTATGGACAGCCGTCATCTTTGTGCTCTCGAGCTACCACGGGTCAATGTCTGAAACTTCGCGTTTTATTCGGCCGATTCTCAGATTTCTTTTTCCCTCAGCTTCGGAAGAATTACTCTTCTTTTATCACGGATTTATCCGTAAATGCGCGCACTTTGCGGAATATGCGGTGCTTGCATTCCTGAGCTCACAAGCCTTTTCGAATTCTTCTACCCACGCTTGGAGAAAATACTGGGGGTTGTTTTCATTAGCGCTTGTTTTTTCTATTGCCGTAATAGACGAGAGCAAACAAAGTTTAGACAGTTCGCGAACGGCTTCGGTTTGGGACGTTCTGTTGGATGTATGCGGCGGCAGCGCGGCTATCTTCATTTTTTTCCTGTTCAAGTTTAGGACTCGAAAGAAACGGGATCGCTGATTAGTAAGTCCAATCAAACGATATGGACAAGCTTTAAAAGCGTGTTTTCAACCGTTCGCCTGCATTGGCAGTCTTTCATTTTTCGAAACTTTATGAGATATTTTATCGTTAGAGATCGCATGAGGAGATTGTAAAATGAGTATTCTGGACAAAGTTAAAGAGGCGGCGTTAAGCCAGTTTATCGAGGTAATAGAATGGCTCGATGAATCGAAAGATACGCTGCTTTATCGTTTTCCTGTCGCTGGGCAAGAGATTAAAAACGGGGCGCAGTTGATCGTCCGAGAATCGCAGGCTGCGGTTTTCGTTTTTGAAGGCCAGGTCGGCGACGTTTTTACACCTGGACGCTATACGATCGACGGCGGAAATACCCCGATATTGTCGAAGCTCGGCGCATGGAAATACGGCTTTAACTCCCCCATGAAATCGGAAGTCTATTTTGTAAATACAAAACAATTTACGGATATGAAATGGGGAACCTCGAATCCCGTGATGCTGCGGGATGCCGATTTTGGCATTGTCCGCCTGCGAGCTTTTGGTGCATACAGCCTTCGGGTCGCCGATCCGGGGGAGTTTATAAAGGAGATCGCCGGAACCAACGCTCATTTTCAAACTGAGGATATCGACGGGCAGCTAAAGCGTGCGATAGTCACGGAATTCTCCGACGCGCTGGGCGAATTAAAGATCCCGGCCCTTGATCTGGCTGCTCAGTACAAAGAAGTTGGAGAGAGTATTCGAGCAAAGATCAACGAAGATTTCAGGGGTTATGGACTCGAAGTTACGAAGTTTTATGTAGAGAATGTAAGCCTTCCACCGGAAGTCGAAGCGGCGATGGACAGGCGCTCTTCGATGGGAGCTCTCGGCGATGCCCAGAATTACATGCAGTTTCAGGCTGCTGACGCATTGCGTGACGCCGCTCAAAACGAAGGCGGCGGGGCAGGGTTAGGAGCGGGCTTGGGTGCCGGTTTCGCCGTTGGGGGTCAAATGGCCAACGCGTTTGGACAGCAGGCACAAGGCGGATCGGGAGGTCAGGGCACTGCTGCAGTTCCGTGTCCATCTTGCGGTAAGGAAAACGCTGCCGGCGTGAAGTTTTGCTCGGACTGTGGCGGTAAAATGGAAGTTGATAAGGTCGCGTGCGTGAAATGCGGTGCGGAGCTTCGGGCCGGAGCGAAATTCTGTTCGGAATGCGGCTCGAGTCAGGAAAAAGCGAAATGTGCGGGCTGTCAGGCCGAACTCGCCGCAGGCGCCAAATTCTGCCCGGAATGCGGAACGAAAACCGACGCACCTACGGTGTAATTCAAATGTTGATGCAAAAGAAGAAAAGGGCGAGATAGAAGTCTCCCGCCCTTTTCTTTCACGTCTTTGCAACTCGGGTTCCATGCGTTAAGATTAGTGCGAATTTAGCGAACCCACGGAGTAAAAGATGGCAATTAGTCCCGAACTTTTAGAAATTTTGCGTTGCCCGAAATGTAAGTCCAAAGTGCAGATCAAAGATGATCAAAGCTCCTTGAAATGCGCAAATTCGGAATGCAGATTGGTTTATCCGATCCGCGATGAGATTCCTGTGATGCTTGTCGATGAAGCGAAGATTGAAGATTGATCGATGGATGAAATTGCAGCGTACAATCAAACAAGGTGGAAGGCGTTGGTTGAGGCCGACGCTTTATTCACCCGTCCGGCGTTGAATCTCAATGCCCTATCCGCCCTTGAGATGGTTGATCGGGAGGAGAGACTCGGAGACGTTTTTGCCAAAGACGTTCTCTGCCTGGCCTGCGGCGGCGGACAGCAATCCGCCGCTTTCGCACTTCTCGGTGCAAACGTAACGGTTTCTGACCTTTCGGAAGAGCAATTGGTTCGTGACGCGGAAGCAGCGGCGCATTATGGCTTAAATATAAAGATTGTACAAGCGGACATGCGTGATCTTTCAGGCTTCGAAGGAGCGAGTTTCGACATAGTCCACCACGCTTATTCGCTGAACTTTGTCCCCGGTGCCCGCCGGGTCTTCCTGCAGGTGGCACGGATTTTAAGACATGGCGGTATCTATCACTTCAATTTTGCAAATCCGTTCTTAATGGGGATCGAGCAGAATAGTTGGAATGGCAAAGGCTATCAGCTCGCACAGCCGTATGACCGTGAAGCTGAAATAACGTATGACGATCCGAGTTGGGTCTATGAGCGCGACCGGAACGAACTCGTACCAAGTCCCAAAGAATTCAGGCATATTTTAAGTGACATAGTAAATGGTTTAGTTGACACGGGTTTCGTAATTCGACATATGTCAGACAGTTGTGATATTCAACCGGATGTAAATGCCGAACCCGGTACGTGGGATCATTTTGTCGCTTATGCGCCGCCCTGGCTGGCTGTTTGGGCTGAGTTAGATATTGAGTGAAAAATTCCTTAAATTCAGAAATCGGCTGGAAGAATGTGCGGAGAGTGCTGGTCGTGCGTCTTCGTTCCATTGGTGACACAGTCCTTGCTACTCCCTCGCTCATTGCCCTGAAACGATTCTTACCCGCCGCACAGATCGACGTTCTTCTTGAAGATTGGGTAACTCCTCTGTTGGAGGGGTTTGATGCGGTTGACAACATTTTAACGGTCAGAAAAGGCCCGAGATCCCGATTCGAAACCGCGTGGCAGATACGCCGCAATAAGTACGACGTTGTTTTCAATTTGCATGGCGGCACCACCGGCACGTTCTTCACGTTTGCCAGTGGTGCGACACATAGGGTCGGGTATTTGGAATATCAATATTCATTTCTTTACAATCACCTGCTATCGTCGGCTTCGAATTTTTGGCAGAAGGAAACAGCCCATTCCGCTGAACAGCAACTCGCACTTTTGGGATTTGTAGGCGTGCCTGTTGAGGATAGGCCCAAAAGCCGGCTGACTGTGACAGGAAACGCCTCAAACTCACTGCGAAAGAAATTCAACGTTGAGGCGGAGAGAATCAGAGATTCAAATGAATCTTTACCTTATGTGTGTTTCGACGACTACGGACCCCGCAATTCGCAATCGGAATTTGTTCTATTTCATCCCGCAGCCGCCTTTGCTACAAAGCAATGGGCGCCCGAAAATTTTGCCCGGACCGCTGAATTTCTATACGAAAAGGGCCTGGGGGCCATTGCAGTCGCTGCAAGGAACGAACGCGATATGTTGGAAAGACTTCAATCGGATTCACGAGTTCCGGTCAGGATTTTCGACGATCGTTCGCTGCCGGAGATTACTGCCCTGGCTTCAAAGGCGAAACTTTTCGTCGGGAACGATTCAGGCATTGCGCATATCGCTGCGGCCGTAGGCACACCGACCGTGGTCATTTTCGGTTCGTCAAACATCAATCACTGGCGTCCGTGGACGGATGCTCCAAATGAGATCATTTACGAGAAACTCCCTTGTCAGCCATGCTCAGGTTACATTTGTAGGGAGTTCGGCGCGCCGAAATGTATCCAAACCGTAAGCGTGCCGCGGGTTACGGCCGCGATCGAACGGGTTCTAGCCGAAACGAAACGACGGCGGGACTTCACTCCCGCCGTCGTTTAGAATTTCTGATAGATAAAGACTATCTTCGGTTCGCGTTGCGATTCGCACCGCTGTTCGAATTTTCCGAAGTGTTCGTCATCGAATCATCGGGCGCTACGGTAAGCTGGTTGTTAACACTTTTTACACCGTCGATGTCCTTAGCGACCTGTGCCGCTTTGGTTTTCTCCGCCGCGGTTTCAACCGAGCCCTTCAACGTGACGACGTCGTTTACAACGTCGACATTGATCGTCGATTCACGAAGGTCGTTGGTAGTCAGCAGTGCCGCCCGGGTTTTGAACCATAGCCAACTGTCGTTTGCACCGGTTCCGATGGTGCTCGAACCTCTGTCTCTTTCGTAGTCCGAACGATCCCTGTCGTAATCCGCACGATTCACGTTTGTATTACTCCATCGATTCGTGTTGCCGGCCGGTGTCGCAGTAGCATTTACAACGACAGCAGTGTTACTATTCGCGTTTCTCAAGTTCGCGTTTACATTCGTCGTGGTAGTTGTCGATCCGCAGGCCGATAAGCCTATGGAGACGACCGCAGCCCCTGTCAATATTGATAATAATCTCAGTTTCATTTTATTCTCCTGTCTTCTCAAAGTTGTTCCTACGACGAACAATTACATCGATTTTGGAACCGAACGTAAGAATAGCAAGACTTATGCCAATCACAAAGTACGGGTAACTCGTTTGTTATACAGGCTGCAAAGCAGGTGCTATAAAATCGAGCGGCGGCGGCGAATCTTTTTGTGCGGCATTCGTATCACAACGATACATAAAGCCGATCCCGAGTACAGATAGTCTCGGGAAACCTTCTGACAATTACAGGCCGGATTAATGTGGAAAATTAATTCAAAATAGACTATTCTTTGAAAGTATGCTGACGAAATATATACAGGCGGCGATGCATAGGGCAAAGTACGAAATTCTCGAAGGCGATGAAGGGTTCTTCGGCGAGATTCCCGGTTTCGACGGTGTTTGGTCGAACGCTGCCACGCTTGAAGAATGCCGCGAAGAATTAGCTGAAGTGCTTGAGGAATGGATTCTTTTCCACCTTGCCGATAATACTCCACTGCCCAAAATTAACGGAATCAATCTTGGATTTAAAAAGAAGCCTCAACCCGCCCTAATCTAGGCTTTCCCATTCGCTTTCCGAAATCCCGACTTGCCGGAGAATTCGACGCAGTAGTTCGCGGTCAATATCAGTATTCGGCACGCGAACCTTAAGACTTCCACGCTTCATAAATGAATGATTTCCGCCACCGAACGGCCCGTCAAAGTCCTGCTGGCGAAGGTGTCTGACTAGTTGCTTTCGTTTAATCGGGCCGAGTTTCGGCATAATCTTAAACAACTTCTAATATGGGGCCGATGTAAATACGATCGCCTCTCCTTTCTCGTAACGGTCGAAAAGTTTAATTAGACTCTAAGTACAAAAATTCAAATCGTTTCCCGTTTCGATATCAAAGAGATACATCCGTTCCAATCCAAACTCGTTTTTGCTGTCAAATTAGTTCGATTTCTTTAAGCGAGTCTTTTTGTGTGGGAAGTTTATCCTCTTGAGCCTTCCCTCCTTTACCGGCACCGGCAGCGAACGCTTCCCCAACGATTCACTTTTTTGCGTGCAAGGCTTTCGAGAACGGCAAGACCGGGACTTTTTTAGCAATAACTTTGAAATTGTAATATCTGCGAACTGAGCCGCTTTAATAAAAAACGTTTTCGCCTTAACGCGCGTGTCACCCGATACATTATATTGTTCTCCTGAAAACTCGCGGTCGAATTCGCTCGGTGTTGTGCGCGACAAATCTAGTGCAATTAGGTCACTGTAATACCTCTCAAGCAAAGCCCTTAGATTTGGTTGGCGACCATCCTTGTTCACTGCCAAGTCGTGTAGAGCGGTTTCCGGCTTTCCGTTAGAATCAATTAGTTCGAAAATCTGAAGGCGCTTAGGGTGCCCGCTACGGCTGCTCCACTAAAACTTGGAAACGAGTGGCGGTCCATGAAATTAGGAACGCTATTAGCGGCTACATTATCGAGAAAAAAAGCTTTACAAGAATACAGCAAATGACGGACATTAGGCGCTTCATCTGATCCACCGGTTATTGAACGGAGAAAAATCGTTCGTCGCCCGCCACCCGTATCGTTGACACTTAACCACTAAACCCTTATTATTTATAGTTTCGACTCTTGCGGCTGAAGTGTGCTTATATGTTCGAATCGCTGTCCGATAAACTGAAGAAAACGCTGAAGAATCTGCGCGGGCAGGGCAAATTGACGCACGAGCACGTTGATATTGCTTTGCGTGAGATTCGGATGGCCTTGCTCGAGGCGGATGTTAATTACAAGGTCGCGAAGGATTTTGTCGAGGCGGTTCGCGCAAAGGCCGAGGGGCAGGAAGTTTGGCAGGGGCTGAATCCGCACGAGCAGGTTGTAAAGATCGTTTACGACGAATTGAGCGAATTGATGGGCGGAACGTCGTCGCGGCTTGTTTTTACAAAGCAGACGCCAAACGTCGTGATGATCGTCGGGCTGCAAGGCTCCGGTAAGACGACATCGACGGGAAAGATCGCGAAATGGCTTGCCGATAATCAGGAGCGCAAGCCGCTGCTCGTCTCGGTTGATGTCTATCGGCCGGCGGCGCGTGAGCAGTTGAGAGTTGTCGGCGGAGCGGTTGGACAGGCTGTTTATCAGGACAAGGAAACAAACGATCCGATGACACTTGTTCGCGGTGCTGTGAAGCACGCGCAGGAAACGGGTTTCGACACTTTGTTGATCGATACGGCGGGACGTCTGCACATAGACGACGACTTGATGTCCGAGCTCGAACGGATCAAGGCCGAAACGAGGCCGATCGAAGTTTTGTTTGTCGCGGATGCGATGACCGGGCAGGACGCGGTCAAATCGGCGGAAGTTTTTCACGAAAGAGTAGGCATCACCGGCGTCGTCCTGACGAAGATGGACGGCGATGCCCGCGGCGGTGCGGCGCTTTCGATCAAGCAGGTCATCGGCCAGCCGGTCAAATTCGTCGGCGTCGGCGAAAAATACGACGCGATCGAGCCATTTTATCCGGACCGGATCGCCCAGCGAATTTTGGGCATGGGCGACGTGCTCACGCTGATCGAGGAAGTCCAGGGCAAGATCAACGAGGACGAAGCGCAGGCCCAGCTCGAGAAAATGACGCGTAACCAGTTTACGCTCGAAGATTTTCGCTCGCAGCTTGGGCAATTCAAAAAGCTCGGCTCGATGTCGAAGCTAATGAAAATGCTTCCCGAACAGATGATGGGCGGCCTGCAACTTTCCGACGAGCAGGGAGCGGAAGTTGATATCCAGATGCGGCGGACCGAAGCGATCATCGATTCGATGACAAGGGTCGAGCGCAACAATCACAAGGTTCTGGACGCCAGCCGCAAAACGCGTGTCGCGAATGGTTCGGGTTCAACAATCTCGGAAATTAATCAGTTGCTTCGCCAATACGAGCAGATGAAGAAAATGATGGCTCAAATGAATCGCGGCGGCCTGTTTGGAGGTTTGGGTAAAAAAATGATGGGCGGAATGGCCGGCGGTCTTGGCGGAATGCTGGGCGGCGGCGGAATGAATGGCGGGTTTAGCGGGCTATTGGGCGGCGGAAACGAAGAGTTTGATAACGGTTACGATCAAACTAAAGATTCTATATCGAAGAAAATTAAGAAGAAGAAGAGACACAAGAGAAGGCATTAACTATCGATGCCGAATATTAGAGGTTGGAAACACTAAAATCTGACATCTTATATCCGAATATCGAAGGAAAAATTATGTTAGGAATCAGTTTAATGAGAATGGGCGCGAAGGGTAAACCTTTTTACCGCCTCGTTGTAAAGGAAAAGCGTTCGAAACGCGACGGCAAATATCTTGAAAACGTCGGGACTTACAATCCTATGCTGGATCCGGCCGAAGTGAGCCTGAAGCACGACCGTATCCAGTATTGGATTGGCGTCGGAGCACAGCCGACCGAGACGGTTGCCAGCTTGATCAAAAATAATCCGGCTACCGAAGCAACAGAATAAGAGTCCGGACTTTAGTCTGTATTTCGCGGAACGAAACCTCGGGCAGAAGGCTTGACTCTAGACGATATGAAAGACGCCGTGGAAAAAATTATAAGAGCACTTGCCGCACAGCCTGATGACGCTGATGTTGTCGAAAACGTCGACGGAAAAACGGTCAAGTTTCAGGTACGCGTTGCCGCGGATGACATGGGCCGCCTGATCGGACGCGATGGTCGAACAGTGAAAGCCATCCGCAGCATACTGTACTACGCCGGGCAAAAGCAGGGAAAGCGATTTCAGCTTGATCTGGTCGAGGATTAGTAACGCTGCCGTCCCCACGACTGGCATCCGACAGACGGCAGGATGCCTGCGTTACACTATGGAAGATTTGGTAGCAATCGCCAGAATTTCAAAACCGCGTGCGTTGCGGGGAGGAGTCATCGCGGATGTGCTAACGGATTTTCCTGAACGTTTCGAAACTTTGCGGGACGTCATAGGACTTTTTCAAAGCGGTGAACGGATCGAGCTGAAAATCGAAAAGTTCTTTTTTCAAAAAGGCAGAATAGTTCTAAAATTTACGGAATACGATTCGATTGAAGCCGCCGAAGGGCTTCGAAACCTTGAGATTTGCATTCCCGAAACGGATGCTGCCGCGTTGGACGAGGATGAATTTTTCGACTGGCAGCTTATTGGCTGTGAAGTCGAGACAATTAAAGACGGTCCGATCGGCACGGTTCGCGATATTATGCGGACGGGCGGGACTGAAATTCTGGTGGTGAAGGGCGAGGTAAAAGAGTATATGATTCCTTTCGCCGAGGCGATTTGCACTGAAGTTGACGTTGACCGAAAAACGATTCGCGTTGATCCCCCTGAGGGTTTGCTGGACTTTTGACTGGGCGCAAGCACCTTGCATAGAAACGAGCCGTCGGCGGTCCGAACGCTGTGCTTACAGAGATTTTTGAAGGCTTTAGCGTTCAGTTGCAAGCGGACACTTGCTGCAGTCAGTATGAAGATCGACGTTCTTACAATCTTCCCGGATTTTTTTCGTGAGGTCTTTGATTTTGGAATAATACGCCGTGCCAGGCTCGCGAAAATCATTGAAATAAACGTCCTCGATCTTCGTGATTTTACGAATGATAAGCACCGGATGGTTGATGACCGTCCCTTTGGCGGCGGAGACGGGATGGTGCTCAAGCCTGAACCGATCTTTGCTGCGGTTGAGAAGTTGACTGGAACGCCGGATCGCGAAAGATACCAGGCTGGAACGAAGGTCGTTTTATTGTCGCCTCAGGGAAAAACCTTCGAGCAGAGATCTGCAAGGGCGTTCGCCCGGGAAACAGACCATGCCATTGTGATCTGCGGCCGGTACGAGGGCGTTGACGAGCGGGTGAATGACGTACTGATCACGGACGAAATTTCCATCGGTGATTATGTACTTTCGGGCGGCGAACCGGCTGCCGTTGTTTTAATCGACGCGATTGTCCGGCTTTTGCCCGATGCGCTGGGGAGTGTTACGTCGGCCGAGAATGATTCTTTTTCGGACGGACTGCTCGATTGTCCGCATTATACGCGGCCCGCGGAGTTCCGAGGGATGGCGGTCCCCGAAGTGCTTTTGAACGGAAACCACGCCGAGATTGAGAAATGGCGGCACTCGAAAGCCTTAGAAAAAACAAGATTGAATAGACAAGACTTATTAGAAGGAGCAAATGGTGAAAGTGAGTAAAATAGAATTGTTTCTAATACTGACCTCTGGCCGAACCAGATCATGAATCGATTAGACAGCATTGAACAAACCCAACTAAGAGATAATATTCCCGGATTTCAGTCGGGCGATACCGTGAAGGTCCACGTACGAATCCAGGAAGGCAATAAGGAACGTCTTCAGGTTTTCGAGGGTCTGGTAATCGCCCGAAAACACGGCGGATCGAGAGAAACGATTACCGTCCGCAAGGTTAGTTTTGGCGTCGGCGTAGAACGTATTTTTCCGCTGCATGCGACTGTAGTTGACCATATAGATGTAGTTCGGCGCGGCAAAGTACGCCGTGCGAAACTATATTACCTGCGCGATCTTCGCGGAAAAGCTGCTCGTATTAAAGAGCTCGATACGCGAAACAAGGGCAAACAAGCAGCGAAATAGTTAGTCTTAAATGTATGATGAATATCGGGCGTCGCGAATTTGTTTCTGCCACTAGTGCGGCAATCGCGTATGCCTTTTTTCCGACGCAGGCTGTCATCGGAGAATCGAAAATGTACGGATTGATAGGCAAGATGATCGTTGCCGAGGGAAAGCGAGACGATCTGATCAGGATACTCCTCGAAGGTGTGTCCGGCATGCCCGGATGTCTGAGCTATGTCGTTGCTAAAGATCCCGCGGACAAAAATGCCGTTTGGATCACCGAGGTTTGGGACAGTAAGAAAAGTCACGCAGCTTCATTGAAACTACCCTCGGTGCAGGCAGCCATTGCCAAGGGCAAGCCGATGATAGTCGGGTTTGGCGAAAACTTTGTTACCGAACCTGTCGGCGGCCACGGATTGCCGAAGAAGTAGCCAATGCGTCCGCATATTTCCGGACTGAAGTTTTTTTTCAAAATCGTGAGCGACTTTCAACTTCTTTCGACCCGACCCGTTTGGAAGATCGGCGTTGATTTTGAAGATCAAGCCCGAAACGAAGGTTTTCGTTTCGTCGCCGGCATTGACGAAGTCGGACGCGGATGTTTGGCTGGTCCGGTCGTGGCGGCGGCTTGCATACTCGATCCTGCGAAGCCGCTACCGAAGGGCTTGAATGACTCCAAAAAACTTAGCGCAAGCCAGCGGGAAATAACCGCCGGGGAGCTAAAGGAAATTGTCCTTGCTTATTCTATAGCCCAGATCGAAGCTGAGGAGATAGACGAAATAAACATCCTCGAAGCTACAAAAAAAGCTATGTTTCTCGCGGTCACCTATTTGAAACCGCAAGCGGATTACCTTCTAATCGATGCTCTTCCGCTGAAACAAATTCCTCTGCCTCAGAAGGCCATAATAAAAGGAGACGCGATTTCTGCTTCAATCGCGGCTGCCTCGATCCTCGCAAAAACCTACCGCGACGATTTGATGCACGGATTCGACAGTGCTTATCCGCAATATGGATTTGCATCTCACGTCGGGTATGGGACGAAGGCGCATCTGGCAGCGTTAAAACTTCATCTTGCATGCCCGCTGCACAGGAAAACTTTTCGCGGAGTTGTGTAATCTAAGCCCGGTAAACGGAAAATTAATGGAACAGGGAGATTCAGTACTTACCGCCGATAATTTTTCGACTTTTGGGAAACCAAACGCTTTTGAAACTATCGTTTACGGCGGATTAGCCATCGGATTTCTGGATGCTCTCGACGCGAGCATCTTTTTCACACAGTATTACGATATACCGTTCACACGAGTTTGGCAGGGCGTTGCCGCCGGCATTCTTGGGAGTCCTGCCTCGGCGGCAGGCGGTTGGAATACGGCTTTGCTCGGCCTGTTTCTGCATTTTGTCATCGCATTCATTGTGGCGGTGGTTTACTACGCTGCCAGTCGAAATATTCCTTTTCTGATTCGACACCCGTTAATCTCCGGTCTGGCTTTCGGTGTGATCGTCAATTTCATAATGCAGTATGTTGTAATTCCACTATCGGCGGCCGGCGGCCCTGCGCCGTTTAATCTCTGGCCTTTTCTGAACGGCTTGATAGGACACGCATTTCTCGTCGGGCTTCCGGTTGGACTAATTGCTGCCTGGTCCTCCAAGCCTCACGAACAAAATCGATATATCTGAACTACTCATAGCAGAGTTCCTGTCAGCCGAGCAATTGGACAACGAAACGAATTCACTAAAATTCTATCCATTCGGTCGGCTCTTTGTAATTTGAAAGCGAAATCTGGGTCTCTGCCCGAAAAAGACCCGGTCGCATTTGCAGTGCGCATTCGGCTGTAATTCGGGCGAGATGCGGCTCATTAGCACGTTGCGACAGATGAGCAAGGACGATGTGCCGGGCCGAACCGTCAAAATCATTGGTTAGCCAGTCGGCCAAGTCCTCGTTCGAAAGGTGCCCTTTTCGCGAGAGGATTCGCTGCTTCAAATCCCAGGAATAGATCGAACAGGCACGCAGCATGTCGCGGCTGTGATTCGATTCGACGACAATGGCGTCGCAGCCGCAAAGTTTCTCCTTTATGAAAGTCGTAATACGGCCGAAATCCATAAGCGTTGCGATCCTGACTCCGCCGCATTTCGCTACAAACCCGAAATTATCGGCTGCATCGTGCGGAACGCTAAACGGTTCGAAATCAATGTTTCCGATTCGAAACTCGCGGCTCGATTCGATCTCGATCGTTCTACTCTTCAACGCGTCACGGCGCCTTAGCGATTCACTTTCCCCATTCTGAGTTAATTTGCGGGTGCCGTAATACGCATCGGCGGTGGCACCGGAAACATAGACCGGGCATTTCACGGTACTGAGTAAAACCCGCAAGCCTCCTACGTGGTCGCCGTGCTCGTGTGTAAGCAACACGGCGTCAAGAGTGTTAAAATCAACTCCAACGGCCGCAAGACGGCGCAAAACTTCCCGTGCGCTCAATCCCGCATCGACCAGAACCTTTGTTTTCTCGGAGCAGATCAAAACGGCATTGCCGGTCGAACCGCTTCCCAAAACGGTAAATCTCATAATTGGAACGCGGACATCTTGTCCGCATCTCATGAAAAAGGGTCGAATTCGACTTTTGAGCTTTCAAATCGTCGAGCCACGCTCGACCGTTGCGGACAAGGATGTCCGCGTTCCGGTTAATTTTTCTGATACTTCGACCGGAGTGTCTTGGCGATAAAACGCGTCGTCAGAGCATTCGGTGCATAAGTTCCCATCATTGCCCCGAGGTAATTCGTCCAGCCAGACACTATTTTTGCTTTCCCGCGATTTATTCCATTCAAGGCGGTTTCGACAACTTCTTCCACGGTTTGCTGGCCTTTTACCTGCAACGCTCTATCTATATTCGACGCAGCAAAGAAATTCGTGTTCGTCGAGCCCGGGCACAGCGCCATCACCTTTATACCGAACGGACGGTTTTCTTCAGCGATGGCTTCCGAAAACGACGTAACAAAAGCCTTAGTTGCTGCATAGGTCGCCATAAAAGGGATCGGCTGAAAGCCCGCGGCCGACGAAACATTAATAATCGTTCCTTCCCTTCGTTCGCGCATTTTCTGGAGATAGCGATGCGTCAAAGCGACGAGGGCAGAGATATTCAAATTAACCATCTCAAGCTCTCTTTCAAGATCAAGCTTCGCAAAATCGCCCATAGAGCCGAAGCCGGCATTATTTATCAACCAGTCCACTTCCAGAGCGTGCCTTTCGGTTTCCTTAAAAAGCCGCTCATCTGCCTGATAGTCAAATAGATCGACTGCGACGTAATGGGCGGTGACATTATGTTTCGCCATCAATTCATCACAAAGCTTCTGCAGTTTTTCCTCGGACCGAGCTACTAAAACAAGGTTGTGTTTCTCCTCAGCAAGCCGGCGGGCGAAAGCTTCCCCGATACCGCTCGATGCACCTGTTATGAGTGTCGCTTTCATAATCCGGATCGCCGGGCGCGGGGCACAAGAAATATTAAATCGAAAGGATACCTACTAAAACCGACAACGAATTATCAGACTATAGAAGCTTATTTTTTACTATAAAAGCTTTGACCTGTTCATTAAAATCCTTCGGCCGCTCTACCATCAAAAAATGGCCAACACCCGTCCACATATAATAATCGAGATTCGGTGCAATCGACCGGTAAAAATGTTCCGTATCTGGTTTCCAAAAGAGGGATTGGGCCAGAATAGCCAGGACAGGCACCTTTATTTGATCGGTGGCCCACAGCTTCTCTTCATTGAACGCCTCCATTGCACTCAAGCCCACATACTCAGGCGTTGCAAGCATGGTGGCGCGGACCTGCCGCTTGAGTGTTTCGTCTTTAACGGTTTGCAGCATTTCGTCGACAAATCGCGTTGTCGTCGCTTTGTAATTCGCGCGAAGCGACGCATAAAACTGCTCGACTTCTGCTTTAGTTCCATAGGGGCGAAGACCGCCGTCAACAATCACGATTCCCAACGTTTTATTGGGATAAAGACGATAAAACTGCCGCGCAACCGGTGTTCCCATGCTGTGTCCGACGAGGACTGCTTTATCGACTTTAACCTTTTTCATTACGGCTTCGACCGATTTAGCAAAATAATCCATCGTATAAACGACCTTCGGTTTATCGCTCCTGCCATGTCCTATCAAATCGACCACAATCGCGCGATGGCCGGGAAAAGCTGAATAAGATTGGTTCCACACTTCAGTATCACCCGCCCATCCGTGAATGAAGAGTAAGGCGTTTTTGCTTTTTTGATCGCCGATATCGTAATAGTGAATTTTATTTTTCTCGAATTCGGCCCAGTTGCTTTTCGGTGTTTGCACCTGTGCAAAAACTGCCAGCGCAAAAATAAGTACCCATCCCAGGCTATATATATGTTTCATCTAGCTCTCCTCTCAAATATTCCTCTTTCGAGACAGCGTAAAACTTACACGGCATTCCATAGAATTCGTCCGTTTTTTCGAATGTCATCCCGCATTTTTCCATTATACGCCAGGAACCCGTATTAGCGGGATCGGCGACCGCGACGATCCTTTCGAGACCGGCGGTTCTAAAACCATGCTCCAGCCAGGCTGCGGCGCATTCGTACCCGATTCCCATTTTCCAGAATTTTTTTGCCAAACCAAACCCGACCTCGACCTCGCCTGTATCCTCGAGCGGCTGCAATCCGCTGGAGCCGATCTTTTCTCCGGTTTCCTTCCAAATCATAGCGCACTGCCCGAACCCGAACTTTTCGTAACATTCCATATAGAACTGCATGCGTTTTGCGATGGCGTCGGGATTTTGCAGACGGGAACCGCCCAAGTATTTATTAACATTAGGATCGGACCGCATTTCGATCAACCATTCGAGGTCGCGCAAGGTAAATTTGCGGATGATGAGTCTTTCGGTTTCGAGCATCGTCGCTGGGTCTGCTTTATATTTCGTGAACAAAAAGTCCGTCCTTCAATTTCGGCTCGAACCACGTGGATTTCGGCGGCATGATATCGCCTATATCGGAAACTGTCAAAAGATCTTCCATCGAAGTAGGATATAGCGAAAACGCAAGTCGCGCCTCGCCGTCGTTGACCATCCGTTCGAGTTCGTCCGTCCCGCGACCGCCGCCGACAAAACTTATCCGCTCATCGGTACTTGGATCGTCGATACCCAGGATGGATCCGAGTATGTAGTGCTGAAGAATACTGACATCCAGCCGGGCAAGCGGGTCGGGCTCATTTTGAGAATTCGCCGCAAATCGCAGATAATACCATTTACTACTCAAGTACATGCTAAACTCGCCCTGATTTAGAGGCTCTGCTGCTTCAGCTTCTTTAACGATGAAATTATCGTCCAGTTTCGTGAAAAACTCCTCCTCGCTCAGACCGTTCAGATCGTGGACGACCCGATTATAAGCCAAAATGCGGAGGTCTTCGGCAGGAAAAATTCCCGAAACCATAAAATTATATTCTTCGCTGCCGGTGTGATTCGGATTGTCATTCCGTAACGCTTGACGTGCGAGACACGCACTTTCGGCGCGATGATGACCATCGGCAATATAGAGTGCGGGCACCCCATAAAAAGCCTGGACAAACTCGTCCGTTTCCGTTATACGCCAGACCGTTTGCCGTATTCCATGGAAACATTTGAAATCGTAAAGAGGCTCCGCAGACATCGCCCGGCCAGTCAGTTGCCGGATTTCTTGCGTCCCGCGGTAAGCCAGAAAGATCAATCCCGTTTGCGCCCTCAACGAAAGCATGTGAGCGGTGCGGTCTTTAACTTTATCGGGTCTGGTTCTTTCGTGTTTCTTAATAAGACTTTGATCGTATTCATCCAACGAGCAGCAGGCGACGATGCCCGTTTGTTGGTGGCCGCTGGATGCCAGACGATAAAGGTAAAAACAAGGTTCAACTTCGCTCGTGAGAATTTCTTCGTCGATGAGGCGCTGCAAGTTTTGCTTCGCCCGCTCTAAAATGATTTCCACCGAAGAATTTTTGTCTTCGGCGAACTCCGATTCCGGGCGTGTGACCTGCAAAAAGCTTGATGGATTAGTCTTAATGAATTCACGGACCTCAGATTCGTCGGGAACATCGTAAGGCACACATGACACCTGCTCCGCTTTTTCCGATACCGGACGCAAAGCTCGGAAGGGTTTGATAATCGCCACTAAAAGCTCCTGCTAAATAATCCCAAATGTAAAAATCTAAAATTTAAAGTTATCTAGGGTTGTTTGCCCTGATTTATTATGTCGTCCAGCTGCCGGTTGTTTTGCTCGATATCCTGCATTAACCGGTCGGCAAATCCTTTTTTATCGATCTTCCATTCGCCGTTTTCTCTGACAAAAGGTACTGTTTCCCACGAACCGAACGAATTCTCGACCTCCAATGTAGCCGAGTCGCCCTCAATCTTCTCATTGCGCAACTTAACAGACTTCTGACCTTCACTAAAAAGCGTTTCGCGTTTTACGATATCGTCCACCGGCACATTTTGAGCCTGTGCCTCGAGTTCGTGCATCCTCATCGTTTCCGCGGAGAGAAGCAGCTTCATCGTGGTTACGTCTTTTTGACTGATTGCTTTCGTATACGTTTTAAAAGTTTGTAGCGGTGTTGCAGGCTCTGTCTCTCGAGCACAGGAACCCAGCAACAGAAACATTGCAGCGAAAACAAGGAATTTTGAACGGAAATACATTTTTGAACAAGCTTTCTGTAAATCGTTATAATAAAAACAATAAACTTCAAAAACAAAAGTATAACCCAAAAGAGGAGCAAAAAAACGGATGGAACGCAAAAAACTGACAGCGGAGGAAATAGAAACCGCCCTGGCCGGATTAATTAAATGGGAGGCTCATGATAATCGTTTGAAAAAACGGTTCTCCTTTTCAAACTTTGCAGAAAGTCTGGCGTTTGTAAATAAGATCGGCGAGGCCGCTGAAGGCTCCGATCACCATCCGGACATAAAATTGGGCTGGGGCTATGCGGAAATTGAAGTTACTACTCACGACCGAGGCGGGATCACGGCGAAAGATTTCGAACTTGCCCAAAAAATCGACGGTTTAGGAAGAAACCCGACCTCCGCGTAGTTCGAAGCTGACTCACCTGAGTGCTCGAACCACGGCGGTTTTGGTACCGTTGCTTGTCGATGTTATTTTCGCTAAGATCAATAGCTTAGTTTTCATCGAGATTTTCACAAGGATATCAATAGAAAATAGTATGTCTAACGTCCCAATTACTGTTGCTCACGGTGACAGCATCGGTCCGGAGATTATGGATGCAACGCTGCATATTTTGAAGGAAGCCGGAGCGCGGCTGGATATCGAGACCGTCGAGATCGGTGAAAAGGTTTATCTTTCGGGAAACGCGGCGGGAATTGCGCCCGAATCGTGGGAATCGCTGCGGCGTACCAAAGTTTTCCTGAAGGCCCCGATCACAACTCCGCAGGGCGGAGGTTACAGCAGCTTGAATGTCGCGGTGCGTAAAACGCTAGGGCTTTATGCGAATGTGCGCCCGTGCGTCTCGTATCATCCGTTTGTAAAAACGAAGCATCCCGTAATGGATGTCGTCATCGTCCGCGAAAACGAAGAAGACACCTACGCCGGAATCGAATACCGTCAAACGGATCAGGTCGAAGAATGCCTGAAGCTGATCTCGCGTCCGGGCAGCGAAAAGATCGTCCGCTACGCTTTTGAATATGCAAAGAAATTCAATCGCAAAAAGGTCACATGCTTCATCAAAGACAATATCATGAAGCGGACCGACGGCCTCTTTCACCGCATTTTTGACGAGATCGCACCCGAATATCCGGGCATCGAGGCCGACCATTGGATCGTCGATATCGGCGCCGCCAAGATGGCCGACACGCCCGAAAACTTTGACGTTATCGTAATGCCGAACCTTTACGGCGACGTACTTTCGGATGTTGCGGCGCAGATCGCCGGTTCGGTCGGCCTTGCCGGATCGTCGAATATCGGCGAGCAGGTCGCCATGTTCGAGGCCATTCATGGCTCGGCGCCGCGCCGTGCGGGACAGAATCTCGCGAATCCGTCGGGACTGTTTTTGGGCTCGATCCTGATGCTAGTACACATCAGTCAACCCGACGTTGCCGAACTCGCCCACAACGCCTGGCTCCGCACGATCGAAGACGGCGTTCACACCTACGACATGTTCAAGGAAGGCGTCTCGAGCGAAAAGGTCGGAACCCGCGAGTTTGCCGAAGCGGTGGTCGCACGCATCGGTCAAAAGCCCGAAACGCTAAAACCGGTGACCTACAGGGCGAATGTGGTCAATGCCGATCCAAAGCCGATATTTTCGACGCCAACCCCGCAGAAAAAAGACCTCGTCGGCGTGGATGTTTTTCTCGATTGGTGGAAAGGTTCGTTTTACGGCGTCGCCGATGAACTCGGTGCATTGGTTGAAGCGGTAAACGGAGACGGCCTGAAACTACAAACCATCGCCAACCGCGGCGTAAAAGTCTTTCCCGGCGGATTCTCCGACACCTTCACCGTCGACCACTGGCGCTGCCGCTTCGTCGCCGAGGCGGGCGAAGGACAAACGGTTGAAAAGAATCAGCTAATTTCGCTTCTGCAAAGATTCAACGAAGCCGGACTGGACGTTATCAAAATTGAAAATCTCTACAACTTCGAGGGAGCAAAAGGTTATTCAGCGTAATTTTCGAATCGTTAATTTTTCTCTGTGACTCATGATGAAGGACAAAATCTTAACGGAACCGGAAATTCTTGAACTCTCGTTAAGACTAGAAAGCCATTTCTACGATAGAAAAGCAAAGGCAATTGACGGAAAGAAAATTCAGAAAATTACGACAGCGTTTGCTAATGCGGATGGTGGCGATTTTGTTGTAGGAATTAAGGACGATAAGGATGAACTAGATCCGACGAAAAGATGGGATGGCACAGCTATTAAGGAAGAATTCAATAAAATATTCCAGAATATAATGGAAATTAAACCTTCAATTCCTTATACGGCAACCTTTTTATTAAATCCTTTTCACAATACATATTCCTTACAAGTAACTGTTGAAAAAAGTGAAAAAGTGCATTATACCTCTGACAATACAGTTTATGTAAGAGTATCATCCCAATCTCTTCCGCTACAGGATCCTCAGAAAATTCAAGAACTTTCGTTTGCCAAAGGAGAGACATCTTACGAAGACCTTGTTTATAGAGAGGCAAGAGCTGAAGATATTTTTGAAACTAACGAAATGAAAAGGTTTCTTACTGATTACTCACCTCAATCTGACCCTATTGATTTTACTGTAAATCAAAATCTTGTTAATCGAGATACTTACGAACCAAGAATTTCAGGAATACTTCTTTTTAATGATAATCCAGTATCACTTCTACCTCGGAAATGTGGCATGAAGATTTCGAGGTATGATACAAACGAAAAAACACCTGAGAGAGAGCATTTAAAAGAGCAGATAACCCATTGAGGGGAGTTTGTATGAACAAATCCATCGTGCCGCCGATACGGTTACTAAATTAATGTCAAACGTCAAAATTTGGACGCTGAAAGGACTTGACACAATAAACTATCCGCAGGAAACAATTTGGGAGATTTTAGTTAATGCTGTCATCCATAGAGACTATTCGATTTCTGATGATGTTCATGTCCTTATTTTTAACAATAGAATTGAAATTATTAGCCCTGGAAAACTGCCAGGCTATGTAACAGAGGAAAATCTTCTTGAAGCACGATATTCAAGAAACACCAAAGATCGTAAGAACTTTAAATCGGTATAAAAACCCACCAAACAAGGATATGGGTGAAGGTTTGAACACAGCTTTTCAGAAAATGAAAGATTGGAGACTTAAGGAACCCACAATAAAAGTAGAAGGCAACTATGTGAAAGCTGTAATTGCCCATACTCCGATTGCCACTCCTGAAGAAGCTATTATTGAATTCCTTAAAAACAATCCGCAAATTAGAAATCGACAGGCAAGAGAATTGACTGGTATCAGATCAGAAAATGATATGAAAAGAATATTTTATAAGCTCCGGGACAAAGGAAATATCAAGCCCGTAATGAGTAAAAACGGAAACACCATTGTCGCTTGGACAAAAAAATAGATTATATAAAATCAACGAAAATTTACACTCATTCGTGGCAAAATAAAAACAATATGCAAATCAGCGCCAGAAATTCATTAAAAGGTAAAATCAAATCGGTAGAAGACGGTGCGGTTAATTCGCAGGTTATCATCGAACTTTCAAACGGCGTGGAAGTGGTCTCGATTATCACGAAAGATTCGGCGGAACGCTTGAATTTGACCGAAGGTAAAGAAGCTTACGCCGTCGTCAAAGCGAGCGACGTGATGATTGCGACGGAGGATTAGTTTTAATTTGAAAAAGTTGACGGATGAACGGTCAGATAAACAGAATCTTCAATCGCCAACTTGTTTCGACTCCTCGTGAAGACCCGGAAAAGCTTCAATAAATTCGGCAACTTCTTTTTCATCTTGGTCGGTGTATTCGACAATTTCCGATTCCAATTTATCGTTTCGCAAAGTCAAACCGACAAAGCATTTTTGGGGAAAGCCGTTTGCCAACGCAAATTCCTTTGGAACTTCGACGACGCAGCTATCAAAACTTTTAGTTATTTTTTTCTCTAAATTTTCTAACATAATTCAACCAAAACCGAATTTTATCATCATTCTTTCCTTTGCGAAACACCTTGTCTTTTGATTCCCATTCGATAGAAGAATATTAGAGTAAAGTTCAGGTAACGCAGAGATGTTCAATCGACATCGATAAAAGGTAAAATTTGCTATCATTGCTTGTCTCATTTATTTTGTAATCACATGCGAACTTTTCGGAGTCGATATTTCTTCAGCATTGGCGTAGTTGCCGCTATCGTGTTTCTAACGGCCGGGTCGACATGTGCTCAGGCTAAAGTGGTGCCTACGGCGGTCGCCAAAACTATCTTCCGCGATTCAGATGGCAATCTGGTCTCCAATAACGAATTTGTCGATATCCGGATGGCGAATTTTCATATCGCGGATTCCACGCTTGTGCGAACGCTTGAAGACGGCACGATTGAATTCAGGCTGCAGAAGGTTCCGCAGGAAGGTATGCAAGCGCCGGATTTTGCCGCCCGGACGATTGACGGCACGCAGATGAATTTCTCGGATCTGAAGGGAAAGGTCGTCGTATTGAATTTCTGGTTTATAGGATGTCCCGTCTGCCGTGCCGAAACGCCGAAGCTCAACGCCTTCGCGGCAAAATTTGCCGGTGACCCGAACGTCGAATTCATTTCAATGACAGCCGATCCGACTGATGCTGTGAAAAAATATGTCGGCAAAAACCGGTTCGATTACAAGGTTGTCGGCAACGCAAAACCGATCCTGAATATGTTTGTAGTCGGCGGGTATCCGAAAAGTATCGTGATCGGAAAAGACGGCAAGATCGTTTATTGGCGAAGCACCGTCAAAGCCTGGGACAAATTCGAATCCGTCGTCAGAACCGAACTCGCCAAAAACTAACAATGAGCGAAAAGCCGCTGGTTGCAATCATAATGGGCAGCAAATCCGATTGGCCGACGATGCGCGTTGCGTCGGAAACGCTCGACGAATTCGGTGTCTTGCACGAAACAAAAATCGTCTCCGCACACCGGACGCCGGATCTGCTGTTCGAATTTGCTAAATCGGCCGAATCACGCGGGCTTGAGGTAGTCATTGCCGGTGCAGGCGGTGCGGCCCATTTGCCCGGAATGTGTTCTTCGCAAACGGTCTTGCCGGTCCTCGGCGTTCCGATTGAAAGCACGGCTTTGAAAGGGATCGATTCGCTGCTTTCCATCGCTCAAATGCCAGTGGGAGTTCCGGTCGGAACACTCGCGATAGGACAGCCGGGCGCAGCAAATGCCGCACTTTTGGCGGTCGCGATTTTAGCAAATTCCCGGCCGGCTTTGCGAAAAAAGCTTCATTCATTTCGGTCTCAACAAACAAAAGCCGTGCTAAAATCGAAATTGGAGAAATGATATGGAAGCACATCGAGTCGAAACAACCGTGCCGCCAAATCGGGCGATTTTGTTATAGAACCTACCGTTTGACGAAGGCGATGTCGTCGAGATAATCGTAGAGGTTAAGAATGAGAAGAAGAAGTCCGGCAATCCTTACCCGCTACGCGGAACGCCATTTAGATACGACGATCCTTTCGGACCAGCGGTTCCAATAGAAGATTGGGAAGCCCTTAAATGATCGTTCTTGATACCCATGTCTGGGTTTGGCATGTCCAGGGCTACAAACGCCTAACGCATGATGCCGTTGAGATTATCCGGCAAAATGAATTCACTGGGCTTGGCGTGAGCGTCTTTTCGATTTGGGAGTGGTCAAGGCTGTTGAAAAGGGTAAACTGGAGTTGCCCACTGACGTTGAAAAATGGCTCACAAATGCTCTCATCTACCCCGGAATTCAGATTCTTCCGCTGACACCGCAAATCGCCGTTGAATCGACAAGATTACCGGGAAATTTTTATAAAGACCCGGCTGACCAGATAATCGTGGCAACCGCCAGGATCTACGATTGTCCGCTTATCACGTTCGACCATGCAATTCTGCAATACCCGCACGTTGAATTACTTCCCTAAATGAAAACGATTCTTCCCGGCTCAACCATCGGCGTATTCGGCAGCGGGCAGCTTGGGCGCATGTTCGCTATCGAGGCTCGTAAAATGGGCTATCGTGTGCACACATTTTCACCCGCGAGCGATACGCCGACGGGACAAGTTGCCGATTTTGAAACCTCCGCTGACTACAATGATCTGGATGCTGTCAGGAAATTCGCCAGGTCGGTCGACGTCGTTACATTTGAATTCGAAAACGTACCGTCGCATACGGTGGAGGCCGCTGCGCACTTTGTCGGTGTTCATCCCAGGGGCGAGATTCTTCATATAACTCAAAACCGTTTGCGGGAGAAAACGTTCCTTTTAAATAACGGTTTTCCTGTTACTCCTTTTTATCATATAAAAACTCTGGGTGATGTGAAAAATGCGATTTCTGCAATAGGACTGCCGTGCGTTTTTAAAACGGCCGGCTTCGGTTACGATGGCAAAGGGCAAAAAAAAATAAAATCTCAGGACGGAATTGAGAAAGCGTTTGTAAATCTGGACTTCCGGGACGCAGTCCTCGAAGCGTTTGTTGATTTTCAAAAAGAGATTTCGGTCGTCTGCGCCCGAGACCAAAAGGGAAATTTCGCTCATTACGGAGTGATAGAAAATAAACACGCAAACCACATTCTCGATATCTCATTTGCTCCGGCGATAATTTCCGCGGGAGTTTTTCGCGATGCCATTGAGATCGCCCGAAGCATTGCCGAAATGCTCGGTTACGTTGGAACTCTGTGCGTCGAGTTTTTTTTGACAAAGAAAGAAAGGCTTTTGGTCAATGAACTAGCTCCGCGACCTCATAATTCGGGACATCTGACATTCGACGCGTGTGTCACGTCTCAATTCGAACAGCAATTGCGCGCCGTTTGCGGTTTGCCGCTTGGCTCCCCCGACTTTTACCGGCCGGCGGCGATGGCGAACTTGCTCGGCGACCTGTGGCAAAATGGCGAGCCGGATTGGACCGAAACTCTAAAAACTCCAAACGTGAAGCTCCATCTTTACGGAAAAGCAGAGGCCAAACGGGGGCGAAAAATGGGGCATCTGACGGCAGTGGCTGAAAGTTCCGCAACGGCTGTAGAAATCATTGAGAAAGCCAGAAAACGATTAGGGTTGTGCTGACATTTAGTTCAGCCGGTTCTAACGTGACTTTGCCTACGCCGAAGACGCAGAAAGACGGCTAAACCCGACCACGCAGTCAACAAGATGGAACAAGCCCGTCGATTAGGGATTTAGAACCTTCGCGCAAACCATACGCCGCCAAGAACGCCAGCGAAACCGGCTAACACGCTTAAAAATAGATAGGTAAATGCCGTCACAAAATAGCGTTCGTGGATTAAATCAAAAATCTCAAATTCGAATGTCGAAAACGTCGTGAACGCACCGAGAAATCCGACAATTATCGCCGTTCGCAGATTGTCATTTACTTGAAATTTATCGGTCATCAAGATCAGCAAAAAGCCGATTAAAAACGAACCCGTCACGTTTATGAAAAATGTTGGGAAAGGAAACTTTTCGAACAGATTTGCCAGCGGCGAGATGTTTATCAGATATCGGGCGACTGCGCCGAATGCTCCGCCGAGGGCGACCGAAAAGATTTTTGTCAGAGTTTCCAATGCGTGCGTTCCTTGCTAAGCTCGACTGGTAGCATCCGCTCCAGTATACCTCTCCCTTTCATTCATTTGCACCGCTCCATTTTACAAGCTAGACTTTAATGTAATGGCTGATAGTGTAGCTTTTTCAAATGATGCCGACAGGAGCACTGTTTACCAGGAGATTATCCCTCAAATTGCGGCGCTGCTCGAAGGCGAAACGGACGTCATTGCAAATATGGCAAATGTCGCGGCGGTTCTGAAGGAGGCTTTCGGCTTCCTCTGGGTCGGTTTTTATCTTACGAAAAGAAATCAACTCGTTCTTGGGCCATTCCAAGGTCCGCTGGCTTGCACGCGGATCGGTTTTGATCAAGGAGTTTGCGGCCACGCTTATACGACGCGCGAGACAGTAATTATCCCGAATGTCGAGGAGTTTCCCGGTCATATTGTATGCAGCTCCGCGTCGAAATCCGAGATCGTACTGCCGATTTTTGGTGGAAACGGCGACGTTTCTGGCGTTTTGGATGTTGACAGCGATAATCTAAACGATTTCTCTGAAACGGATGCAAAAGGCTTGGGACAAATCGTCCGAAT
>Ga0136617_10000173_pt1 | contig 49198 bp, 38 predicted proteins | sample AntDrymUQ3222106_2_FD_129672 | JGI IMG/M metagenome (GOLD analysis project Ga0136617, IMG submission 129672) | Polar desert sand microbial communities from Dry Valleys, Antarctica - metaG UQ322 (21.06) | ecosystem: Environmental > Terrestrial > Soil > Desert | place: Antarctica: Dry Valley... | reverse complement strand
GGAGCTTGCGTTCCCTCTCCCCCCAGCGGGGAGAGGGTTAGGGTGAGGGGGAAACGCCGTTGCTGGATTTTGAGATGAGTTCTAGTCATGGTCGAGAACGCGTACGGATTCCAGTGGGTCACCATCAACCGGCGCGGCAAGTCGGCGGCGACGCGTGCTGACTACACCTTCGCCGGCGCAGCCGCCGGCACCGGCTTGCCCGTGCGCGTCGCAGTCCACGTCCCCGAGCTGCCATTGCTCGTGCCAGCCATGCTATTGCCATTGACTCGGCCAGAGTAATCAACTCCGCCGGCTACGAATGTGAGCTGATCGCCGCTTACGCGGCCGTTGGTGATCGGCGTCACTTCGCCGGCCGTGCGGAGTTGCCCGCTCAACATCTGAAATTCTTGTTTAAGGGTGAGCTCTCCCTGCGGGAATCTCCATGTGCCTCCGACTTTCGCCGGAACGATCCACAGATACGCGACGCAGTACGACTGGCAGCCTTCCGATTGGTCCGCGGTCACGCTTCCGTCCGACGACCAGTCCCCCATCGTAAAAGTATTCGAAACGATGCGGGTCCCCGGTTTCAAATCAAGTATTTTGGGGCGCAGCTTAAGGTTGATGTCGGGAAGCAGGAACATGGTAATCACGGTCGCTTTCGAAAAATCACTCGCGAAGAGATCCGCCTTCACGAACTTCGCGCGATCGCTCACACCTTCTTTTTGCGCACTCCGTTTCGAGAGCTCGACCATATCCGGGTTGTACTCGATGCCCAGCGCCTGCACGCCGCGCTTTGCCGCGGTAATCACCGTGCGGCCGTCGCCCGAGCCGAGATCGATCACGTAATCATTCGGCGCGACCTTGGCCATGTTGAGCATTTTGTCGACCAGCGCCTGGGGTGTTGGAACCCAGATGACGTCTTTGCCCTCTTGACCAACCGAGGGCTCATACGTTGATGGCGTTGGCTGCGCCTGCGCAAGGGCGCCGCCGGCCCAAAGGAAGAGCGAGAGCGCGAGCAGCGAGCAGCGGGTGCGAAATAGGCAATGCATCAAATTCTCCATCACGGATAGGGATTTTAACCGTACCACAGGGTCATGCTGATGGCGAGAAAGGCGTCGAACACGCTCGCCAAATTCGGCGATTGGACCTCATGAAGCGTTATTTGGTTCGATCGTGGGGCTAGAGCGCCGCGTCATCGCGAATCATAACGCTCGCCTTTTCCGCGATCATGACGACTGGCGCATGCGTGTTGCCGGAGACAAGCTTCGGCATGATCGAGCAATCGACAACGCGCAATCCACCAATGCCATGCACGCGCAATCGGTGGTCGACGACAGACATCGGATCGTTGCCCATTTTGCATGTCCCCGATGGATGGAAAATGGTAGCGCCACTATTTCTTGCAAACTCAAGAATGTCGTCATCGGTTTCCACGGCCAAGCCGGGGTGATGCTCGGCTGCGACGTACGGGGCGACCGCGCTCGTAGCCGCAAGCCGCCGCGCGAAGCGTACGCCAGCTATGGCGCAACGCCGGTCGTCCTCGGTCGAGAGGTAACGCGGTTGCAGCGACGGTGCAGTGAACGGGTCGGTCGACGTCGCACGCACGACACCACGCGAAGTCGGTCGCAATTGGCACACGCTAAACGTGAATCCAGAGAACGGGTGCGGCTTGCCGCCAGCCTGATCCGCGGAGAGTGTCGCAAAGTGAAACTGGATATCGGGTGCTGCGGATTCGGCAAGCGCACGAGTAAAGAGGCCGGCCTGGTTGATTCCGACAGCAAGCGGTCCGCTACGCTTGAACAGCCATTGAAGCCCAATCCGCAGCGAGCGCCACCACGAGTTCAAGTCATCGTTGGTGGTAATCGCTTTGGTGCAGCGATACATCAAACGCAATTGCAAATGATCCTGCAAATTTTCGCCGACACCCGGCAAATCGTGCGTAACTGGAATGCCCAAGCCTTGGAGTAACGGTCCTGGTCCTACGCCCGACAACTGCAACAACTGCGGTGTCTGCAGCGCGCCGGCGGCGAGAAGCACTTCACGTCCGGCGCGTACGGTATCCAGCGCACCCCCTTGACGATATTCAACTCCGATGGCGCGACGACCGTCGAACACGATGCGGGTCGCGTGCGTGCCTGTTTTCACGACCAAGTTTGGGCGCTTAACGACTGGCTTTAAGTAGCCGGTCGCGGAACTGCAACGCCAGCCCTGACGCGTGAAGAGTTGGTAATAGCCAACACCTTCCTGCGCGAGACCATTGAAATCGTCGTTGCGCGGTACCGAAAGCTCACCCGCGCCGGCGACAATCGCCTCGATCAGCTCGTGGCGCTCGCCGATATCAGAGCATGCGAGCGGCCCGCCGACGCCGTGGTACTCGCTTGCGCCGCGCGAATTGTCTTCGCTGCGAATGAAATAGGGCAGAACGTCGCACCACGACCAACCAGGGTTGCCGAGCGCCGCCCAGTCATCGTAATCAGCCGGCTGCCCGCGGACGTAGATGAGCCCATTGATCGACGACGATCCGCCCAGGCAGCGGCCGCGCGGCCAGTAGATACTCCGCCCATTCATCGTCGGTTCCGCGTCGGTGTAGAACCCCCAGTTGTAAACCGGGTGGAACATGGTCTTGCCGTAGCCGATCGGAATATGTATCCAGGGGTAATCGTCGCGGGGTCCGGCCTCGAGCAGTAAAACCCGAACACGGGTATCAGCCGACAAGCGATTGGCGAGCACGCAACCAGCACTTCCGGCGCCGACAATGATGTAGTCGAAGCCGTTCACGTAAGGCCGCGATGGGCCTCGTTCCAAGCTCCGACGGGCCTCGCGTTCAGCGCAAGAACTTGCCTTCGCGACCGATCACCGTCAAGTCGACATAGCGCGAACCGTTGTGGTCAGTGGGTGTGTAAGTGACGTAAAACCCACCGACGTCGAAATCGCGCAACGTCTCCAGTGCGGTGATGAAGGATTCGCGCGTCGGCTGCGCGCCTGCACGCCGCAGGCCTTCGACGAACACTTTGGCTGCGATATACCCCTCGAGGCTTGAAAAGTTATAGTCGTCGTTACTGCCCAGAGCCGCCAGATGTTTCTGATAATCCTTGACGACCGGTGTGGCTAGGCTCCATGGAAACGGCACGACCTGCGAGATGCCCACGCCGCGTCCGGCGTCGCCCAATTCGGTGGCCAGTGCCTTGCTGCCGACGAATGAGACGTTCATGAACTGCGGATTCGAGTTGATCTTTTTCATTTCCTTGATGAACGCACCGCAAGATTTGTACGCGGAAATCATGACCACGGCTTGCGGATCGACCTTGGAGATGTCGCGCACGGCGTTGGCGACGTCGACGGTATTGCGCTCGACCGTCCCAAGCGCCGCGATCTTCATGCTGCGTTTTTCCATCGCCTTTTCGACGCCGGTCAAGCCCGCCTTTCCGTACGAATCGTTCTGGTAGAAGACCGCGATGCGCGTGAAGCCAAGCCGCGCGAGCAGATTCACGATAGCCTCGGTTTCGCCGTAGTAGCTCGCGCGAACGTTGAAAATGTAGCGGTTGAACGGCGAGCGCAGCAGCTCGGCGCCCGTGAAAGCGCCGACAAATGGCACTCGCGCCTCGGTGAAGATGGGCTTCGCGGCTTCGGATGTCGGCGTGCCGACGTAACCGAGCAACGCAAATACCTTCTCGTCGTCGAGCAGTTTTTTGGTGTTGGCGGCGGCACGCGTCGCTTCGTAGCCGTCATCGAGTGATTTCAGAACCAGGCGGCGTCCGTTGATGCCTCCGGCTTTGTTCACCTGCTCAAAGTAAGCGTTGATCCCTTTTCGCATTTCGACGCCGAGTGCCTGGGCCGGACCGGAAAAGGCCGCCGATTGGCCGACGGTGATCGAGGTTGGCGTGATGCCGGTTTCCGCATGAACGTGCGCCAGGCCTGCGAGCGCGAAAATGGTGGCGAGCCAGCCCAAACGTTTGAAAATCGTCATAATCTCTCCTAAGGCGAGTCTTATCCTTACAGCCTCTAAGCAAAGTTCGGGCCGACCGAAATCCCTACCTAGCTTCTTGTTTTTTCTCGCGTTTCGTCAGAGTTTCAGTGATGCAACCGCGGGAAGCCGGCGCGACCGCGACGAATAGTGACACCCTGCGCAAATCGCTGTGCCGGCATTCGGACGTTCCGGGCAGGTTTATCATCGCTCTTTTCGGGACGCGCGTTCAGGGGCGTTCCGCGTTCAACAGGAGACCAACAATGGGCCACGCCGACCTCAAAGTCCACGACCGGCTTTCGACCACACGCCTGTCGCTCGACGAATACTGGATGCCGTTCACACCGAACCGTGATTTCAAGAGCGACCCGAAGATGGTCGTGCGCGCCGAGGGAATGTACTACTGGAGTGACCGCGGTGAGAAGATCATCGATGCATCGTCGGGCTTGTTCTGCTCCGCTGCTGGGCATGGGCGCAAGGAGATTGCAGATGCCGTTGCGGCCCAATTGCGCGAGCTCGATTTCGTCGCTCCATTTACTCGCGGACACCCGCGCCAATTTGAGCTCGCGACCCGCGTCGCCGAGCTGACACCGGGCGATCTCAATCGCATCTTTTTTACGAATTCCGGTTCGGAAGCGGTCGATACCGCGATGAAAATCGCACTCGCCTACCACCAGGCGCGCGGACAGGGCGGCCGCAACGTGTTTATCTCGCGCGAGCGGGCCTACCATGGAGTCAATTTCGGTGGCGTCGCTCTTTCCGGTTTGGTGAACAATCGGCGCAAGTACGGACCAGGATTACCCGGCATTGCCCACATGCGGCACACACATCTCCGTGAGAATTTTTTCACGCCGGGAGAAGGGGAGCACGGTGTTGAGCTAGCCGATGATCTCACGCGCTTCGTCAACCTCTACGGCGCCGAGACGATCGCAGCGTGCTTTGTCGAGCCGATCGGGGGGTCCGCCGGCTGCTTGGTGCCGCCCAAGGGTTACTTGCGGCGCCTGCGCGAGATCTGCGACGCGCATGGCATCCTCTTGGTCTTCGATGAAGTCATTACCGGGTTTGGCCGCACGGGCCAGACATTTGCCGCGCAAAGCTTCGGCGTGACGCCGGACATGATGACGATGGCCAAAGGCATCACCAACGGTGCCGTGCCGATGGGTGCCGTCGCGGTCAGTGAGCGCATCCACGACACGATCATGGGCGCCGCACCTGAAGGGGCCATTGAGTTTTTCCATGGGTACACGTATTCGGGCCATCCGGTGCCGTGCGCGGCGGGCATCGCCACGCTCGACATCTACAAGAAGGACGGGCTCTTCGAGCGCGGGCGCGCGCTTTCGCCGTACTTCATCGACGCCATGTTCTCGCTCAAGGATTTGCCGGTCGTGTCCGATATCCGCGGCTACGGCATGCTTGCGGCAATCGACGTGCATCCGCAAGGAGCTCCCGGCAAGCGCGGCCATCTGCTGCAGAAAAAGCTCTTCGACAATGGATTGCATTTGAAGGCCACCGGCGACTGCGAAATCATCGCGCCGCCGTTCATTGCCGAGAAGTCGCACATCGACACGATCACCGACATTTTGCGCAAGACGCTGGCCAGCATATGACGGGGTCACGTCGATAGCGCTTTTTTCCAACCTTCGGAGGCACGCATGAGGAAGTGGTTCACGACATTAAGTCTCGGGCTTGCCGGTATCGTCGCGCTCAGCGCGCCTGTGCTCGCCCAGCAAAAAGAAGTGACGATCGGTTACCAGGACATGGTCGTTCCTTACCGCGCTGCGCAAGAGGCTAAGGAGCTCGAGAAGGCAACCGGGTACAAGGTCAACTGGAAGCAGTTCGGCGGCGGCGGCGAAGTCATCAAGGCGATGGCGTCCGGCGCCGTACAAATCGGCGAAGTCGGTTCGGCGGGAATCTCCGCGGCGGTGTCGCGGGGTGAGCCGCTCGAGCTTTTCTGGATTCTCGATGACATCGGCGACGCCGAGGCGTTGGTCGCGAAAAATGGCTCGGGGATCAACTCGGTTGCCGATTTGAAGGGCAAGAAAATCGCTATGCCCTTCAATTCGACCACGCATTTCCACACGATGGTCGCGCTCGAGCAAGCCAAAGTGAATCCTGCCGACGTGCAGATTCTCAATATGCGCCCGCCGGAGGTACGTGCAGCGTGGCAGCGCGGCGACATTCAGGCGACGTTTATGTGGGACCCTGTTTTGGCCGAGGCGAAGAAAGACGGCAAGGTCATCGTCACGTCGGGCCAGATTTCCGCGCAGACCGGCAAGGCCACGTTCGACGGATACGTCGTCAACAAGGACTGGGCGCGCGCGAATCGCGATTTCATGGTCAAGTTCGTGAAAATTCTTGCGGCCGCCGACGACAACTATCGCAAGAATCAGGCGAAGTGGAACGCCGGATCGGCGGAGGTCAAGGCAGTTGCGAAATGGTCGGGGGCCAAGCCGGAGGACGTGCCGGCAGGCATGGCGCTCTACCGTTTTCCGACAGCGAAGGAGCAGGCGAGCAAGTGGCTGGGAGGCGGGGCGAATAGCGTTGCCGCCAAGGCGCTCGCCGCGACGGCCGCGTTTCAGCTATCGCAAAAGCAGATCGAAAAGGCATTGCCCGACTATTCGGTCGCCGTCAACGCGAGCTACGCGGCTGACGCAGCCAAATAGTGTTATTACGTCGCGGCTAAATCCACGACGCAATAACTCGGCGTATTGGAGCGTCGCGACGCGACGCTCCACGCGCCGGACTCGATTCACTGTGGCGAGCGCGATACGGCCGGGACCATGAGTACGCGGTCACTGGTCAACCTCGCTTTTGACGGTGCTTCAGAAAAAGTGCCTGCGCACGCTTGAAAACTGACCGTAGCCCGTGTCCATGCACCGCTACGAGTCGGGTTTAGCGCCTCCTCTTTCCCTTGAGCAAACTCGAAATTCGCGGCCTTAGCGTCAACTACGCTGGCTCGGGCAGCGGCTCAACGTTGGCGCTCTCGCAGGTTGATCTCGCGCTCGATCCCGGCGACTTCGTCGTGGCGCTCGGCGCGTCGGGTTGCGGCAAGACGACGCTCCTGTCCTGCATCGCCGGTTTCATGGAGCCATCGGCCGGCGAGATCGTGCTGGACGGCCGGCGCGTTACGGGGCCGGGGGCCGATCGCGGCGTCGTTTTTCAGAAGCACGCGCTATTGCCCTGGCTCAACGTGATCCAAAACGTTGAGTTTGGCTTGCGGATGCGCGGCATGGCAAAGCCCGCGCGGCGTGAGATCGCTTTGGCAAAGCTGCGCCAAGTCGGGTTGGAGCAGTTCGCTAATGTGCCGGTGTATGAGATCTCGGGTGGCATGCAGCAGCGCGTGGGGCTGGCGCGCGCTCTGGCAAGCGACCCCGAGGTCATGTTGATGGACGAGCCGCTAGGCGCTCTCGACGCATTGACGCGCGAGCAAATTCAAGAATTGATCCTGCGCTTGTGGTGGCAGACGCGAAAGATGTTTTTCTTTATCACGCACAGTGTCGAAGAAGCGCTATTCCTCGCGACCGAGCTCGTCGTGATGACACCATCGCCCGGACGCATTGCGCACCGTTACAAGCTCGATTTCGGCAAACGGTACATCGAAAGTCAAGACGCGCGCGCGGTGAAAGCCGATCCGGAGTTCATCAAGTTGCGCGAGGATGTCCTGCAGATGATTCACGCAGGTTCAAACACCCTGCGGACCGCCGCGTGAAAATGAGCGATGCCTTGGCGCCCGGCGGTGCCGCCGATCCGGTTCCGCCGCCCGCCGCGCCAGTGCCGGTGCGCACGGTCAAGGGATACAGCGTTCCCGGCGAAGGCCCGAGCACCCTAATCAGCGTGGTGACCATCGTCGCGTTGTTCGCTCTTTGGTGGATCGCGACGCACTTGGGCTGGATCAAGGACTTGTTCCTGCCGACGCCCGAGCGCGTGCTGGCGAGCTTTGCCGACGCGTGGAAAGGCGACATCCAGGGCGGCAAACCATTGTCCGAGCATTTCTGGTGGAGCTTGGTTCGCGTCTTCGCAGCGTTCGCGTTTGCGTGCCTCACCGCCGTTCCGGCCGGTATCGCGATGGGGGTGTCGCGCGTCGCACGCGGCATCTTCGATCCGCCAATCGAATTCTATCGGCCGCTGCCGCCGCTCGCGTACCTGCCATTGATCGTGATCTGGTTCGGGATCGACGAAACCGCGAAGATCGTTCTGATCTTCCTGGCCTGCTTCGCTCCTCTCGCGATGGCAGCACGCGCCGGCGTGCGCAGCGTGTCGATCGAGCAGATCAACGCTGCCTACTCGATGGGTGCGTCGAAATGGCAAGTGATCTGGCACGTCGTCATTCCTGCTGCGATGCCGGAGATCTTGACGGGAATGCGCATCGCCATCGGCTTTGGCTGGACAACGCTTGTCGCCGCAGAAATGGTCGCGGCGACCGCGGGACTGGGCCAGATGGTATTGAATGCGTCGAATTTTCTGCGCACCGACGTCGTGATCATGGGCATCATCGTGATCGGAGTCGTCGCGTATTCGTTCGATCTCCTGATGCGCTACGTCGAGCGCTGGGTCGTGCCGTGGAAAGGCCGGGTGTAGTGGCGCCGCATCGTTTGTTCACGCAACGCATGGACAACTCGTGACACGCGCGACTTAGAAAAGGCGAGCCGCTGCCGACGGTGCGGCCGCGAGCGCCACTTGTCAGACCCGTTTGACAAGGTTGTGACGAATTGCCACGCTGCGGTGCATGCTTGCCCGCCCCCATTTCCAGAAACTCGTCGAGCAGGTTCGCTTGCTGCCGCCGCTTGCATCGGCCATCGTTTATCCGTGCGATCGGGAATCGCTGCAACTCGCGATGTCAGGCGCGTTTGCGGGTTATCTAGCGCCGGTGTTGGTTGGACCCGAAGCGCGCATCCGCGACATTGCTGACAAGTCGGGACTCGACATCTCTCGGCTTCCAGTTGTCGATACGACCGATCAACCGCGAGCGGCCAGCATCCGCGCAGTAGAGCTTGCCCGCGAAGGCAGCGTCGCCGCATTGATCAAAGGTAGCCTCGGCAAGCATGACCTTCTCGCTCCGGTGGTGGCGGTGAAATCGGGTCTGCGAACGCAAACGCGACTCTCGCACGCGTATTTCCTCGACTTGCCGGGACGCGACCGCGGATACTTGCTCGCTGACGCGCAATTGAACATCTCGCCCGATCTTGCGGCCAAGCGCGATATTGTGCTCAACACAATCGGGCTCGCTCACGCACTCGGACTCGTCGAACCGCGCGTCGCACTTCTCGCCGCACTCGACGCTCCGGCATCGGCGTTTCCATCGACGACCGATGCCATCGAGCTCAAGGCGATGGCGAAAAAAGGCGTATTCGAGCGAGCCGTCATCGACGGGCCCTTAACGCCGGACGGCGCACTGTCTGCCGATGCCGCGCTCGCCTACGGCTCTGCATCGGAAGTCGCGGGACAAGCCGATGCGCTGATCGCGCCCACGATGGAAGCTGCGATCATGGTGCTGCGCACGCTGATCGCATTCAACCGCAGTCTGGTCGCCGGGATCGTTCTAGGGGCGAAAGTCCCGATCGTCGCGCCTGGGCACCAGGACTCGCTGGAAACGCGCATGGCGTCCTGCGTGCTAGCGGGGTTGCTCGTCCGGCCAGCGGGCGACAACGCGACCAGGCAATCGGCCTCATCGCACGGCGCGACTCCCGAACCCAACCCTTTTGTCGCGGCGTAGCGCGTCGCATCTTTAGCTTTAGCGCTGGCGCAGGTGGGCTGGCGCATCTCCACAGTGCTTGACGCCGCGACCTTCCAACAGCGTTTTTTTCACCCGTCAGGGCATCCACGCGAGACTTTTCCTATAGGGCCGTCGCGCATTGCCCGACGGAACGCTGCGCAAGAATTGATCGGCCTGCTCATTTCCCGTACCGATTTTCGCAACTATTTCATCGTGCGAAAATCCAACGTCGAATCATCGCTCCCAGACGCAGTAAAATAACCGCGTCTTCTGTCCGATGTATGCTCCGCGGAGCGTTCTCGCGCGATACGTCCCATGACATTCTTGTGGCCTCAGATGCTTTGGCTGCTCGCCGCGGTGCCGATCCTGGCGGGTGGGTACGTGTTGCTCTTGCGCCGGCGGAAGAAATTCGCCGTCCGCTATTCGGACCTGGCGATGGTGCGCACCGCACTGGGCACGGGGCAGCGCTTGCGCCGACACTTGCCGCCACTGCTATTCCTAATGGCGATCGCCATTGCGCTCTTCGGGATCGCGCGACCGACCGCGGTCGTCACGCTACCCTCCGAGCAGCGGCAAATCATTCTCGCGATCGACGTCTCGCTCAGCATGCGCGCGGCCGATGTCCAGCCAACGCGCATCGCAGCCGCGCAGGCGGCGGCCAAGGCGTTCGTGCAGGAGCAGCCGGCCGACGTGCGCATTGGCGTCGTATCGTTCGCCGGGACCGCCGCGCTCGTCCAGTCTCCCACCCGCGACCGCGAAGACTTGATCGCCGCAATCGACCGCTTCGAGCTGCAACGGCACACGGCGATCGGCAGCGGCATCATCGTTGCCCTCGCTACACTGTTTCCCGACGAGCAAATCGAAGTCGAGTCAGTCGGATTTGGCGCTTTCTCATCCGACCGCGGGCGGAGCAAATCGCTGGATCAGCCGAGCAAAGAGCCGAAGAAGCCCGCGAAAGTCGTTCCGCCGGGTTCCTACCAGAATGGCGCGATCATTCTCTTGACCGACGGGAGAAGGACGATGGGACCCGACCCGATCAAGGCAGCACGGATGGCGGCTGACCACGGCGTGCGCATCTATACGGTGGGCTTTGGCACCGCAGGCGGTGCGCATGCCGATGTCGATGGCATGTCGATATTCATGCGCTTCGACGAGGAGGCTTTGAAGGCGATCGCCGACGTGACGCAAGGTCAGTATTTTCATGCCGGATCAGCCGATGATCTGCGCAAGGTCTACGAGATGCTCAACGCGCGCTTCGTGCTCGAGAAGAAGGAAACCGAGATCACCGCACTGCTCACGGCATTGGCTTCGGTGCTGCTGATCGGCGCGGCCACGTTGTCGCTGCTGTGGACGAGTCGACTCGCCTGATTGCTCCCCTTACCCCAACCCTCTCCCGCAAGCGGGAGAGGGAGCCGCGACAGCCCCGCACCGTGACCCTTGACATCCGACACAGTTGCTCTCCCGCCTGCGGGAGAGGGAGCCGCGAAGACGCGACACGCCCTAGTACGAGGCGAGTCCGGACGCGCCGTCGGCAACCGGAAGGCCTCCGAGTAGGACGCCCAAAGGCGTTAGGCTGCCATTCCCCTCGATACGGAAGGCGGCGACTGCACCGGTCCCTCTGAGCAGCAAGTACAGAAAGCGGCTGTCGGCGCTGAGCGCGAGGTCCACTGGTTGGCTCGTCTCCCCCAGCGAAGCGGCGCTGCCATTGAGCAGGGTGAGCGTTCCGGAGGGCGCCAGGCTATAGCTGGAAATCGTCCCGCTGCCAAAGTTCGCCGTATAGACGTAGCGTCCGTCGTTGGTAATCACCACCCAGCAAACGTCCGTCTGCATGTTTGGCACGGAACCTGAACCCCTGATGACCGTGATCGTCCCGTCGGCGTTCAATTGGTACGAAGACACGGCGGACAAATTGGGTGCGGCATTAAACGATTCGACCACGACCAACTTGCCGTCGCTGCGGGGGGCTAAACTAAAGGGGCGAAGCCCAAACGAGGCATTTCGGATCGGCACCGCACTGGCGTAGCCGTCAGGTCCAATCGCGAATGCGTCGATGGCGTTCTGCGGATCCAACAAGACATTCGTCGTCTTATGCGTAACAAGAATCGTGCGACCGTCAGGACTGAACCTCACCTCGCCGGGGACAGCAATCGGCGAGCTCAGTAGCCGGAACGAGTCTGGCAATTCCTTTAGCGTTCCGTTAGGAGCGATCCTGAAACCGCGGATTCCGTTGCCCGCGACCGACCCGTCGAGCGAATAGAGCAAATTGCCGGAAATGGTGAGGCTCAGCGGCTGGTCGCAGCATCGATGATCTGACGAAATCGAAGACGCGTTCCATCCACTTCGAACACGCTGATATTGTCACTGCCTGGATTGACCGCGTATAGAAAGCGATTGTCCGCACTCAAGCGCAACGGGCCCTGCGTATCGGTATCGACGCCTTGTCCAAGCCCGCGCGTTCGGACACTGCGGAGTCTCGTCAATGTGCCATCGCTGGCACGACCGTAGACCACGATCCGGTTGCCGGCGGTTTCGTTGGTCATCGCGAACACGGCGCCGGCGAACCTGCCCTGCGACCCACGTTGCTCGTCGTCCTGCTCGTCTTCTTGCGCCGTCGTTGTTCCCTGCGCGAAGGCGGGGTTCGCTGCGAAAGCGATTCCCAATGCTGCCAAGAGTGCGACGATGAGCGAAACGAATCTCGAGATCTTTAACATTTGCTTCCTTCTCCTAGGGAATCCCAGCTGCGTTGATAACGTGGCGGCGCGGCCACGCCGAATTGCAGGCAAGAACCAGGCTGACCGCGGCATCCGTGTTGGACATGCTTCGTCCTGACTGCAGCTTGGAAGCGCCGGCTCGGGGCTACGGTTCGCTATCGAACATAGCGACCACCAAAACGATAACGATTCGGTAAAGATTGGCGCACGGCAATGGCCTTCCAGCCATGCGCGTCCGAGAAACCGAGGAACCCAGTGGGACGCTGGGAGTAACAGCGTGCGGGCGCTACGGTTGCCTTACGCAATCCATGTAATACCGAACTCGGCCGCTGTCCGGCTCGCCAATGAGGCCATGGATGTCGGTGTCGAACCCCGGGAAGCGCTCGTTGAAGCTCCGCGCGAATTTCAAATACTCGACAATCGTCCGGTTGAACCGCTCGCCCGGAATGAGCAACGGGATACCGGGAGGATAGGGCGTCAACAGCACGCTGGTGACGCGTCCTTCGAGATGGTCGATTTCCACGCGATCGATCTCGCGATGCGCCATGCAGGCAAACGCATCCGACGGCTTCATCGCGGGCTGCATATCGGAGAGGTACATGACCGTCGTGACGCGCGCCACGTCGTTCGATTTGTACATATCGTGAATTTGCTGGCACAGGTCGCGCAAGCCCACACGCTCGTACTGCGGGTGGCCCGCGCAGAATTCGGGGAGGATCCGCCACAGCGGCTGGTTCTTGTCGTAGTCATCCTTGAACTGTTGCAGCGCGGTCACCAGCGTGTTCCAACGGCCCTTGGTAATGCCGATCGTGAACATGATGAAGAACGAATAGAGTCCGGTCTTCTCGACGATGACGCCGTGCTCCGCCAGATAACGCGTGACAATCGACGCCGGAATGCCGGTCTTCGCGAACTTGCCGGTGACGTCGAGTCCAGGCGTGATAATCGTTGCCTTGATGGGGTCGAGAATCGTGAACCCCGTCGCCAGATTGCCAAAGCCGTGCCATTTTTCGTTGGCGCGCAACAGCCAATCCTCGCGCTTGATCCCCTCTGAGGCCAAGCGGTCCGGACCCCACACCTTGAACCACCAATCCTTTCCCCACTCTTCGTCGACCTTGCGCATCGCACGGCGGAAGTCGAGTGCCTCGATAATCGATTCCTCGACCAGCGCGGTGCCGCCGGGCGGCTCCATCATCGCCGCCGACACATCGCACGATGCGATGATCGCGTACTGCGGCGACGTCGACGTATGCATCAGGTACGCCTCGTTGAAAATATGGCGGTCGAGCTTGCGTGTCTGCGACTCCTGCACGATGATCTGCGACGCCTGCGAAATGCCGGCGAGCAGCTTGTGCGTTGAATGGGTGGCGAAGATCAGCGCCTCTTTGCTGCGCGGGCGGTCGCGGCCGATCGCGTGCATATCGCGGTAGAACTCGTGAAACGCCGCGTGCGGCAACCAGGCCTCGTCGAAATGCAGCGTCTCGATACTGTTGTTCAACGTCTGCTTCAGCATCTCGACGTTGTACGCGATGCCGTCGTAAGTGCTTTGCGTCAAGGTCAGGATCCGCGGCTTCTTGTTCTTCGCCTCCCGCGCGAAAGGGTTCGCGGCGATTCGCCGTTGGATGCTCTCCGGCCGGAACTCGTCCAGCGGAATCGGCCCGATGATGCCCAGGTGATTTCGCGTCGGCGGCAAAAACACCGGGATCGCACCGGTCATCGTGATCGCGTGAAGGATCGAAACATGGCAGTTGCGGTCGACGACGACGATATCGCCCGGCGCAACGTTGGCGTGCCACACCATCTTGTTCGACGTCGACGTGCCGTTGGTCACGAAGAAGCAGTGATCGGCGTTGAAGATACGCGCCGCGTTGCGCTCGGCATCGGCCACGGGCCCGGTGTGGTCAAGCAATTGCCCCAGCTCGTCGACGGCGTTGCACACATCCGCGCGCAACATGTTCTCGCCGAAGAACTGATGGAACATCTGTCCGACCGGGCTTTTCAGAAATGCGACACCCCCGGAATGCCCAGGGCAATGCCACGAGTACGAGCCGTCCTGCGCGTAGTGAACGAGCGCGCGAAAGAATGGCGGCGCGAGCGAGTCCAAGTAACTGCGCGCCTCGCGAATGATGTGCCGAGCGACGAATTCGGGGGTGTCCTCGAACATGTGAATGAAGCCGTGCAGCTCGCGCAAGACATCGTTCGGAATATGGCGTGACGTGCGCGTTTCGCCATACAAATAGATCGGAATCTCGGCGTTTTTGAAGCGAATTTCCTGGACGAACGCCCGCAAGTTTTTCAACGCCGCGTGCGTTTCATCGGCGGAACCTGCGCCGAACTCCTCGTCGTCGATCGATAGGATGAATGCCGAAGCACGAGACTGTTGCTGCGCGAACTGCGACAAGTCGACGTAGCTCGTGACACCGAGTACCTCCATGCCCTCCTTCTCGATCGCGTCCGCCAGCGCGCGGATGCCCAGGCCCGACGTATTCTCGGACCGGAAGTCTTCGTCGATAATGACGATAGGAAAGCGGAATTTCATGTCATTCAGGGTCCTTGCGTTAGCACACTAGATTTTGGGCAGCGTGACGCCCTGCTGACCCTGGTATTTGCCACCGCGATCCTTGTACGAAGTCTCGCAGACTTCGTCGGACTCGAAGAAAATCACCTGGGCAACGCCTTCGTTCGCATAGATCTTGGCCGGTAAGGGCGTCGTATTGGAGAATTCGAGCGTCACGAATCCCTCCCACTCTGGCTCGAGCGGCGTGACGTTGACGATGATGCCGCAGCGAGCGTACGTGCTCTTCCCGAGACAGATCGTAAGCACGTTGCGCGGGATGCGGAAATACTCGACCGTCCGCGCAAGCGCAAATGAATTCGGCGGAATGATGCACACGTCGCCGGCAAAATCGACAAACGACTTCTCGTCGAACGCCTTCGGATCGACGATCGTCGAGTTGATGTTCGTGAAAATCTTGAAGTCGTTCGAGCAGCGGATGTCGTAGCCGTAGCTCGACGTGCCGTAAGAAACGATCTTGCGCCCTTCGACCGCGCGAATCTGGCCGGGCTCGAACGGCTCGATCATGCCGCGCTCAGCCGCCATCCGGCGGATCCAGCGATCGGCCTTGATGCTCATCGAACCTTTGCATGTCGACAAAAGTGGAACCCTACTTTTGTCGGATCGGCTTCCCGCGAATCGTTGGTCGATATGCCAACTAAGTTGCCAACCGGACCAGACGATTCGCAGCGGAAAAGACCATGAAAGTACACCGTGCGCTCCATGACTCGCAGAGTTTAAATCAGGTGTTTTGCACGACGATGCTTGGAAACTTCGCCGAAAAATCGGCTGCCTTTTGCGCGATCGAGATGGCCACTTTGCGGGCAATTTCCTTGTAGATCTGCGCCACCTTGCCGTCGGGATCGGCAACCACCGTCGGCCGTCCCGAATCGGCCTGTTCGCGAATCTTGATGTCCAACGGCAAGCCGCCGAGGAACGGCACGCCATAGTCGCGACACATCCTCTGCGCTCCACCCTCGCCGAAGATCGTCTCGGCATGGCCGCAATTCGCACAGACGTGAACGCTCATGTTCTCGACAACGCCGACGATGGGGACGCCGACCTTCTCGAACATCTTCAATCCTTTCCGGGCGTCGATCAGCGCGATGTCCTGCGGCGTTGTCACAATCACCGCACCGGTCACCGGCACTTTCTGCGCGAGTGTGAGCTGGATATCGCCGGTGCCCGGCGGCATGTCGACGACCAGGTAGTCGAGATCGCGCCAATTGGTGTCCTTCAGCAGCTGCTCGAGCGCCTGCGTGACCATCGGACCGCGCCACACCATAGGCGTATCGGCGTCGATCAAGAAACCGATCGACATTGCTTGCACGCCGTACGCCTCCATCGGCTGAAGAGTCTTGCCATCGTGGGATTCCGGGCGCCCTGCGATGCCGAGCATCGTCGGCTGCGACGGCCCGTAGATGTCGGCATCGAGCACTCCGACCTCGGCGCCCTCGGCGGCGAGCGCCAGAGCAAGGTTGACTGCGGTCGTCGACTTGCCGACACCACCTTTGCCGCTGGCGATTGCAACGATGTTCTTGACGCTTGGCACGAGCTTCACGCCACGCTGAACCGCATGCGTGACAATCTTGGTGTCGATCGTCACGGTCACTCGGCCCGCGTCGGGCAATGCCGCAATTGCCTGCTGGACGATTTTTCTCATCGACTCATGCTGACTTTTGGCGGGATACGGAAGCGCCAGTTCAACGGTTGCTTCGCCCGCCGCGACGGTGATCTTCTTGATCGCCTTGCCCGTGACAAAGTCCTTTCCCGTATTGGGATCGATGAGATTTTTCATACGAGCCTGCACTTCGGCTTCGGTCAATGCCATGGAATGCTCCGGGAAGGTCCGCGTCGAGAAGTTAATCCAAAAGTGTAGCTTATTTCGTCTTGACGCAAGGCTAGACCCGCGATCCGCTCGTCACGTCGGGTAAAGCCCCTTTAAGAGGCGATGGGGCTTCGCATCAGCCTGCTAGAATCGTCGCGTCACGCTGCAGACCACTCATGGTTCAACCAAGGTTTCCCATGTCCAGCCCCGCAGATGCTGTTTCACGGCGGAAGCTGTTCGTCACGACGGCGCTCCCCTACGCGAATGGGCCATTTCATATCGGCCACATCATGGAATACATTCAGGCGGACATCTGGGTGCGCTTCCAACGGATGCAGGGGCACGAGGTCCATTTCGTCTGCGCCGATGATACCCACGGCGCGCCGATCATGCTCAAGGCCGAAAGCGAAGGAGTAACCCCCGAGCAATTGATCGCGCGCGTAGGAGAGCTGCACAAGCAGGACTGGGCGCGATATCACATCAGCTTCGACGACACGCACACGACACATTCGCCGGAAAACGTCGAGCTCGCTCAGTCCTTCTACGTTGCCTTGAAAGCGCGCGGTCTCATCGCGTCCAAAGAGGTGGAGCAATTCTACGATCCGGTCAAGGGTATGTTTCTGCCCGACCGGTACATCAAAGGGCGGTGCCCTAAGTGCGGCGCCTCCGAGCAGTTCGGCGATGTGTGCGAAGTGTGCGGCTCGACCTACGCTCCCACCGATCTCATCGAGCCCTACTCCGCCCTCACCGGCGCCAAGCCGCAGCTGCGCCAATCGCAGCACTTATTCTTCCGGCTGTCCGCACCGGAGGTCGTAGCGTTCCTCAAGCAATGGACGCAGCGGACGCCGCTGCAGCCGGAGGTTTACAACAAGATCAAGGAATGGTTGGGTAGCAACGAGGACGAGGGTGCCGCCGGCCTCAACGATTGGGACATTTCGCGCGATGCACCCTATTTCGGCATCGACATTCCCGATGCGCCGGGCAAGTATTTCTATGTCTGGCTCGATGCCCCAATCGGCTATCTTGCGGCGCTGAAAAAGCACTTCGACTCCGGCAACGCGCGAGCGGCCGTTGGCAATACGCAGACGTTCGATGAATTCCTGCGCGACGCAGCAACCGAGCAGTACCACTTTATCGGCAAGGACATCGTTTATTTCCACACGTTGTTCTGGCCGGCGATGCTCGAATTCTCGGGACGCAAGACCCCCACCAATGTGTTCGTTCACGGTTTTCTTGCGGTGACCGGCGAGAAGATGTCGAAGTCGCGCGGTACCGGCATCAGTCCGCAGGATTACATCGCCCGCGGCTTGAATCCGGAGTGGCTGCGCTATTACATCGCCGCCAAGTTGAACGCTCGCGTTGAAGATATTGATTTCAACCCGGACGACTTTGTTGCAAGAGTCAACAGCGACTTGATCGGAAAGTACGTCAACATCGCGAGCCGCGCCGCTCATTTCATCACCAAGCATTTCGATGGGCGCTGCGGCACGCCGAGCGAGAGCGTTGAGGCACTGTCGCACCGCTTAAGTGCCGCGCGCAGCGCAGCGGAGGAAGCCGCGAAGCTCTACGACGCGCGCGAATACGGGCGGGTGCTGCGCGACGCCATGCGGTTCGCGGATGGTATCAACGAAGCTTTCGATGCTGCGCAGCCGTGGATGCTAGCGAAGGATCCAGATCAACGCGACGCATTGCAAACCATCTGCTCGCAAGCTCTCGCCGGCTTTCAGCTGCTCACCGTGTTGCTTGCGCCGGTGCTACCGCAGGTGGCGTCGACAGTAGCCCGAGAAATGTTCGGCCGCGATCGCGATTTTGTATGGAACGACGCTTGGACCGAGCCCGTGGCAGTCAAGCCGTATCGGCACCTTATGTCGCGCATCGATCAGAAACAAATGGATACGCTGCTCGAGGGGCGAAGTGCCGCAGTTGCAACGTTACCGCAACCTCCCGCTGCCAAGCAGCCCGTCGAAGAGCAAGCTACGAGCGTGCCGACGCGGGAAGCGGTCGCCCCAGGGGTCAACAATACGATCTCGATCGACGATTTCGCCAAGATCGACCTGCGCATCGCGAAAATCGTCAACGCCGAGCATGTGGACGGCGCAGCAAAACTCTTGAAGCTCACACTCGACGTCGGCGAAGCCGGGCACCGCACCGTTTTCGCCGGAATCAAATCCGCTTACGACCCGACGCAACTGGTCGGCCGGCTAACGCCAATGGTTTTAAATCTTGCGCCGCGCAAAATGAAGTTCGGCTTGTCGGAGGGCATGGTGCTCGCCGCGTCAGGCGAGGAAGCGGGGATATTTATCCTTTCTCCTGACGCCGGGGCCAAGCCGGGAATGCGCGTCAAGTGATCGTTCACGAACAGACTGCCCGCTGACAGAAGTACGGGCACGATGCAACCGGCTGCGCTCGACCTCGTCATCGCCGCGATCGCGGCATGGCTCGCGATCGGTGCGCTCGGTCTCGCACGCCCACGTCTCTGGCCATCAGCCGAGCGTTGTTTCCGGTTGGAGCCCCGATCGCGCTCGCGCTTGCCGTCGTCGCGTTCGTCGCAATCCCGTTGGCCCCGCAAACGACGATTCTGCCTTTGGGGCTACCCGACCTGCCGTTTCATCTGCGCCTCGATTCACTCTCCGCATTCTTCTTACTATTGCTAGGAGCGGCAAGCGCGGCAATCTCATGGTTCGCCGCCGGCTACTTCCGCTCCAGCGAAGGGACGGCTCCGGGGCTCATCTGCCTGCAGTATCACGCTTTCCTGGCAGCGATGGCGTTGGTCTTGATCGCTGACGACGCCTATGTGTTCATGGTTGCATGGGAGACGATGGCACTGGCGTCATTTTTCCTGGTGACGACCGAGCACCGCATCCCGGAGATTCGCCGCGCCGGATTCTTGTACCTGTTGATTGCGCACATTGGCGCCCTCGGAATTCTTCTCGGCTTCGGCGTGCTGCAAGGCGGCAGCGGCGACTACACGTTCGATTCAATGCGATCGGTAACGCTGGGGAGTGCATGGCCTACTGCGGCGTTTCTGCTGGCGTGATTTTCCTGGGTCGGCCGCGCGAGCCGAATCTCGCGTACGCGCAGGACGCCGGAGAGTTCGAGCGCGCGGCCCTATTGGCTTTGGCGGTCGGTTGCGTCATTCTCGGAGGCTTTCCGGTCAATGTCATCGCGATGCTCGAGCCCATCAACACGCTGTTGATCGGCCCGACCGATGCCCGCGCGGTCGGCGACAATTGGCTGCTGCTGGTTCCAGTCACGGCCGCGCGTTCGAGCTACAGCCCGCTCATCGTACTGGTCGTGACCGTCGTCGTCGTGCTGCTCACCATGCAGATCGTCCATCGCCACTATCACGGACGTATTCGCAAGGCGCCGCCGTGGGACTGTGGCTTCCCGTCGCAAACACCCCGGATGCAGGACACGGCCGAGGGCTTCGGGCAGCCGATTCGCCAAGTATTCGAACCGTTCTTTCGCATTCGCCGGAGACTGCCTTCCCCGTTTGATGCCGCACCCAAGTACGCGGTCACAATCGATGATCACTTCTGGTCTTGGGTCATGAAGCCGGTCATGCGCGCCACCGCCTTTCTCGCACGGCTTATCAGCGTCATCCAGCAAGGGCGGATCTCCGTGTATCTGATGTACAGCTTTTTCACGCTGTTGACGCTTTTGTTTTTTGTGCGATGACCGTCGCCGGCTTTTTATCTCAGTTACTGCAGTTGGCACTCGCGTTGCTGCTCGCGCCGCTGCTCGTCGGCTGGGTCAATCAGTGCCGGGCTTGGCTTGCGAATCGCAGCGCGCCGCCCCTGCTCCTGCCGTACCGGACGATCCGCAAGCTCTTCTTGAAAGACGCGGTGGTTGCCGAGAACGCCTCGCCGATGTTCCGGCTGACGCCTTATATCGTGTTCGGCGCAATGTGCTGCGCAGCGGCGATCGTCCCCTCTCTAGCAACGGACTTGCCGTTCGCGCGCGCGGCGGACGCAATCGCATTGGTCGGTCTGTTTGCGCTGGCGCGCGTCTTCTTGGCACTCGCAGCGATGGACATCGGCACTGCCTTCGGATCGATGGGAGCGAGGCGCGAAATGTTCGTCGGATTCCTGGCCGAGCCCGCACTCCTGATGGTTTTGTTCACGGCATCACTCATCTCCGGTTCGACGTCGCTGCCGATCATCGTCGACACGATCGCGCACCGCGAGATCGGGATCTTTCCAAGCCTGGCTCTCGCCGGTGTCGCCTTCACGATGGTTTCGCTCGCCGAGAACGCGCGCATTCCCGTCGACAATCCGGCGACGCACCTCGAATTGACGATGATCCACGAGGCGATGATCCTCGAGTACTCGGCGCGGCATCTAGCCTTGTTCGAATGGGCGTCGGCGCTGAAACTATTCAACTACTCGTGTATCGGACTCGCGCTGTTCCTGCCGTTTGGAATCGCAACCGGTGGCGCCGACTGGTTGGCGATTGTCGGCGCAACACCAGTATTGATCGCGAAGCTTGCGCTGGGCGGCTTCGCACTCGCGCTGATCGAAACGCTGTCAGCCAAAATGCGCATCTTCCGCGCTCCCGAATTTCTGGGAACTGCGTTCTTGTTTGCTGTGCTGGCCATGCTGGTCAACCTGCTGCTCGGAGGCTAAAGCCCCGTGAGCATTCCGATTTACGCGCAGATTATCAACCTGCTCGCTGCAATATTGCTGCTTCTGTCTTTCGCCATGCTGGCGCAACGCCGTGTCCTCTCCCTCATCAACTTGTTCGCGTTGCAAGGTCTGGCATTGGCTATCTCGACCGGCGTCGTGGCGTACGGCACCGGCCAGGGGCATCTTTATTGGTCGGCCGGCCTGACATTGATTTTGAAGGTGATGCTCCTGCCGTGGTTGTTGCATCGACTGATTCGACGGCTCGAAGTGAAGTGGGATATCGAGGCACTCATTAATATTCCGACGACGATGCTGATCGGCATCGTGTTGGTCGTCTTCTCGTTCAACCTTGCGCTGCCGATCTCGCAGCTCGCGAGCACGGTGACTCGCGCAACGCTCGGCATCGCCATGGCGATCGTCATGCTGTCGTTCCTGATGATGATCACGCGCCGTAAGGCGATTCCCCAGATGATCGGCTTCTTGTCGATGGAGAACGGCCTCTTCTTCGCCGCGACCAGCGCGACTTACGGCATGCCGATGGTCGTCGTGCTCGGCATTGCGCTCGATGTGCTCGTCGGCGTGCTGATCCTCGGTGTGTTCTTTTTCCAGATTCGCGAGCAGTTCGATAGCCTTGACTTGAAGCACCTCGAAAATTTGAAGGAGGGCGAGTGAGCGCGGCGGGCACAGCCAAGTCCCGCAGGTCCGTCGCCGCGCGACCGAGCTTGAGCCCGACATGCAACGGTAGCGTCCTGGCTTCCGGGCCCAAGGAGGGCGAAGAGTGATCGAGGTCCTCACAGTGCTCCTGCTGCCGCTCATCGGCGGTGCGCTGCTCGCTTTCGTCGGCGAACGGGATTCGGCGCCAGTTCTCAACATTGCCGCGAGCTTCGCCACCTTCGTCGCCGCCGCAGTGTTGACCGTTCGCGTCATTTCCGATGGTCCGCTGCTGGTCCTCGACCGGCAGTTCTTCGTCGATCCATTCAACGTGTTCCTCGTCGCGTTGACGGCCTTCGTCGGATTCACGACATCGATCTTTTCCCGACCGTACATGCGTATCGAGCGGGCGCACGGTCGGCTCTCCCCGGCGCGACTTCGTCTCTATCACAGCATGTATCAATTGTTCAGTTTCACGATGTTGACGGCGCTCTTGACCAACAACATGGGGATCCTTTGGGTGGCGATGGAAGCCGCCACCTTGACGACCGTGTTGCTCGTATCGCTCTACCGGACACCTGCGAGCCTCGAAGCGGCGTGGAAGTATTTCATTCTGTGCGGGGTCGGCATCGCGCAGGCGCTGTTCGGCACGATCCTGCTCTACTTTGCCGCCGAGAAATTGCTTGGCGGCGCGGGCAGCGCGTTACTCTGGACCGAGCTCGATGACGTCAAAGGCCAGCTCGAGCCGACGGTGCTCTCGCTGGCGTTCGTTTTCCTGCTCGTCGGCTATGGCACCAAGGTTGGGCTCGTGCCCCTGCACAACTGGCTGCCCGATGCGCATGCCGAAGGACCAACGCCGGTGTCGGCCGTGCTATCGGGCCTGCTGCTCAACGTCGCGCTCTATGCGGTCGTCCGCCTCAAAGTGCTGGTCGACGGGTCGCTGCACACCGCATTCGCGCGAGAGCTCCTGATCGGATTCGGACTTCTGTCCGTCATCGTTGCCGCATTCTTGCTGTCGCGACAGAAGGACATCAAGCGGCTCTTCGCATTATTCGTCGATCGAGCACATGGGCATCATGGCGTTCGCATTCGGCATGGGCGGGCCAATCGCCAATTTCGCGGCCTTGCTGCACATGACCGTGCATTCGCTGACCAAATCGGCGATCTTCTTTGCCGTCGGCCACGCCGCGCAAACAGCCGGCACACAAGTCATGGATGACATCCGCGGATTGATCACAATCAGTCCTATGGTCGGGTGGGGCCTCGTGCTGGGCACGCTCGCGATTCTCGGCATGCCGCCTTTTGGAGTGTTCGCCAGCGAGTTTTTGATCCTGACGACAGCGATGCGCGAACAACCGTGGGCAACGCCGCTCTTGCTGGTTGCGCTCGGCGTCGCCTTCGCATCGGTTTTCTCGAAGGTACAGCCAATGGTGTTCGGCGAAACGACGGCCAAGCGAGTAGCGCAACGACCCACGATGATTCCTGTGTTCGCGCATCTGGCAATCGTGTTGATGCTGGGGTTGTGGATTCCGCCATTTCTTGCCGACTGGTATCGCCAGGCAGCTCGTTTGATTGGCTAATGGATCTCTCGCCGCTCGGCCTCACCGCTGCCGTACTGCCCTCGCTCATAGCGGCGCGGCGCTGCCAAGTTACGGCCGCCGAGTTGCTGACGACTTGCCGCGTGGCACGCGAGCAGAATGCAGAGCTCCTGGCACTTTGGGCGAGCGATGAACGCGATCGCCATCGCGGATTTTGTATCCGCGTTTTACTACTCGATGGCGATGGGATGACGCTGCTGGAGCACACGCTGCCCGATGAGACCGCGCAATTTCCGGACCTTGCACCGATCTTTCCGGCTGCCAATCGCATGCAGCGCGCTGCCTTCGATCTCGTCGGTGTTCAGTCCGACGCGGACGATCATAGACCTTGGCTTTGGCAGGCGAGCTGGCCGCTCGATCGCTATCCGTTGCGGCGCGACTTCGAGCCGCTGGCGAAATGGGAACCGGGGCAAGAGGCTTACGCTTTTGTCAAGGTCGAAGGCAATGGCGTGCACGAGATTCCGGTGGGCCCCGTGCACGCCGGCATCATCGAGCCGGGGCATTTCCGATTTCAGATCGTCGGGGAAGAGGTGCTTCGGCTGGAGGAGCGGTTAGGCTATGTGCACAAGGGCATCGAAAAACGCTTCGAGACGCTGTCCCTGGCGCAAGGCGGAAAGCTCGCCGGCCGCATTTCCGGTGACGGCACCGTCGCTTACGCATGGGCGTATGCGCAAGCAGCGGAGGCAATCGCCAATGTCACCGCATCTCCACGCGCGGTGGCGCTGCGCGCGTTGTGCCTCGAGCGTGAGCGCATCGCCAACCACCTCGGCGACCTCGGCTACCTCGGTAACGACGGTGGTTTCGCCTTTGGACTGTCGCAGTTCTCACGTTTGAAAGAGAACCTGCTGCGCACCAACAGCGCCGCCTTCGGCCACCGCTTGCTTATGGATATCGTCATTCCAGGCGGCGTTGCTTGTGACCTTGCGCCGGAACACGCGAGTGCGCTGCATGCCGAATGCGCGGTGCTTGAGCGCGAGATCGGAATCCTGCGCGGCATTTTCGACGAGCACGCGGGATTGCAGGATCGCTTCCGCAACTGCGGGCGTGTCTCCCCGGAACTGGCTGCGCAACTTGGGCTCACTGGGATGGCCGGCCGTGCGAGCGATCAAGCGCGCGATTTGCGCTGCGATATTCCGGCTCCGCCTTACGAGGGGCTCGCGGTGCGCAAGGTGACCGCACCGACGGGTGATGTTGCCGCGAGAGTCGATATCCGTTTCGATGAAACACTCGAATCGCTGCGGCTCGTGCGCGCGTTGATCGATGGGCTGCCCGACGGCGAGACCGCAACGCCGCTGCGGGAAACGCCACCGTTTCAAATGGGTTTGGGCGCCGTTGAAGGATGGCGCGGAGTCGTGCTGATTGCGCTCACGAGCGGCCCCAACGGAACGATACGACGCTGCCATGCGCACGACCCGTCATGGACGAATTGGCCGGTTCTCGAGCACGCGGTCATCGGCAACATCGTTCCGGACTTTCCGCTGATCAATAAGTCGTTCAACTTGTCTTACAGCGGTCACGACCTGTGATGGGAAGACGGTGAGGCACATCCTCTATCAGATCGCCAGAATTGGCGTCAAGACCGAACCGCCTCCGGCGCCCGTTGCCGAAATGGTCGTGGTTGCGGGCCTGCAGAAGGCGATTCTGCAAACGGTGGGACGCGCGCTGGCGATTCGTCACATCGACGCCGGCGCGTGCAACGGCTGCGAGCTGGAAATCCATGCCCTCGTCAATCCGTATTACAACATCGAGGGCCTCGGCATTCGGTTCGTCGCGAGCCCACGCCACGCGGATCTGTTGCTCGTCACAGGGCCGGTGTCCAAGCACATGGCGATCGCATTGCAACGAACATACGATGCCACCCCCGACCCGAAGCTCGTTGTCGCAGTCGGCGACTGCGGCTGCACCGGCGGTATTTTCGGCGAGAGCTACGCAAGCCTCGGCCGCGTTGCCAACGTCATTCCCGTCGACGTCACGATTCCCGGCTGCCCGCCTTCCCCGACCGCCTTGCTGCAAGGCATCCTGGCTGCGATTAGCGTCCACGCTCCCGCACCTACGGAAGACGGGTCGCCGTGATCGCCGTGCGTCAACTCATTGATCTTGGTGGCGGCAGGTTCTAAAAGGACCGAATCGCGCCGTCGCCAACCGCTTATCGTCACCGGACGGGCCTTGAACCCATCACGCGACGGTTTTCGTCAGTGCGACGACCCGCGTGCGGCGTTGGTCCCCGCGATGCGGCCGAACACGGCGCCGCTGGTGAGCCCGGTGCCACCTGGATAGTTGAAGTAGAAGATGCCGCCGACGAGCTCTCCCGCGGCATACAGTCCAGGAATGGGATCGCCGTCGGTGGAGATCACGCGCGCGCCGGTGTCGACCTTGAGCCCGCCGAATGTGAAGGTGATGCCGCACGTCACGGCATACGCCTCGAAGGGTGGCTCGTCGATCGTGTTCGCCCAGTTGGTTTTGTTCACCGGGAGTCCGACCGTGCCGCGGCCGTCCTTCACATTGGGATTGAAGGGTACCTCCTGATTGACCGCGCGGTTGTAGGCGTTGATCTCCGCAAGGGCGCTGTCCGCGTCCACGTCATCCAGCTTTTTCGCTAACTCCTCGAGCGTATTCGCGCTCACCTTGGTGACCTCGCGAATGCGGTATTCGTCGCGCAAGAGGTGCAACACCTTGCGGTCGAAGATCTGCCAAGCGAATTGTCCAGTCTGGTTGAGGATTGCGCGGCCGTACTTGGCGTACGTGTAGTTGCGAAAGTCCGCGCCCTCATCGACGAAGCGTCGACCTTCGGCATTCACCATAATGCCCCAGGGATAGCTGTGCTTCTGGAACTGGTCGCCGATGCGGAGATCGCCAAATTCGGGCGCGTTTCGCTCCCAGCCGACCGCGTGGCAACCTGACCAATTGCCAGCCGCGGCGGCGCCGATGTCGAGCGCCATGCGGATCACATCCCCGGTGTTGAAGCGCGTGCCGCGGACCTTGGCCAGCTCCCAATTGGGTCCGAGATAACGAGCGCGCCACTCCGGATTCGCCTGGAAGCCGCCACCCGCAAGGACCACGCTCTTGCCCAGCACGTCCACCATCTTGCCCGCGCGCTTCACGCGCACGCCGCGCACGCCGTCGTCATCGTGGAGCAATGCGACGGCCGGCGTTGCGTACCAGATGTCGATCTCCTGCTTCTGCGCGGCTTTGGTGAGAGCATCGACCAGTCCCTCGCCGCCACCCCAGGTCTCCACGGTGAGCCCGCCCCAAAACTTGAAACGGCCATCCACTTTGAATGCCTGCCGCCCCCAGATCGGAACGAACCGCACGCCCTTCGTGCGCATCCACGAGAGCGTCTCGAAGCTCTTTCTGACGAGCAGCTCAGTGAGGTCAGGATCGCAGCGGTACTGCGTGATACGACCCATATCATCGAAGAACTGACCCTCTCTATAGGTGCCGAAATCCGTTTGTGCGATCTCGCCGTCGGTGAGATCGGGAATCAGCTCCTTTAAGTCCGCGACACCGTTGTAGACGACGCGCATCGCGCCAGCGGTGAAGCGCGAGTTGCCTCCGGCCTCCTCCAAAGGCGCGCGCTCGACGATCAGCACGCGGTCGGAATGTTCGCGCGCGGCGAGCGCGGCGCATAAGGCAGCGTTACCGCCACCCACGACGATCACGTCCCACTTATCCGTCGACATCGCTCGTTCCGGCGCTCGCGTTGACAATGGAATCGGTGCGAACCGGTGGACTTACTCGGCGCGAATCCGCGCTTTCTCGACGACTTCCTTCCAGCGCGCTTGCTCTTTCTTGATGTACGAGACGAACTCGGCGGGTGTCGAGCCGACCGCGACGGCGTTGTCCTGCGCGAAGCGCTCGACCACCGCAGAGCTTTTCGCCGACTGCGCCGCGGCGTCGGCAAGCCGTTTCACGATTGCATCGGGTGTTTTGGCCGGGACCATCAGTCCGTACCACTGCGACGTCTCGAATCCGGGATAGCCCTGTTCGGCGACAGTCGGGACGTCGGGCAAAGCGGCAATGCGTTGCGGCGTTCCGACTGCGATCGCGCGCAATTTGCCAGACTTGATGTGCGGCAGCAGTGGCGGCGCGCCCGCCGCCGCGGCATCCGTGCGTCCACCAAGAAGGTCGGTGAGCTGCGGTCCGGTGCCTTTGTACGGGATGTGCAGCAAGTCGATCTTGGCTTCAAGCTTCAAGTACTCAAAGGCGAGATGGCCCGCTGATCCGTTGCCCGCCGAGCCGTAGGTGAGCTTGCCTGGGCTCGCTTGCGCAAGCTTGACGAACTCCTTCAAGTCCTTCGCCGGCAAGCTCGCATTCACGACGAAAAGGCTCGGCACAATCGCCAGCAGCGATATCGCGGTGAACTCCCGGTCCGCGTCGTAGGGAAGCTTGTCGAACATGTAGGGGTTCACCGCGAGCGTGCCAATGTGCCCGAGTATCAGCGTGTAACCATCGGGCTCGGCCTTCGCGACCTCCGCCATGGCCAGATTGCCCGCACCGCCGGGCTTGTTTTCGACGTACACCTGTTGCCCGAGGACCTTCGACATTTCGGCCGCAGCCGCGCGCGCGACGATCTCCGAGCTTCCGCCCGGGGCAAACGGCACGACCAGCCGGATCGGCTTCGTGGGATAGGTTTGCGCGTGCGCCGTGAACACGAACATGGCAATGACCAGGGCGACGATTCGTTTCATTGATCCCTCTCTAAAATTGGTAGCGACGCAGGCCGCCATCCACCGGGATCACTGCTCCAGTGATATAGCGGGCGCGCGGCGAGGCAAGGAAGGTGACGAGATTGGCGATGTCCTCGGGCTCCCCGTATTCGCCCACCGGAATCTCGTTCTCGCTTTGCCACTGCCGGTACTCCGGCGTGTAGTTGCGCAGGATCTGCTCGCTCATGATGCGGCCGGGCGGGATCGAATTCACGGTGATGCCGTGCTTGCCGACCTCGCGCGAAAGGCCCTTGGCCCAGGAATGCATCGCAGCTTTCGCACAGAAGGCGCCGTTGATCCCGTCGGGCTCGCTCTTGCCGGTGATATTGATGATACGACCCCAGCGGCGAGAGATCATCTGCGGAAGCAGCGCATGCGCCAGCTGCCGCTGGCGCGTGAAATTGAGCGTGAGCGCCTCGTGCCATTGCTCCTCGGTCGAATCGAGTTCGAACTTGCGGCTCCCGCCGGCGTTGTTGACCAGAATGTCCACCGCGCCGAGTGCTGCAAGCGCTCCGCTCGCGATCGTCGTCGCCGCGTCTTCGCGCATCAAATCGCATTCGATGATCGCAGGTTCTACGCCGCCATCCGTGATGACGCGCGCGGCGACCTCTTCCAGCAAGTGACGGCGCCGCGCAGCGATCGCGAGCTTCACGCCTTCGGCGGCCAGCGCAAGGGCGATGCCACGACCGATGCCGCTCGACGCGCCGGTAACGAGGCCAGCCTTGCCGGAAATGCCCAGATTCATGCGGTGACGGTCGGGAACGAGCTAAATTAGCTTTGAAAAGTGGAAAGCGCCATGCCTAACGACAATAAGCCACGCAGGCTTCGATGGTCCATCGTCGCCTTTTCCGTCGTCAGATTATGCCCTCGCCGCAGCGGTGTGCTGCATTTGCGCGTCTCGCTTTAATAACATCGCCGCGAGCGCAGGTAGCAAAAACACCGCGCCCAGCATGTTGACCAGGAACATGAACGCCAGCAGCAGTCCCATATCAGCCTGGAACTTGAGCGCGGAGAACACCCAGGTGCCGACTCCGATCGCCATGGTCATCGCGGTGAACACCGCCGCCGTGCCGCGCTGTCGCAGCGCTTGATAAAACGCCTCGGGCAACGCCTGCCCCTGGTCGAGTTGATTTTGCATGCGCTCGTACAGATAGATCCCGTAATCGACGCCGACCCCCACGCCCAGAGCGATCACCGGAAGCGTGGAGACTTTGAGACCAATGCCCAGCAACGCCATCAATGCGTTGCCGAGAATCGAGACCGTCGCAAGCGGCAGCACGATGCACAACGTCGCTCGCCACGAGCGGAACTCGATGAGGCACAGCAAGGCGATCGCGGCGAATAGAACACTCAACATCGTAACCTCGGCTGCATCGACGGCCTCGTTGGTCGCGGCCATCACTCCGACATTGCCGCTCGCGAGCAGAAATTCGATGCCGTCGGTCTTGTTCGCCGCGTTGAACCGCTTCACCTCGTCGACGATATGCGCAATCGTCGTGCCTTGATGGTCGCGCGTGAAAATGAGGATTTGCATCGCGCTGCAGTCGGTGTTGAGCAAACCCGTGCTCGTGTCGATCGGCGTCACCGCTTGCGCGAGAACGTCGGGGTTGCGCGACAAAACTCGCCAGCGCGGATTGCCTTCATTCCAGCCCGCGTTGACGATCTTTGCAGCACCGGACAACGAAAGAACGCTTTGGACGCCGTAGACATTCCTCATCGTGTTCTCGAAGTGGTCGATCGCGTCCATGATCTCGTACGTCGTACACGCACCCTGGACATTGCGCGTCTGCGCGATGACGGAGAGGACATCGACCCCGATGGCAAACGAATCGACGATGGCTGCGATGTCACGGTTGTAGCGTGAGTCGTCGCGTAGTTCGGGCAATCCGCGCCCCAGATCGCCCGTGCGCAACCCACGCGCCTGCCACGCTCCCGCTGCGAGCAGCACGGTCGCGATCAGAAGAACGACGGTTGCGCCACGCAGTTCAGCAAAGCGCTTGAAGCCGGCCCAAATTTGGTCGCCACGACCTTCTTTGCCACGAATTTTGTGGACGTCCTTGGCGCTCAACGTCATGTAGGAAAGCATGACCGGCAGGAGCATCTTGTTCGTCACGACCATGAGCGCGACACCCAAGCTTGCCGTGATCGCGAGCTCGCGGACAATGTCGATCTTAATATGCAGCATGACGAGAAAGCCGAGTGCGTTCGCGAGCAGCGCCATCGCGCCGGGGACGAATAGCTTGCGAAACGAATTCCGAGCGGCGGAGAGTCGGTCAACACCGTTCGCGACCTCGAGCTTCCACGCATTGGTCATTTGCACCGCGTGTGAAACACCGATTGAGAAGATAAGAAACGGAACGAGGATCGACAGCGGATCGATCCCGTATCCCAGGATCGGAAGCAAGCCGAGCAGCCAAACCACGGGAACCAGCGCGCACACCAGCGCGGCCACAGTGAGCTTGAGCGAGCCCGAGTACCAGTACAGAAGCACCGCTGTCACGCCGAACGCCACGGCGAAGAAGCCAATAACGCCACGCGCTCCGTCGGCGATGTCGCCGATAGCCTTCGCGAATCCGATGATATGAATGCTTAGACCCGCAGTCTCGAACTTGGCGCGAATCTGCTCCAACTGTTGCGCGACTTTCTGATAATCGAGCCGCTTGCCCGTTGCGGGATCGAGCTCCAGCAACTCGGCACTAACGAGCGCGCCCTTGAAATCGTTCGAGACGAGCCGGCCCACTCGTCCGGATTTCTGCACGTTCTTGCGCACCTGCTCGAGCTGCTCTGGTGTTGCGGTAAAGCCTGAAGGGATGACGTTGCCTCCCGCAAAACCCTCCTCGACCACTTCGATGAAGCGCACATTGGGCGTGAACAGCGATGTGACGGTTGGACGATCGACGCCAGGCAGGAAAAAGACCGCGTCGGTCACGCGCTTCAGCTGTGCGAAGAAATTCGCGTTGTAAATGTCACCGTCTTGCTGGCGCAGTGCGACTAGGACGCGATTGATTCCGCCGAACGTCTTTTCGTAGCCCGTGTACGTTCGCATGTACGGATGCTCGAGCGGGATCATTTTCCGAATGCCTGCATCGACGCCGAGTTGCGCCGCGGAAATCGCCAGAACGACGGTAATCGTGACGAAGACGGCGAGCCACACCCGCCGCCGCGTGAAGAGGGCGTGCGCCATCGACTGGACGCACCGGTCGATCCAATCCTTACTGCGGGCTCTAGGCATCGGCCAAAGCAGGGCTCACTGAGTCGCGGGTCGATGGCGCGTGACGCCACGCTCGCCGAGCAACAACCATTCGCCCGCCGCAGTGGTCAGCATGGCGCTGTACGTATCGCTAGAGCCGGTCTTCTCGAGGGCAAACGTGCGGCCCTGATCGCGACTGATGAGCACGGCTCCATCTTGACCGACGACGACCAACGTACCGTCGGGCAATACACGGCCGCCGAGGAGTGACGCTTGGCTACCGCTTGGGATAGCGACCCAGGTGTTGCCGTTGTCTTGCGAGCGAAATATCTGGCCCCGCATGCCAAACGCCACAGTTCCGCCGTCGGCAGTGCCGACCACGCCAAAAAAGGACCCGCGATACGGCGCAGCGAGCGTCTCCCACTTTTCGCCGCCGTCGGTCGACCGCAACAACGTTCCCGCCTCACCCGCGATGAACAGTGTGCCATCACGGCCACGCGCCAACGCGTTCAAGTGCTTATCGTCTTCGATGACCTTCCTGGTCTCCCAGTTTTGCCCTCCGTCCGCGCTGCGCAGAAAACTGCCGTACGCACCGACCGCATAACCTCGGCTGCTATCGCCGAACCAGACATCGAAAAGCGGCTTTTCTTCTCCAGGCGCGCTATACACCTGTTGCCAGTTCGCCCCGCCGTCCTCGGTGCGCAGGATCAACGAGTCGTGCCCCACCGCCCATCCGCGTTTCTCGTCGAGAAAGAACACACCGGTCAACGCAGACTGCGACGGTGCATTCGCGGGTTGCCAGGTGGCGCCCCCGTCGCCGGACACAAATACCGCGCCGCGCTCGCCGACGGTGACGAGGCGAGAGCCCGCCGCGTCGCCATCCAGCATCAACAGCGACTGCACACGCGTAACAGTGGCCGGAAACTCGGGGCGCTGCCGCGGCGCGAACGCGTAGACGGCAGCGACAGTCACGAAGAGCGCGAAGCCAACTCCAGCGAGGCGACTGATCACGGCACGCATGCGAGAGACGCGTCACACGCCGTCGCGATGCGGGTTCGGTAACCCGTGCGCGCCAGTTTGAACCCGCGCGAAGCGTTCGGCTTAGCGCGTTCCGATGCCGCGCAGCCCCGCCGGCGTGAAGTCGCCTGCGCTGCGCTTGACCACTTCGTAGACCTTCGATTCTTCGTTGCGCAAACCCATCGCGATGTAGCGACCGGACTGGAGGTCGTGATGCACCTCCAGCGCGGGGTAGATCATCGGGACGTCATAGTAGTTGATCGAGTGCTGCTCGGAGACCCGCCACAGCTCGTCGCGGTTGTCGTATTTGTCGCTCACGACGACCATCCACGAGTCCTCATCGACGAAGAACACTCGCTTCTTGTAGAGGTGGGTCGCACCTTCCTTCAACGTCGCCTCGACGACCCACACGCGATGCAATTCGAAGCGCGCGAGGTCCGAGTTGAGGTGTCCCGGACGCAGCACATCCGCGACCTTGGCCGAATTGCCGACGAGCTTGTACGAGTTATACGGAACGAAAAGCTCTTGCTTGCCAACGAGTCTCCAGTTGTAGCGATCGGTCGCCCCGTTGTACATCAGGAAATCGTCGTTGGTCCGCACGCCATCTGCCGCCGTACCCGGATTGTCGTAGCCGACATTGGGGGCGAGTCGTACCCGGCGCTGCCCCGGGTTGTACGTCCACGCCTGGCGCGGCTGCTTGACCTGGTCGGTATATTCGTGGACCAGCAGTATGCCGCCGGCTAGGCGCGCCGGACCGGTGATCGTCTGGACGAAATTGAAGAGCTTGTTGTCATCGCGTTCCTGGTCCGGCTTGCTCAAGTTGCCATAGTGGAAGTCGTACTCGTAATCGAAGCGAACCAAGGTGAAGCTGCCCTCGCGGGTGACCGGTGCTTGGCTCCAGGAGGTCGTGTAGGTATCTCCGCGATAGCGCGTCAGATGGTTCCAAATAACCTCGAGCCCATTCTGCGGGATGGGAAAGGGAATGCCGCCCTTGGTACCGATGATGCCGTTGCCGTTCTCCGCGAGCTTGACTTTGGTCGCGTTGGCCAGTGTCTCCTGATAGTGACCCTTTGGAAAGGACGCGCTGCGTCGGGTCGGATAAACGTTGAGCTTCCACATCGGATATTTCTTGAGCATCGCCATCTGACCGGGACTCAAATTCGCCTTGTACCGATCCATGTTGGTCGCGTCGATGGTGAAAAGGACCTTGTCGGCAGCAAACGGATCGGCGTAGTGGCCCCCCGTTTGATAGCCCGCCACAGAGCTCGTGATGCCCCCGTCCCATGCGGGTATCGTGCCTGCGGCATTTCCGGCCTTTTCCGCGCCGAGCGGAGTCAGTGTTGCGCCCAGTTTGGCGGCATCCGCTGCGCTAGCCGCATGACCGTGAGGCGCAAATGCCAGCGCACACGCTGCGCTGAGCAAGCAGATTACTGGCGTCAAGCGCATGCGTATCTCCTCAAGATTCCCTCGTGGCTTTGTATGCCACGGATCGTCTGGTCCGGTTGGCAACTCGATTCGCACCTTTGTTGGCAGCTTGGCTGGCAGCGCAGCCGACGCTTCGCACGAAGCCAACCCGACAAGAGCAGGGGTTCACTTTTGCCGGCATGGTTAAAACGAATAGCTCACGCTGGCGGCGATGAAATCGCGGTCTTTGAGCAGATTGGCACCTGACGCGAATGCGGGGCTCTGGCCGGGCGGAATCGCTCCGGGGTCGGTTCCCGAGTAAGTTCTGCCGCCGAAAAAGTTGGTATAGGCGATGTCGGCCTGCCAATTCTGCTGTAAGTTGAAATTGAATCCTACCGTGACCGCCTTGGTGGCCTGATTAAACGTCGGGCCCACGCCGCGCACATCGTGCGCAAACGCGATGCGAGGCGAGACGGTCACCGCGCCGATGGCGTCGAAATAATCGAGTCGGCCCACGAGACGGTAGCCCCACGAGTTTTTAGTGGCGTATCCTTCGCCGCCGGGCTGCACGGAGCCCGACGAGGCACCCGCGAACGATCCTGGCGCCGGCAATTGCACGCCTGGCCCGGAGAACAAGAGACCGCTCGGCAGGTTGAGGTGCGTATAGCCAACCTCGCCGACCACGACGAATTGCTCAGCCCCCAATTGCGGCCCGAAGACTTTGGTAGCGGTGACTTGCGCCTGATGCATTTTCACGCGGCGATAACCTTGGATCTCCGTACCGACGGGGATAACTTGCGTGCCCGTCACATTGTTCGGGAACCCCAACGTCGCGAGCAGCACCTCGATCGGTGCGAGCTGTAATGGCTGATTCGGCCGATACGAATACTCGCCTTGCAGCGCGATCCCGTACGGCGCACCCGCGCTAAAGCTCACTCCCCAAAGGTGAATGTTCTCGGGGTATTCGACGAAATAGCGCGCGCTGCCACCACCCGCCGGTATGTTCAGAAGGTTGGTGGTCGTGCCGCGCCTCGTGCTTACCAACGGTAAGCGGCTGTGATAATTCAAGTAGAAGACACCGAGCTCGGTGTTGTTCAGCGCCTCGAGGAAGAAGCGCGCCGCGATACCGTATTGCCCTTGCTCATCGGGATCGCGATCGGCACCCCGCTCGACCCAGACCTGCGCCGTCGCGGCGGTGGGTCCGACCGGAGGCACCAGCGGAAAACGGTCGTCGAGACGGCGACCGAAACCGATGAAGGCACGGCCACCGCCATCGGAAATGAAATCGTTCGTGCTGAAGTATGTGCCGCGTGGATCGATCTCGGTCCGCGACCAGTTGGTCTGGTAGTAACCTTCTAACGTGATGCGCTCGGTCAATTCCTGCGCGAACCAGAAGATACCGCTCGGAAGCAGCGCCTCCTTGATTTCGGCGCCGGGAGTGCGCAGCCGCGCCACATCGACAGGATTGATGACATTGATGCCGTTCGGAATGAACGTGCTCTCGCCCCAACTCACCACCTGCCTACCGGCCCGGAGACTCAGGTTTCGGCCGGCGATATCGAACTGGCCACGAAAAAAGACATCGAGCCACTCGAGATCCTTACCGACCCTGGACTTGGCAATGGAGGAGAGCTCGTCCTTGCGCTCGACGGAATCGTCGTAGAAATAAAGCAGCCGCGCGAAGAACCCGAAGTTGCGGTACTTGAGATCAAGCTCATGCGTGACCTTGAAGAGCGTCGAGAAAACGTCGCCGCTGTCGTAGTTGAGATCGCCGTCGTCGTCGTTGACCGAGCGCGAGGTGCCGCCGTTGCTGATTCCGATCAACGCCGGATCGCGACCTGTCACCCGCCACGCTGCGCCCAACGAGATGGTCGTATCGAAGCTACCCTTGATGTCATATCGCTCGAACTCGAAGGCGACGGCAGGCTCGGCTGCGTAGAGCGCCAACGCGGCCGCGAAGGCAAGCGCCTGTCGCGGAATTCGGACATTGCGCCTCATCGTAGGTCTCCTTGAACGGTCGCAAACGCGCGCGGCGGACCATCGCTTCGATCTCGCTGGTCCCGCAAGCACGTATTCTTGTTGTTATGCTCGGATGCAATGGTGCTGCGTGACGCGCTCATTGTCCAGCAACTACCGATGAGCGCGACCGCCGTCTGCGCAGCTAATCGCAAATATACAACGGTCCCCCGCCACGCCGCCCGCAACCGGGCTTCTGGCCGGGTACATTAGCCCAGCAAATCGCTTCCCACCTTCCGCCCGCGAACGGCGCGCGGCGCGGGTTGCGCCGCCGCGCCTTTGCCCCGGCGTTTCGTCTCTGCGTCGAGCACGGGCCGCAGGTAGGCGCCGGTGTAACTTGCGGCAACCTGCGCAACATGCTCGGGTGGGCCCTCGGCGACGACCGTGCCGCCGCCGGCACCGCCCTCCGGTCCGAGATCGATGACCCAATCGGCAGTCTTGATCACATCCAGGTTGTGCTCGATGACGATGACGGTATTGCCATGATCACGCAAGCGGTGCAAAACAGTGAGCAGCATTTCAATGTCGTGGAAGTGAAGGCCGGTCGTTGGCTCGTCGAGAATATAGAGCGTGCGCCCGGTGTCGCGCTTGGAGAGCTCGAGCGCCAGCTTCACGCGTTGCGCCTCACCACCGGACAGCGTCGTCGCCGACTGGCCGAGCTTGATATAGCCTAACCCGACGTCGAGCAGTGTTTGCAGCTTGCGCGCCACCGACGGAACCGGCTCGAAGAACGTGAACGCCTCTTCCACCGTCATCGCCAGCACCTCGTGAATATTCTTGCCCTTGTACCTGATTTCGAGCGTTTCGCGGTTGTACCGCTGACCATGGCACACATCGCACGACACATAGACATCGGGCAGGAAGTGCATCTCGACCTTGATGAGACCGTCGCCCTGGCACGCTTCGCAGCGCCCGCCCTTGACGTTGAATGAAAATCGTCCCGGCCCGTAGCCGCGCTCACGCGCCTCTCTGACCTGCGAAAAGAGATCGCGAATAGGGGTGAACAAGCCGGTATATGTCGCCGGGTTGGAGCGTGGCGTGCGGCCGATCGGTCCTTGATCAACGCTGACCACTTTGTCGAAATGATCGAGACCTTCGATCTCGCCGAACGGGGCAGGCTCTTCCGCACTGTCGTACAAATGACGGGCGATGGCGTGATAGAGCGTGTCGGTGATGAGCGTCGATTTGCCTGATCCCGACACTCCCGTCACGCACACGAAGAGGCCGATCGGCAACTCAAGGGTCACACCGCGCAAATTGTTTCCCGTCGCATTCGTCACGGTTAGACGGCGATCGGGATCAGGGCGATGCCGCCGCGATGGCATCGGGATCTGCCGATGACCCGCTAGATATTGACCGGTCAGCGAATGCGCGGCGCGCCGAATTTCTTCGGGCGCTCCCTGTGCCACGACTTGCCCGCCGTGCTCGCCGGCACCGGGACCCATGTCAACGACATGATCGGCCATATTGATGGCTTCCTCATCATGTTCGACGACGATCACACTATTACCTAAATCCCGCAGATGTCGCAGCGTCCCCAATAGCCGCTCGTTATCGCGCTGATGCAACCCGATCGAAGGCTCGTCGAGGACATACATCACACCCGTGAGCCCCGACCCAATCTGGCTCGCCAGACGAATGCGCTGGGCCTCACCGCCCGAGAGCGTTTCCGCTGAACGATCTAGCGAAAGATAATCTAGGCCGACATTGTTCAGGAACTGCAGCCGGCTGCCGATTTCCTTGACGATCCTGTCAGCGATTGCCACCTTCTGGCCTTCAAGCTCCAAGTTGCTGAAGAATGCGATCGTCTCCTTGAGCGGCCACGCGGAAACTTCGAAGATCGCGCGCGCTTGGCCGCGTTTCCCGACTTTCACATGACGTGCCTCGCGCTTCAAGCGGGTGCCGTGGCATTCGGGACACGGCTTGTTGTTGAGATATTTGGCGAGCTCTTCCCGGACCAGCACGGAATCGGTTTCGCGATAACGCCGTTCCAGATTCGGAACGATGCCCTCGAACGCGTGCTCGCGCACCAACGGCTTGCCGCGCTCGGAGAGATACGTGAAGGGAATTTTCTCAGTGCCGGAACCGTACAAAATCAACTCTTGGATGCGTTCGGGCAGTTTCGCGAAAGGGCGATCGACGTCGAAGCTGATGTGCTTGGCCAAACTCTGCAAGAGCTGGAAATAGAACTGGTTGCGGCGATCCCAGCCCCGAATCGCTCCGGAGGCAAGCGAGAGCTCGGGGAACGCGACGACCCGTTTCGGATCAAAAAAAGTGATTGACCCCAGACCGTCGCATCGCGGACACGCGCCCAAGGGACTGTTGAATGAGAAAAGGCGTGGTTCGAGCTCCGCGAGCGAGTAGTTGCAGATTGGGCATGCAAACTTCGCCGAGAAGAGATGCTCGCGCCCGGAGTCGATCTCGACCGCCAACGCACGTCCGTCGCCATGCCGCAGCGCAGTCTCGAAGGATTCCGCCAACCGCTGCTTGAACTCGGCTCGCACTTTCAAGCGATCGACGACGACTTCGATCGTGTGCTTGGTGTTCTTGTTGAGCTTCGGCACCGCATCGATTTCGTGCACGGTGCCGTCAACGCGTACGCGCACGAACCCTTTCGCGCGCAGTTCCACGAACAGCTCGGTCTGCTCGCCTTTGCGATTGACGACGACCGGCGCGATGATCATGAGCTTCGTCCCGTCGGGCTCGGCGGATTCCAGCCCGAGTGTGGCGTCGACCATCTGCGAGATTGTCATAGACGCAAGCGGCTGATCGGGATGATCCGGACAATACGGATCACCGACACGGGCATACAGAAGCCGCAGATAGTCGTGGATTTCAGTCACGGTGCCGACCGTCGAGCGAGGATTGTGCGATGTCGCCTTCTGCTCGATCGAGATCGCCGGCGACAGTCCCTCGATCAAGTCGACATCCGGTTTTTCCATCAACTGCAGAAACTGCCGCGCGTACGCTGAGAGCGATTCCACATAACGACGCTGCCCTTCCGCATACAGCGTGTCGAACGCGAGCGAACTCTTCCCGGAACCCGACAATCCGGTGATGACGATCAGCCGGTGGCGCGGCAAATCGAGGTTTAGGTTCTTCAAGTTGTGTGTACGCGCACCGCGAATGCGGATTGAATCCATACGATCTCTATGCATCCCTACAAAAGTAGGCCCATGCTTGTGTCGGATTGGCTACCGGGAATCGCTGGCCGGTTTACCGAGCGAGTTGGCAACTGAGCTTGACGATTCGCGGTGGAAAAGTAACGAGCAATCACTGCGCGCTTCGTGGCTTCTGCCGTTGTGTATCAGTGGAGGTGAGTGGCTGTTTCGGGTACGACCTATTGCTTAAGGACACTGAGGCTAACCTGCTAGTATATTCGTTTGCGTTTCCTAGAATCCCGACGCCGGCTAGGGTCGGACTTGGGACGGAACCACGGAGAAATGACATGGCGTCAGTCAACAAAGTGATCCTGATCGGCAATCTCGGCCGCGATCCGGAAACGCGGTACACGACGGGCGGTGACGCCGTCACCAATTTGCGTATTGCGACCACCGACACATGGAAAGACAAAAGCGGCGAGAAACAGGAAAAAACGGAGTGGCATACCGTGGTTCTGTTCGGTCGGCAGGCGGAAATCGCCGGGGAGTACTTAAAAAAGGGACGCCCCGTCTACATCGAAGGCCGGCTGCAAACGCGCAAGTGGACCGACAAAGAAGGGGTTGAAAAATACTCGACCGAAGTCGTCGGTGACCGGATGCAGCTTCTCGGCAGCCGCGACGGCGGTGGAGGCGGAGGCGGAGGCGATGTCGAGTTCGCTGGGGGAGGCGCGAGTTCGCAGCGACCCGCGCGCGAAAGCGCTGGAGCGGCACGCAGCCCGGCCGCCAGTGGCGCCGGCGCCGGAAGCAAGAAAGGCGTCGACGACTTCGACGACGATATTCCGTTTTGAGAGCGTGTTAACACTAGACCTATCTCAAAATCGCTTGGTCCCCTCACCCCAACCCTCTCCCGCAAGCGGGAGAGGGAGCTTGCGTTCCCTCTCCCCCGGCGTGGAGAGGGTTAGAAGCTGAGCGTGCGGCGATCCAGACGGAGCGATAGATGCTTGCGTTCCCTCTCTCCCCCGGCGTGGAGAGGGTTAGGGTTTGCGTTCCCTCTCCCCCGGCGTGGAGAGGGTTAGGGTTTGCGTTCCCTCTCCCCCAGCGGGGAGAGGATTAGGGTGAGGGGGAAACGCCGTTGCTGGATTTTGAGATGAGTTCTACGCACGCTTCGAGGACTTGACGCGACAGTCCGCCTTGCCGGTTCCCTCTCCCGCAAGCGGGAGAGGGAACCTCGCCTCGAAGCGAGGCGTAGCGTTAACAGGCCCTAATTCGCTACTACGCGCTAGTGGCAAGCTCGGGCTTAACGGCGGCGCGCTTCCGCGCAGCGATCACCCCACCGCCCAAGCACACATCGCCGTCGTAGAGCACCAGATACTGTCCCGGTGTCGGCGTCCATTGCGGTTCGTCGAATATTGCGCGATACGCTCCGTCCCTGGCCGAGAGCAAGCAAGCGGCGTCGGGCATTCGGTACCGTGTCTTGGCTTTGAGGCGGGCGGGAAGCACGGGTGGCGCGCCCCCAATCCAGTGCATGTCGATCGCGTCGACCTCGCGGCTATATAAGAGCGGATGCGCACGACCTTGCACGACGACGAGCGCATTGCGCTCGAAATCCTTGTCTGCGACAAACCAAGGGGCATCACCGCCTCCCTTGGTGCCACCAATGCCGAGGCCTTGCCGCTGTCCGAGGGTGTAATAAGCAAGACCATCATGCCGCCCGATCGTCCGGCCGTCCGGCGCGAGCATCGGGCCCGGGGCTCGCGGGAGATAGCGCGCGAGAAATTCGCGAAACGGACGCTCACCGATGAAGCAGATGCCGGTCGAATCCTTTTTGGCCCACGTCGGAAGGCAGAGCTCGTGCGCAATTCGGCGCACGTCACGCTTGCTGATCTCGCCTAGCGGAAAAAGAACCGGCGCCAACTGCTCCTGGTTGAGCCGATGCAGGAAATAGCTTTGATCCTTGGTCGCATCGGCGGCCTTACCCAGTTCCACTCGTGTCGCACTTTCGGCCACGACCTGCGCGCGCGCGTAGTGACCGGTCGCAATCCGGTCGGCGTCCAACTGCAACGCATAATCAAGAAACGACCGAAACTTGATTTCGCTGTTGCAGAGCACGTCTGGGTTCGGCGTGCGACCGGCCGCGTGTTCGCGCAAGAATTGCGCGAACACCCGCTCGCGATAGTCGGCAGCGAAATTGACGGCCTCGAATTCGATGCCGAGAAGATCGGCAACCGAAGCTGCATCGATGAGATCGGCGCGCGACGTGCAAAGCTCATCGGTGTCGTCGTCTTCCCAGTTCTTCATGAAGACCCCGACGACGTCCCAGCCCTGCTCCTTTAAAAGCCACGCGGCAACTGACGAATCGACTCCTCCCGACAAGCCCACGACAACTCGCTTTGCGCGAGCCTTCACGCAAACTCCGTCACGAAATGAAGCGGCCAGCGCCGGCCGGCGCGATAGTCGTCCAGGCAACGCAGAACCAGCGGACTGCGGTGTTCGCTTCGGCGCGCCACGATCTCTTCATACGATAGCCACAGCGCACGCACGATACCCGCATCGAGGGTGCGTGCGGCATCGTGCGCGCGGATGTCGCCGGCAAACGCGAAGCGCACGAACGTCGCCGCGTCACTGCTTTCCCAGCGGTAAATGCCAACCAGCGCTGTCGGAACGATGCGCCAGCCGGTTTCCTCGAGCGTTTCGCGGGCGGCAGCCTGCGGAAGAGTTTCAGACGGTTCAAGATGACCCGCTGGTTGGTTCAGGCGAACGCCGTCGCGTGTCACCTCTTCCACGCAGAGAAACCGGCCTTCGCGCTCGACCACGGTAGCCACGGTCAGCGCCGGTCGTAGCGGTGCAACCTCGGTCATCGAATGCAGGTCCAAAACTTCAAAGCTTTGTAGGCGAGAAAAAGGCAGGGTGAAAAGCCGCCCTGCCTTCAAGCAAAATGCTAATTACTTCTTCGAATTTTGTTCCTTTTCCTTTTCCAACTTGGCTCTCGGATCAGGCTTGGCGGGTGGCGGCGACATTTTAGACTTCGCCGTGTTCTCCTCGGCTTGTTTGGAAGTGGCCGGGCCGCCCGTGGGCCTAGTCTGCTCTTCCGTGACCGATCTGACCACAGCAGCCTTTTCGGACGTTTCGAGCTTCGTCACGCCTTTCGACTTCGCGGTATTTTCCGCAGCTTGCTTGGCAGTGGCGGGGCCGCCCGTCGGCTTGACCTCCTTCTCCGTGACCGATTTGACCGTGGCGGCCTTTGCGGCGTCTTGATTCATCTTCGACTTCGCGTCGTCCTTCATCATCTTCGCCGACGCGTCGTCTTTCATCGCCTTTGTCTTCTCTTCGTCCTTCGACATCGTGGTTTTCGCCTTCGTGTCATCCATGGTCTTGCTGGTGGCAGGAGCGGCGGTTTGCGCGCCGGCGGTGGCGGCAAATGCCAACCCTACGACGGTAGCGAGCAGCTTGTTCATGTGCAGTTCCTTCAAGTAGTTTCGCGGTTGAAAAGCGACGACCTGCTACCTTCGTTGTATGGGCGGCGACGGTTGCTAGCCGCCACGCCATTTCGTCTGTTTGACCAAACGACCTCGGTTTTCGGTGTCGAGGCCATTAACGACGTTAACACCAAGCCGGTTGACAGAGTCAGCCCTTAGAACGCCGCAGTAGGATCGAATATTTCGGCAACAATCTCAATTGATTAGGGTTGTATCCCGGTGGCCGGCTGTCTCCTTTTGGAGACGTTTGCAGCATCCGAAAAACATACGATTTGCCGGGCCAAAATCACCCGAATCCCGTCAGTTTGCGGTTGATTCTCTGCTCAGCAACCACGTCCTCAAAAGCGGCACGGTGACCGCTCGCTTCGTCGCGAGCGCGCGGCGATCCAGCGCCGACAACAGCGCGAGCAACGATGGCATGTCCCGTCGACCGTGCGCCAGCAAATAGGCGATCACATCGTCTGCAAGCTCAAAGCCGCAGGCGCGAGCGTACGCAGCGAGCGCGGCCGGCTTGTCCGCGTCAGCCATCGGGACGATTTCATAGATTAATCCGGCGGAAAGACGCGTCCGTAGATCGTCGCGCAAGGGCATCCGCGCAGGCGGCAACGCGGCCGCGACCACCAAGCGCCCACCGGCTTCGGCCAGCTCGTTGTAGAGGGTGAATAGCTGGGCTTGCGCATCGGCATCGGCCGCATCAACGTCGTCGACCGCGAGAAAGGCAGTGGTGCCCACCAGCGCGACGCCGAGCGCGTTGGAATCGGGATAATAGATTGCCGATCGCGTTTCGGCGGCTCGACTCACCACCGCGCGTAGTAAGTGGCTCTTGCCCGCCCCCGGCGCTCCCCACAGGACGATCGAGGTCTCGCCGGTATCGGCCTCTGCGAAGCGCGCAAGCGCGCCCAGCGCTTCGGCGTTGCGTCCGGGCAGAAAGTTTTCCAAGGTCGGCGGACGGGGCGACGCCAAGTCGAGGACGAGTTGCTCCATCGCGGTGAGAAGCCTTATCGGCAATTTGGTGCAAAAAAACGAAACGGCAGGATGCGCGCTGCGCCAAGTACGAGATCCAAAGTACGCGCCTTCACCGCGACGGGCCAGCAAGACCTTGCTCGACGCGAAAGCATGCGCATATCCGGTACACTGCCTCACGCAGAATACTGCGAAAAACGCGTCACTCTACTCCGGGCGTCGCCCTCCTAGCCGACTCTTCTATATGCGGCCTAGAGCGCGTGGGTAGGCAGCGGCAGCTAGCGGTCGCGCGCCGCATCCGGGCCTCCTGCACGTGCACTTCGCCTGCTCAAGCGAACCCATGCCATCCGCCGATAACCTGCCCGGCTCCTCGTACCGCGACGCCGGTGTCGACATCGATGCCGGCGATGCACTAGTCGAGCGCATTAAGCCACTGGCGCAACGTACGCTGCGCGCCGAAGTGCTCGCCGGGATCGGCGGATTCGGGGCGATGTTCGAGGTCGGCAAGCGCTTCGCGAACCCGGTCCTCGTGGCTGGGACCGACGGCGTGGGAACAAAGTTGAAGATTGCATTTGCCCTCGATCGGCACGACACCATCGGTATCGACCTCGTCGCGATGAGCGTCAACGACATTCTGGTGCAAGGCGCCGAGCCTCTATTCTTTCTCGACTATTTCGCGTGCGGCAGACTCGATGTCAATGTCGCCTCCCGCGTCATCGAAGGGATCGCACGCGGCTGCGAGCAGGCAGGCTGTGCGTTGATTGGCGGTGAAACCGCGGAGATGCCCGACATGTATCCGGTGGGGGAATACGACTTGGCGGGTTTCGCCGTAGGGGTCGTGGACAAGAGCGCGATCATCGACGGCCGGACCATTATCCCCGGCGACATCGTGCTTGGCTTGGCATCGAGCGGACCACATTCAAACGGCTTCTCGCTGATCCGTAAACTGCTCGCCCAAAGCGGAGCCGACTTGCGGGAGCCTTTTACTGCATCGACGCTGGGCGAAACGTTGCTCGCGCCGACGCGCATTTACGTGCAGCCTCTGCTTGCCTTGCTACGCCAACTGCCGGTGAAAGGCATGGCGCACATCACCGGCGGCGGCTTGACCGAGAACGTCCCGCGCGTGCTCCCTGAGAATGTCCAGGCGCGGCTGACGAGCGCGGCGTGGACGCGGCCGCCGATCTTCGACTGGTTGCAGCGGCAGGGCAACGTCGCAGACTCGGAAATGCATCGCGTCTTCAATTGCGGTATCGGCATGGTGGCCATCGTCGCCGAGGAACACACCGAGCGCGCGATCAATCACTTGACGGCGGCCGGTGAAAACGTCAGCGCGATCGGCAGCATCGTCGCGCGGCCCGTAGGCGCGCCAGCGACGGTCATTGTTTAAATGCCGGCCAAGGCCATCACCGTTCTCATCTCGGGCCGCGGCTCGAATCTAGCCGCGTTGTTGTCGGCGATGCGCGAAGGTGCGCTCGATGGAGCGATCACGCACGTCGTCGCGGACCGGCCCGACGCCGGGGGGCTCGCCATCGCCCGCAAGCACGATGTTGCGACGACCGTCGTCGACCATCGCGCGTATTCCTCACGCGCCGATTTCAACGCCGCGTTGGCCAAAACGATCGACCGCGTTGCGCCGGATCTCGTCGTTCTCGCGGGATTCATGCGCGTGGTTGGCGCGGACGTCGTTGCGCGCTACACCGGTCGCATCATCAATGTGCATCCGTCGCTGCTGCCACTCTACCCCGGTCTAGACACGCACCGGCGGGCGTTGGCGGACGGAGTACGTATCCACGGCTGTAGCGTCCACTTCGTCACACGCGCCATCGATGCCGGTCCGCTCATCGCGCAAGGCGCAGTGCCGGTACTCGACGATGACGACGAAACGTCGCTCGCTGCGCGAGTGCTCGCAGTGGAGCATCGTTTGCTGCCGACAGTCGTTGGCTGGTTCTGCACCGACCGCTTGGCTCTTGTCGATGCGCGCGTACGCCTCAAGGGGGCGACCAAGTGCGACACGCGTTCTCTGCTCGTGCCGGCGGCGTGAGAACTTGCGCCGTACCCGGCGGTCTTTCCTGATTCACTGTCATTCCGGATTATGACCAGCGCCCCATCCCCAATCGAAGATTCCGTTGCTGCGCGCGCGCGGAAAAGCGCCACGTGGAGGGCGCGGGCGTGGCGCGCGCTGGCGCTTGCACTTGCCATATCGTTGACGCTGCACTTCGCCGTCACGCTCTGGCCCGTGGAGCCCGATCCGATACGCGAGTCGACGCCGCTAACGGCGACGCTCACCGAAATGCCGCCACCGCCACCGCCTGCGCCGACGCCCATCGCATCGCCTAAACCCAAACCGAAGCCGAAGCCCAGACGCGTGGCGCCGCCACCGCCACCCGTCGCCGCGCCGATGGAAGCGCCGGCCGAGCAAGCCGAACCGTTGGCCGAAATGGCCGCCGAGCCGGAAGTGCCTCAGGCTGCGTCTGGCGGGCCGTTAGTTGAAGCGCCCTTGGCGCAGGCCGCGCCTGCCGCGCCGACCGAACCTGAAATCACGCCGGGAATCGCTCCAGCACTGAACACGCTGCCGCCCCGCGTTGATCTCGCCTACAAGATGTTCTACGGTACGCAGGGGTTTCAGATCGGCAAGGCGGTGTACCGCTTCGAGCACGCCGGCAATCGCTATCGCATCGCAACCGTCGGCGAAGCGACGGGCCTTGCGGCGCTCATGTTCCGCGGCACGGCGAACTTCGAGTCACGCGGCCTCATCACGCCGGCCGGTTTGCAGCCTACGGAATTCACGTTCGAACGCGCGATTCGCGATCGCCGGGAGTCTGCCGCGTTTGATTGGGAAACCGGCATGGTGACCATGTTCGAAAACCAGACGGCGTCGCTCGAATTACCCACGTACGATCCGCTTTCCCTGATGTGGCAGTTCTACTTCGCGCCGCCGACGCAGTCGCGGTACACGTTCGCCGTGGCAACGACGCGCCGGTTGTTGCACTACACGATCACGCGCGAGGCTACGGAGACGATCGAATGGCCGCAGGGTGCGCTCGAAACCGAGCGTTGGCACCGCAAAAGCCTCGATGGCAGGACAGACGCATATCTTTGGCTCGCGCCGTCGATGCATTACTTGCTGATCAAGTTCCGCCTCGTGCACGTGAACCGCGGGACGGTCGAAGGAAGCCTGGACTCGATTCGCGTCGAAGCGGCGCGGACCGAATGACGATCCGCGCCAACCAACTCTTCGCTCTTGCTGCGGCGATCGAACGCGTGCGCCGCTTCGATGTGCCGGCGGACAACGGCCTGCGGGCATTCTTCCGCGCTCACCCGCAAATGGGGCAGCACGATCGGTCGTTCGTTGCGGACGGTGTGTTCGCGCTCCTGCGACGGATGCGTTCACTCGACACGCTCGCCGCAACATCCGAGCCACGCAAAATTGCGCTGGCGATCCTAGTGCGTGAATTCGGGCATTCGGTACGCGAGCTCGAGCCCTTGCTCAACACGGACGACGCACTTTGGGCGGCCGCATTCAAAGCGCGAATGCACGATCCACTGCCTCCGGCCGTGGCGCATGATCTACCAGACTGGCTCTGGGATCGTCTGGGCACTGCCTACGGCACGGAGGAGCGGATTGCGCTCGCGCGCGCTTGGCTCTCTCCCGCACCGTTCGATTTGCGCGTGAATCCGCTGAAGACGTCGCGCGACGCTGCGCTTGCGGCGTTAATCGCCGAAAACTTATCGGCAAGCGCGACACCGTATTCGCCGCTTGGTATCCGCATCGCCGGACGGCCGGTGATGGCGCAACACGGTTGGCTGTCCGACGGCCGACTCGAAGTGCAGGACGAAGGCAGCCAATTGCTCGGTTATGCAGTGGCGCCCAAGCGTTCCGACATGGTCGTTGATTTCTGCGCCGGCGCAGGCGGCAAAACGTTGCTGCTGGGCGCGCTGATGCGTTCGCAGGGCCGCCTCTATGCCTTCGATGTCGCGGCGAAGCGGCTGGCGAGCTTGAAGCCGCGTCTCGCACGCTCGGGACTCTCAAACGTCCATCCGCAGCTCTTATCCAGTGAGCGAGATACCAAAGTCAAGCGGCTTGCGGGCAAGATCGACCGTGTGCTGGTCGATGCTCCCTGCACCGGGTTTGGCACGCTGCGCCGTAATCCCGATCTCAAGTGGCGGCATCAGGAGTCCGCGATCGCCGAGCTGACGGTCAAGCAAACAGCGATTCTCGCCTCCGCCGCCACGCTGGTGAAGCCCGGTGGCCGCCTCGTCTATGCAACGTGCAGCGTTTTGCCGGAGGAGAATCAGGATATCGTCGCCGCATTTCTCGAGCGTCATGGCGACTTTGCTCAAGCTGACGTCACGCCCGAGCTGGCGCGCGCCAACATCGCGCTCGACACCGGGCCTGCGCTGCAATTGTTGCCGAATCGTCACGGCTGCGATGGCTTTTTCGCTGCCGTGTTGGAGCGGCGAAAATGATCCAGCGGGACTAAAGTCCACGCGAATCGCGTACTAAACTGCATCCCGATGTTCTCGCCCATCGACTTTACCCGCCTGGAATCGGCGCTCGCCACGCACGCGGGCTGGCTCGAGCTCGGCCTGGTGCTTGCCTGTCTCGCCATCGCAGCCCTGATTGACTGGCAACTTTGGCAACGCACGCGGGGCCCGCACGAGGGTGCACGGGTCCACGTTCCCGGCGGGCTCGCACGCGTCGTGTTCCCGTTGCTGGCGCTCGCGTTGTTGTTCGTTGCGCGCTTCGCCTTTCAGCGGTCGGTCGGTCCGCCGTTCTTCTTCGGCATCGCCCTGCCGTTGCTCGTTGCGCTCGCCGCGATCCGCATGTTCGTTTACGGCCTGCGCCGCCTCTTTTCATCGCACGCTTTTCTCAAGTCATCCGAGCGCGCGATCGCGTTCACGATCTGGGGTGCGGTGATCCTGTATTTCATTGGGGTGCTGCCGGAGATCGCGTTCGAGCTCGACCGCATCGTATTGCCGCTCGGCAGCTCCGAGTTATCGCTGCTCACAATCGGGCAAGGCATCGTCGCAGTTCTCGTCACCTTGGTCATAACGTTGTGGATCTCGGGCCTGCTCGAACAGCGGTTGATGCGCTCGCCATCCCTTCCCGCCAATACCAAGATCGTGCTGGGCAAGTTCTTGCGCGCCGTGCTGTTGGTGCTCGGGATTCTGATTGCGCTGCAATCGATCAACTTCGATCTCACGCTGTTGACGGTATTCGGCGGCGCGTTGGGCGTGGGCATTGGCCTTGGCCTGCAAAAGCTTGCCGCGAACTACTTCGCCGGATTTACGATCCTCCTCGATCGCTCGATTCGGCCGGGGGACATGATTACCGTGGACGGGCGCTTCGGAGTCGTCTCGCGGGTGACGGCACGATATGTCGTCGTCAAGAGCTTGAGTGGCATCGAAGCGATCGTCCCAAATGAAACGCTGGCGACGACCACGGTGCTCAACCATACCTACTCAGGCCGCGAGGTGCAGGTCAGCGTGGGCGTTCAGGTCAGCTACGAGAGCGACGTCGATGTCGCGCTGCGCTTGATGGAGGACGCGGCGCGCGAGGATCCGCGCATTGTCGTCGAGCCTAATCCACCGGCCGGCTATCTCGTCAATTTTGCCGACAACGGAATCAATCTAGAGCTCAGCGTTTGGTTGCGTGACCCCGAAAACGGTCAGCTCAACTTGAAAAGTGGGCTCAACCGCCG
>Ga0136617_10000172_pt1 | contig 49250 bp, 43 predicted proteins | sample AntDrymUQ3222106_2_FD_129672 | JGI IMG/M metagenome (GOLD analysis project Ga0136617, IMG submission 129672) | Polar desert sand microbial communities from Dry Valleys, Antarctica - metaG UQ322 (21.06) | ecosystem: Environmental > Terrestrial > Soil > Desert | place: Antarctica: Dry Valley... | reverse complement strand
CCGGATCAGCTTTGCGTCAGCCGGAATCTTTTGAATAAGGGCGGCGACATTTTTAATCAAACCCTGCACACTGCCTCCGCTATCGAGATCCACAAACGGAAACCGCCCGGCAAAAAAGTCATCGCCAAGATGGACGACATTGGCTTTAACAAAAAAAACTACAGTGTCGCCGTCCGTGTGTCCGTTTGGATAATGAACCGCCTGGACTTCTTCGCCGTTGATATGGATCGCAACACTTACGTCGTACGTAACCATCGGCCACGCATAGGCCGGATATGGCTGGACCACTTCGCCGCCGATGGTGTTCACCTGCGACAGCCGTTTTCTTACATTGGTATGTGCGATGATTGTCGAACCCTTGCCGAAGAAATTGTTTCCCTCGGTGTGATCACCATGCCAATGCGTGTTGAAAATGAATCGCGGGCTCGCGGATCCGAGTTTCTTTAGAGCGGCGGCAAGCTTTTCCCCGACGGCTTTGTAATCGTCGTCCACGATCAGAATTCCTTCCATTCCGACCAGAGCTGCCACATTGCCGCCGCGTCCCTGCAGCATATAAACACTCCCGTTAACCCTGGTTGTTTTTACCTCGACGTCCTGTTTATTCTCGAAATGCCGGTTGTCCCCATGGGCCAAAGCCGAGAATGAGAGAAGACCAAATACTATGATCAGTGAAAGTGTTCTTTGCATTTTTTTCCTCTTGAATTGGATTTGAGAGTCTCGGAGATAATACCAGCTTTGATGTACAACAGGGAATTAGCCTTTTGCGAGACTCCAGTGCATTACTAAATAAATCTGCCGCTGTGATGCGCCCCCCTCAAAAATGGATTAGTTTCTTTCTCATGCCCAACCGTAGTTTCCGGCCCATGACCCGAATAAACTGTAAAATCGTCGCCGAGCGAAATTATGTTGCTGTTTATCGAATCCAAAAGCTGCTCGAAGTCTCCACCGGGCAGATCCGTTCTCCCGATCGTGCCTTCAAACAAGCAGTCGCCTACAAAAACGGTGTGTTCGCTTTCCTCGGCCAGAATAACGTGGCCGCGAGTGTGGCCCGGACAATGCAAAATCTTGAACTGCAAATTGCCGAGCTCATATATTTCGCCATGCTGCCAATTTCGAGACAGTTTCGGCGGATTTTCATACTCAAACCCAAGAGCCTTCATCTCCGACGGCTGTATACCCATGAAGAGGGGCTGCCGCGGAAGTCCGTAGTAAAGATCCTCGTCGTCTTGATGCAGAATTATATGGGCTTCCGGAAAGCTTTCGTGCATCGCGGCAACGCCGCCAATGTGATCCAGGTGGCCGTGAGTTAACGTTATAGCCTGCAACTCAAACTCATTTTTCCTAATGAAATCTACAACTTCCGGTGATTTTTCGCCGGGATCGATGCAGACTGCCTTTCCGGTATCGCCGCAGGCCACAACCCGCGTATTTTGTTGGAAAGGAGTTTGAACAAAGAGCTGAATGATCACTTCTTTAATAATTCGCTTAAATACGGTTCAGCGTCAAAATCTTCTCGCCTGCGCTCTTTCAAAATATCCACGATCGCATCGTAATATGTTTGCGCAGTCGGCATACCGGCAAAGCATGGGGATTCGACGTCCTCCAAACTCAAGTAGCTTATCAAACAGTTCATTAACATCCACAATAATATTTCTTCCTGCGTTCCTATTGGATTGTGCTTACAGATTGTTTCTCGATCGGCGTAAATTCTCTCGCACATATCTCTGAGCTCTCGTTCCGTGAGTTTTCTCATATTTAATAGATATTGTGAATTAAATCCGGACAGATTGTATGGCTTTTGTAGATATGTCGTATACAATTAATACGAATCTCACGCATTTTCGCAAGGAATGTATGAAATTTGGTATACGAGGAACTACTTTGAAATGGCACGCTGTTTGCATCCCCTATCGAAAATAACCAGACGAACATTTTTTGACATTACGAGACCACTTAACCTCCTACAATGGCATACGAAGGGATGATCGTATGCCGTTCGATAGAGGAGGGCGGCCTCGGGGTTTTGAGAAAAAGGCCGGCTCGCTTGGGGGTAATCTTCGAGTGTGGGCACGAAGAACGAACTGGCCTTTTCTCAAACGTTCAAATCAAAAATAGAGTTTATTCTTTGAAAATTTATTCTGGCGTCTCTCGTATCTAACTTTATAGGGTGAACACTTTCTACAATAATCTCTCCATCTTTTCAGAGCCGCGAGTTTAATTCTCAATATCAAGCCGAAATTCTTCATAAGAATTTCGGCTTGATACGTTTTCTTCATACATCAGATAATCCGAGCTTTTCATACCGAGGTGTTTATATACCTTTTGGGCATTTGCGTTTTCTCTTTCGACGTACAATCGAAAGCCGCAAACGTCCTGGCTTTCACTTGCTTTTGCCTTAACGAAATCGTATAAACTTCTATATATTCTTTCGCCGCGTCTTTCCGGAACTATGTAAACACTCTGTATCCACCAGAACCACTTCGCACGCCAATCGCTCCATTCGAAGGTGATCATCAATCCGCCGACGATCGTTCCGGCTTCTTCAGCCACGACATACAATCCTTTTTCCTTGGCGTTAAACACGCCGGCAACACCGCGTCGCAAAATTTCGGCATCGAGTTCTTTCCCTTCGGTCTCAAGAGCCATTGCCAGATTAAATTCAACCAGAGCGTCAGTGTCATTTGCCGTGGCAAGACGAATTTCCATAGCTCTTCCCTTGACGAAGACCGATCAGAAATCTAACCTAAAATGTTTTGCCTCCGGGCGCCCACCGATCATATGAAACTTCGAATACTTTATCATGGCAACTGCTTCGACGGTGTTTCGTCAGCGGCGATCTTTACAAAATTCTATCACGCAACGGTAAATCCGGATGCCGAAATAACGTATACGCCGACCATGCATCGCGCGGGAAATGCCTTTGATCGCGAACAGCTTGACAGGGACGAAAACGCCATTGTCGATTTCAAATACAGCGCTGACGAGCGTTTGACATGGTGGTTCGATCATCACCAGTCCGCGTTTTTGTCGGAACCGGACGAGCAGCATTTCCTCGCAGACACTTCCGGGAAGAAATTTCTCGATATAGACAGCAAATCCTGTGCGGAATTTATCGCACGTATTGCGAAAGAAAAGTTTGATTTCGAAGACGAATCCTTATCCGAGCTGATCGAATGGGCGCATATCATCGATGGCGCCTTGTATGATTCGCCGGCTCAGTGCGTCGAGCTCCGCTCGTCCGCCCTGAAGCTGATGCAGGTGATCGAAGGCGAAAGGGAGGCCGCCTTTGTCGAAAAGATCATAAAAGCATTGACGGAAGGGTCGCTGGATGAAATTGTCGAGAGTATGGAAATTCAGACTAGATTAAAGCCGATACTCGAACAGCATTGGAAAACGGTCGAGATCATCAAAGGGCGGTCGAAATATGAACGCGGCGTGGTGAGCTTCGATCTCACCGGCACGGGTATCGAGGGTTATAATAAATTTATACCGTATTACTTTTTCCCCGAAACGACCTACACGGTTTCACTCAGCCAAAGCTCTTTCCGCACAAAAGTTTCGGTCGGGTCGAACCCGTGGGCTCCGCGTCCGCGTATCCACAATATTGCCGAAATCTGCGAACGCTACGGCGGCGGCGGCCACGCGGTTGTCGGTGCGGTTTCGCTTAAGCCCGAAGCTCTTGAATTAGGCAAGAAAATCACGCGCGAGATTATCGAAGAGCTTCAGTTTGCCGATTAGGATGCACGCCTAGGCATCATGCTCCCGCCGCTTCTTCCCGCTGATGCAGGTGGCTGTTTCGATAGCCGTACAGGGCGTAAATAATCAAACCCGCGATCAACCATAACCCGAAACGCATCCAGTTTGTGATGCCGAGTTCGGTCATTAGGTATAAGCATGACAACAACCCAAGTATCGGAATCAGTGACAGCTTTTTGGTCAGGCTCAAAAATAGGATTATAACGGCGACGATGATGAAAAATATCATCGGGATTTTGTTCAAGAAAGCGTCGAACGAGCTCTCGCCTTCCGCGGGGGCCAGCGTTAGAAAATCGCTGAAGAATGCCGGATTGAAGTAATAGATAACGCCAAACACGACAGCCAAGATTACCGGGAGGATAAACTGTGAATTAATATAGGGCACGAAGCGCGTTCCGCTTTCCTTGAATTCCTTATCCTTGAACAAAACACCGGCGCAAACAACGACAAACGCGAACAGCGTTCCGATACTCGCCAAATCCGTGACTTCGGTCAGATTCATAAACAATGCCGGAATCGCAACTACGATACCCGTAATTATCGTTGCAAACCACGGAGTTTTAAATTTCGGGTGGATCGACGAAAAGATCTTTGGTAAAAGTCCGTCGCGGCTCATTGCCATCCAAAGCCGCGGCTGGCCAATTTGGAACACGAGGAAAACTGTTGCCAGCGCGATGACGGCACTGACTGCGATAATTCCTGCAACCCAGGGAATATTTGCGCCTTCGGCTCCGAAAACAAATGCGAGCGGATCACCCACATCCAATTTCGTGTAGCTGACCATGCCTGTCAAAACCAAGGCGAGAGTAATGTACAAAACGGTACAGATGACCAAAGACAAGATCATTGCTCTAGGTAGATCACGGCGCGGATTCTTGCATTCTTCGGCTGTAGTGGATAAGGCATCGAACCCTATGTACGCGAAAAACACGGCCGAAACTCCTTTGAGAACGCCTTCGACGCCGTTCGGTGCGAAAGGCGACCAATTTTCAGGATTTACATAATTCAAACCTAGAAAAATAACGAGGAGAATTATTCCGATCTTGAGAACCGTCATTATATTTGCTGCAAATTTCGATTCGCGAATACCGATATATACGAGTGTGGTAATGACAACAACGATCATCAAGGCGGGAATATCGGCCACCATAGGAACTCCTGCAATATGCGGAGAGTTTACCCAGGCACTGTATGCATCGATCTGACCGCAGCTTACGGCGGCGTCCGCAGCTCCGCAAGAGCCGGTCAAAGCTGCTAGATTCTCGCTGGTAGCGACGGGACCGAGCGAAGTCGAAACCGCTTCATAACCGCGTTTTGCCGTCAAAAAATCCATCGTAAAATGGAGCGGGAAGTCTATACCGTATCCTTTCAAAAGCCCTGTAAAATAATCGCTCCACGAGATCGCGACGGCAATGTTGCCGATGGCGTATTCCACGATCAAATCCCAGCCGATGATCCAGGCAATAAACTCGCCCATCGAGGCGTAGGCGTAGGTGTAGGCCGAACCGGCGACCGGAATCCGCGAAGCAAATTCGGCATAGCAAAGTGCCGAAAAGCCGCAGGCGAAAGCCGTAAATACAAAGAGAAGCGCAACCGCCGGACCGCCGTTGTGCGAAGCCTTTCCGATCATTGCAAAAATTCCGGCACCGACGATCGCGGCGATTCCCATAAGCGTCAGATCGAAAACGCCCAACGTGCGCCGCAATCCGCCGCCCTCACCGCCGACACCTTCCTGAGCGTGCTCCGTCATTCCCGCCGCTGCGTCCGCCTGGATCTGGGCGATGGACTTTTTGCGAAAAAGTGATGTACTCATAGTTATTCAGGGGTTGGCTGCCCAAGAATGAAAGCTGCAGTTATAAAAGAAATCGGTGGAAAATCCGCCACGGAAAATATGTTTACGAATTTTGAACGAAAACTTAAAAAGATGCAATGAAAGTTGTGCGAAATCAGCCCTGATCCGCGAAAAATCAGATATTTGTGAATGAAACCGTGATCCGAATTCGATTTAAGAAAGTTTGATAGTCGTTGTAAGTTTCTATGGGCTCGACTAGTAGTTTAGGATTGGATCTTTGTGAACACTTTTCTGACGCTCATTCTCGGGAGATCGGAGACAAAAACTCAACCTGCCAAACGTCTTTGATTTTGTTAGTTGCAGAGTTTCCCGTGTTGCGGGAACAATCACGCGCAGATGATTTGTCTTTTTGTTCCTGGCATTCTTTAGTTCGGATTCGTCTAATTCGCGGCTGATCTTTGTCCTTTCAATTTATCGACGAATTTTTGCCTGAATTTCGCTACCTTTGGAGCCACTATCGCCGCACAGTAAGGCTGATTCGGGTTATTGGCGAAATATTCCTGATGATAATCCTCAGCAGTATAGAATTTATCGAAAGCCGTGACTTCGGTGACAATGGGATTGTCATAAATTCCTTCATTCGTAATCTCCTCTATTACGTCCTCGGCGATCCGCTTTTGCTCGTCGGAATGATAAAAGATAGCCGACCTATATGACGTCCCGACATCGTTGCCCTGCCTATTTAAAGTCGTCGGATCGTGGACGGTGAAATACACCCTCAAAAGATCGCCGAACGAGAGTTCGGATGGATCAAAAGTGACTTGTACTACTTCCGCATGTCCTGTTGTTTCCGAACACACTTCGCGATAAGTCGGATTTTCGGTATGCCCACCCGAATAACCCGAGACTACGTCCCCGACGCCTTTCAAATCGTCAAAAACCGCCTCGACACACCAAAAGCATCCGGCCGCAAGCGTCGCCGTTTCCCAATTTTCGTTTTCCATATGCTTATCTATTTCCCTCTCATCGATCGACATTTATTCCATCTTACTAAACCAAAATAACTTCATCAAAGCTGGTAATGAAGGCGTTCCGGGGATTATCAGCGACGGGTGATTTATCAGAACGCACCGCGAGTAGAGTTTGCATGTTTGCAGCTGTCGCGGCGTCAAGCTCTTCGACAACATCGGAGATAAAGAGAAGTTCCCCCGGCGGTAGAGACATTTCGACGGCGATTCGGCCGTAGCTGTCTGGTTCACGTTTAGGACCGGTGCTGGTGTCGAAGTATCTGTCAATAAAGGGCGTCAAATCGCCATGATCGGAATATCTGAATAACAGCTTTTGCGCCAAAACGCTCCCAGAGGAATAGATTGCGACAATTTTGCTCTCGGATTTCCAACGCTTCAATGCTCGCGGCACATCTTCGAAGATTTCAGAGACAAGTTCACGAGATTCGTAACCTTTTTGCCATATCTTTCCCTGTATCGATTTTAGTGGAGTGGATTTGCGATCCCGATCGATCAGAAATTTGAGGTAGGCCGCGACCGGTTCAGGCGAATTGCCGTCAAAAGGGCCTGAATAACCATTGTCCGCGGCGTGTTCGATTTTGAGTTGGGAAACTTCCTGTGCAATATCGGCAAAGTTTTCGCGGACAAAATTGCCGACACGTTCCTTTGCAAGCGGGAAGAGTATTTTGTGAACAAAATCGATCCGGGTAGTCGTGCCTTCGATGTCGAGGAGAATTGCCTTAATCATCCTGAAAAACGGTCGTGATCGGGCGCTCCAACCCTGCTCCACACGGTCCATCGCTCCGGAGCAGTTTATGGAACATTGTGTCTATTCGGGAATCGGAATATATGAAACACCGAAACATAGTGGCTGGTAGCCCATATCGACGCCGCTGTCTGTGTAATGCGGCGTCCAGCCGGACACATCCTGAAACAACCTGATAGCGCGAACCGTCCGGTCGCCGCAGAGATTGAACCAATGATGCGTGCCGCGCGGAACCCGGATAAGATCACCCGCTTCCATCTCGATAGAAACGACATCACCGTCTTGCGGAGCGATATGAAAAAGGCCGCGACCTTTGACTACGAAGCGAACCTCGTCCTCATCATGCCAATGCTCTTTGTTGAATTTATCGAGCATCACGTCCAAATTCGGCGTTGTCGGCATAATATTGATTACGTCAGCAGTAACGTATCCGCCTTTTGCCTTTAAAGCACCGATCTCTTCTGTGTAAGCTGCGAGAATCTCTACATCCGACGCTGTTGCGGGAATTTCTTTTAAATTTCCCCAATGCTCGTAATCAATCCCGATTGCGGACAAATACTCCGTAATCTCGCTAGAATCTCTCAGCGTCAAATTTTTTCCTGGAATATTAACTATTGCCATGATCTTACCCTTATACGATGCAGAGCGTACCTGCCGGGCTGTATGTCCCTTCTTTCACTTAGATTGTCTTCCTATCACCTCAAACAAAAACTCGAAAATTTCAACATGCCGCCTCGCTTCAGCGACACTTTCGCCCCACGTATAAAGTCCGTGGCGGCGTAGATAAATCCCGTGAACCTGCCGGTTTTCGCGCAAACCTTTATCAATAACGTGCGAAAGAGCGACATAATCCTGCGAATTTTCAACCAGGGGCACGATCTCTTTATGCTCGTGCGTTTTTACTCCGGAAAGGCCCTTCAACATTTCATAACCTTCGATCTCGATCGCACCCCGTTCGAAGAAACGGTCCGACAGGATTGTTCCCCAAACCGAATGCGTGTGGAGAACAGAATACGCTTTTGAAACAAAGCGGTAGATCGACAAATGCAGCCGCGTTTCAGCCGAGGGTTTGCCGAAACCCTGAAGAATCCCCGCATCCTCGTCCAGTTCGAGAAAGTGGGTTGCGTCCAGATTTCCTTTCTCGATTCCGCTTGCCGTTATGCAGATTCGCAAAGGTTTTCGCGCCAGCAGCATACTGAAGTTGCCGCTGGTGCCGAGCGTCCAGCCGCGGCGATAAAACTCGCGGCCCGCTTCGATCAGCTCGTCGGTCGGAGTCCGAAGACTTGTTTTATTCGGCACTCTACTCATTCTTCTTCCTGACGCAGCTTTTCCAAAACGGATGCGTCCTCGAGCGTTGTCACATCGCCTTTTGATTTGGAGCCCGATGCGATGTCCCGGAGCAGGCGGCGCATTATCTTCCCTGAGCGTGTTTTCGGAAGCGCGTCCGTGAATCGAATATCGTCCGGTTTTGCCAAAGCACCGATCTCTTTCGTCACGTGGGCACGCAATTCGTCCTCCAGTATATTATTGCCGCTCCGTCCGCCTTCGAGCGTAACAAAGGCGACAATCGCCTGCCCTTTTAGATCGTGGGGCCGTCCGACGACGGCGGCTTCCGCGACAGCTTCGTGCGATACGAGAGCAGATTCTATTTCGGCGGTCCCGAGCCGGTGGCCGCTAACGTTTATAACGTCGTCAACGCGGCCCATGATCCAATAATAACCGCGCTCATCGCGTCTTGCTCCATCACCGGCGAAATAACAGTGTGGAATATCCGACCAATACGTCTGCTTGTATCGCTCATCGTCGCCCCAAATCGTGCGCAGCATCGATGGCCACGGGTGCTTTACAACGAGATAGCCGCCTTCATTCGTCCCGACCGAAACACCGGCTTTATTGACGACATCCACAATAATTCCCGGAAGCGGACGTGTTGCCGTGCCGGGCACCGTCGGTGTTGCTCCCGGTAGCGGCGAGATCATGATTCCGCCCGTTTCCGTCTGCCACCAGGTATCGACAATGGGGCAGTGTTCCTTGCCAATCACCTTGTGATACCACATCCAGGCTTCCGGGTTGATGGGCTCGCCGACCGTGCCGAGAAGTCTTAAAGAAGACAGATCGTGTTTTAGCGGATACTGCTCGCCCCACTTAGTAAAGGCTCGAATAGCCGTCGGCGCCGTATAGAATATGCTGATCCTGTGACGCTCGATAATATCCCAAAACCTGTCGAAATCGGGAAAGTTCGGCGCGCCCTCGTACATGAAAACCGTCGCGCCGTTTGCCAGCGGTCCGTAAACCACATAGCTGTGCCCGGTGACCCAACCGATATCGGCCGTGCACCAATAAATATCGTCATCCTTGAGGTCGAAAACGAGCTTCGTAGAATAAGCTGTCTGCGTCAGATAGCCGCCCGTCGTGTGCAGAATGCCTTTCGGCTTCCCGGTCGTCCCGGATGTGTAAAGAATAAAAAGCGGGTGTTCCGCATCGAGTTCCTCGGCGGGGCAATCCGTGTCGACGGTTTTCATCAGATCATCCCACCAATGGTCGCGTCCGGCGTGCATAGAAACGCTCGATCCAGTACGTTTGAATACCACAACATTCTCGACGCCCCGGCATTGTTCGACGGCGGCGTCGACAATATCCTTTAACTTAATTTCCTTACCGCGCCGAAAACCGCCGTCGGCCGTAACGATCAATTTGCATTGGCCGTCGTTCACCCTGTCGCGAATCGCGTCGGCCGAAAAGCCGCCAAAAATTACCGTATGCGTGGCGCCGATCCTCGCGCACGCCAGCATTGCGATCGCAAGCTCCGGCACCAACGGCATATAAAGTGCCACGCGATCACTTGTCCGAACACCGAGTTTTTTTAGAACATTGGCGAATTTACACACCTTATTGTGCAGCTGTTCATAAGTGAGTCTTCTTATTTCGCCCGGTTCGCCTTCCCAAATAATGGCGGTTCGATTTTTGCGGCTGGTTTCAAGTTGCCGGTCAAGACAATTGTATGAAACGTTTATCTTTCCACCGCTAAACCACTTTGCATGCGGCTCATCCCATTCGAGGATCGTGTCCCATTTCCGAAACCAATGCAGTTCTTCCGCCCGATTCGCCCAGAATGCTTCAAGATCGAATTCAGCCTCGGCATACAAGCTTTCGTACTCCTCAAAGCTTTTAACATGAGCGTTTGCAGCGAATTCCTCAGGCGGAGGAAATATTCTGGACTCGCTTAATATAGATTCGATATCGATGGATTCAGGCATAAGCTTTAAGTATAAGTTACCCCGGTATCGAGTTTAAAGTTACTTATTCTGGAAGTTAGAGATTCTAGTTTGGGAATTAAAATTAAAGCGAGTAAAATTTGCTCAGAATTACCCGAATCTCACTTCGATAGACTCGAGACCTCTCGTCAATTTAGGTGCCTGCAAACCACTATGCCGCTGCTTGAAATGAAAGATATCGTCAAGGAATTTCCCGGCGTAAAGGCTTTGGACGGCGTAAGCTTTACCCTCGAGGCGGGCGAATTTCACTCGCTGGTCGGCGAAAATGGAGCCGGAAAATCTACCCTGATGAAGGTTCTATCGGGCGTTCATACCGCAGGCTCATACTCGGGCGAGATTCTCATTGGTAATGAGAGACGACAATTTCGAAGCATTCGGGAATCGGAAAACGCCGGTGTGGCGATTATCTTTCAAGAGCTTTCACTCGTAAAAGAACTAACTGTCGGAGAAAATATTTTTCTCGGAAAAGAACCCTCCCGGCTGGGAGTTATCAATTGGTCGGAGCTGTATCATAAAGCCTCTACCTTGTTAAACGATCTTCATTTGCCTATCGATCCGCGTGTTCCCGTCGGCGCTCTGGGGATCGGCCAGCAGCAGCTCGTCGAAATTGCGAAGGCACTTTCGAAGGATGCCAGGATTCTGGTGCTGGATGAGCCGACCGCCGCCCTTACGGAATCAGAGGTTGAGACACTTTTTGGCATTTTGCGAAAGTTGAAGGACCGCGGCGTCGGCATGATATATATCTCTCACAAGCTCGATGAAGTATTCAAGATGAGTGATCGGATCACGGTGCTGCGAGACGGCAAAACCATTGGGACTCACGACGCCAAAAATTTAAACAAAGAAAAGGTAATTCAGCTGATGGTTGGGCGAGAGGTCGGCGATATCTTTCCGAAAGTCGAGCATGAATTGGGCCCAATCGCCTTTGAGATCAAGAATCTCACCGCACATTCGACCGATAATCCTGACAAGAAAATCGTGGACGGCGTTTCGTTCGCTGTCAGAAAAGGCGAAGTGCTCGGAATCGCGGGTTTGATGGGAGCCGGACGGAGTGAGCTTCTAATGTCGATTTTTGGTGCGTGGCAGGGGAAACGAGAGGGCGAAGTTTTTGTCGAAGACAAACCGGCCGTTATAAATTCGCCGTCGGACGCAATTATGCTCGGCATCGGCTTTGTCACCGAAGACCGGAAACGCTTCGGGCTTATTCTCGAACAAACGATTTTAGATAACATGACGCTTGCGGGTTTGAAGATTATCTCCGGCAGCTTTTTGACAAATCGGACACGGGAAATGATCGCCGCGAAAGGCCCGATGCGTTCTCTGAGAGTAAAAGCAGGCTCGCCGCTAACTGTTGCCGGCACACTGTCCGGTGGAAACCAGCAGAAAGTAGTATTGGGAAAGTGGCTTTTGACCGGGCCGAAAGTCCTGTTTCTGGATGAGCCGACGCGCGGCATAGACGTCGGCGCAAAACAGGAAATATACGCCGAGATAAATAAACTTGCGAAAGAGGGCCTGGCGATAGTGCTTGTGTCGTCCGAGTTGCCGGAAGTTCTCGGACTCTCGGATCGAATCCTGGTGCTGCACGAGGGCCGGGTCGCAGGCGAGTTCACGCGGCAGGAGGCAACGCCGGAAAAGGTGATGACCGCCGCGACCGGACAATAATTTAACCAAGTTGCCAGCTATAAAGCGTTCACAGTTTTTTGCCCGCGAATTATGCGAATTAAATAAACGGTATGTCCGGCTGTGGGCAGTTAAAATTGAGCGGTTAAGTCAAACCGTCTAGCTGTTCATTCCAGAAAAAAGACTAAAAAATAAATGAGCGAAATCAACGAGAAAAAGATAACGAAATCATCGCTGCGAGCTTACGTAATGATCTTCGTGCTTGGAATGATCTGGCTTTATTTTCATTGGGCGACGGACTCGATTTTCCTGACATCGAGAAACCTTTCGAATCTGATGACGCAGATGTCTGTGACGGGAATCCTCGCCGTCGGAATGCTGATGGTGATCGTCTCGGGAAATATTGATCTTTCGGTCGGTTCGGTGTTGGGATTCGCAGGCGGCATCGCGGCATTTGCCTTGACAACGCTCGAATACAGCTTGCCCGTTTCGATAGCATTTGCAATCGCCGTCGGCGTGTTGATCGGGATTTTTCAAGGAGCACTGACCGCCTATCTCAACATTCCCGCTTTCATCGTCACGCTAGGCGGCCTTTTGGTTTGGCGCGGCGCAACTAAATGGCTGCTGGCGGGAAGCACGATTCCGATTGCGGACGATACATTCAAGATTATCGGCCAGGGCAATCTCCCTTTAATTGTCGGCTGGATCCTGGCGGCGGCAGCAATTTTGTTCGTTCTCTTTACTGCTTACCGCAGTGCAAGCGCGGTAAAAGAATACGGGCTGGGCCAACCGAATTACGCTGCCGAAATGCTTAAGACAATTTTGCCCATCTGCGCAATTGTGGCGTTTATCTGGGTGATGAATTCTTGGCAGGGCGTCCCGATTCCGGTTCTAATTTTGCTCGGCGTCGCTCTTTTGGGGGCGTTTTTTACCAACTCGACCACGTTCGGGCGCTATCTTTACGCAATCGGCGGAAATGCCGATGCCGCGCGGCTCTCCGGAATAAATAACAAACGAAACGTGTTAAAGGTTTTCGCTCTTCTTGGCGCTCTAACGGGCATTGCTTCACTGATCTTTACTGCCCGTGTCGGAAGCGCATCTCCCGATGCCGGAACGTTGAAGGAACTCGACGCCATCGCAGCCTGCGTTATCGGCGGTGCTTCGCTTGTCGGCGGCCGCGGGACGATTTTTGGCGCCTGTCTCGGAGCCTTGATAATGGCGAGCCTGGATAACGGAATGTCTTTGCTAAATGTTCGCGATTTTATGCAGGACATTATAAAAGGCTCTATTCTGGTTGCTGCGGTCGGTTTGGATATGGCAGGCCGGAAGCCAAGTTAAAACGTAGGACTGCTTTTATCGATAATGGTTTCAGCGCGTGGCTCAATTTGTACGTTTAGAATCAGATTGCTTTGCTACCCGCCAATAAAGCTCATTGTCCGTGCAGGCTGAACAAACTCCGTGTCATTAATATAATGACGCTGCTCCTTGTTCAGCACCACACGTTGGACAAACTCGACGATTTCTTCACGGCTCGCTCCGCTTCGGACGAAATCACGCAGATTATGCTCGGTTGTGGAAAAAAGACACGTTCTGATCTGCCCGTCCGCGGTGAGGCGGATTCGCGAGCACGCGCCGCAGAACATTTCGGTTACGGGAGCGATAATTCCAATCTCGCCTTTTGCCCCGTCGGCAAATTGATAATTCCACGCTGTTCCACTTCCGCGGGATAAATCGACAAGCTTTAGCGGAAATACTTCGTTAATTCTTGCGTAAATTTCCTTCCCCGGAGCGACCATGTCGCGGCTCCATTCGTGCCCTGAATCAAGCGGCATAAACTCGATAAAGCGCATTTTTAAATCATTTTCGCGCGCGAAACGGGCAAATTCCACGATCTCATCATCGTTACAGCCGCGGACGATCACCGCGTTAATTTTTATAGGATCAAAACCAAAGTATTTCGCGGATTCGATCGCAGCCAGAACCTTATCGAAAGCGTCGATACCCGTAATCTCTTTGAATCTTTCAGGTTTCAGGCTATCGAGACTGATAGTAACGCGGTCGATTCCCGCATTTTTTAGGGCCTCCGCCCTTCGCGGAAAATCAAAACCGTTTGTCGTAAGGGCCAAGTCCAATAAATCCGGTTTGAGCCGCGCGATCTGCTTGACCACCTCCGGCAAATCTCTACGTAAAAGCGGCTCGCCACCCGTGAGGCGGATTTTTTCGATTCCTAACGAAACAAATATCTCGGAAACGTGGGCGATCTCTTCGAATGTGAGAATCGTTTCTTTGCGGGCGAGCGGTGGTTCACCGTTCGGCAGGCAATAGAAACATCGAAAATTACATCTGTCCGTCAGCGAAATACGCAGATCTCGGATTATTCGGTTGTGAGCGTCGCGGAGAAGCATCAACTAAATCATACAGAATATGAATGGCTAAGCGAAGGCCGTCATTTTTATTCAGTGCTTTTTCTGTGACCCACGGTTAAACTCTTAAATCTTCGAATAAGACGATAAAGAATAATGGAAACGCTCGTTTGCATTTAATCCGAACTCCTTTTCAAGAATTTGGCATTGCGCTGCAAGGCGCTCAGTTTCGCTCGTTTGATGGCACTCCGACGAAAACGCTCTGCATATTTTTCGGGTGTGAGAGATTCAACAGCATCAAGCTCGATGACCGTTTCGTTCAGTCGCGGCTCGAAACGCAATTCTTCCGTCGGTTTTTCGAAACGGTTCCACGGACACACGTCCTGGCAAATGTCACAGCCGTAGAACCAACCATTAAGATTGTCGGCAATTTCGAGGGGTAGGGTTGCCGTCCGAAGTTCGATTGTTGCGTATGAAATGCACTTTCGTGAGTCGACAACATAAGGCTCTACAATTGCCGAAGTCGGGCATGCATCGATGCACGCCGTGCATGAACCGCAATGATCCAGGACGGTCTCTGTTTCATATTCCAGTTCAATGTTCAGTAAAATCTCGCCGATAAAAATCCACGAGCCGTATTCTTTCGTAATTACATTCGAGTGTTTTCCGAGCCAGCCGAGACCTGCACGAACCGCCCAGGCTTTATCCATCATCGGCGCCGTATCGACACATATTTTCCCCTCGGCTTCCGGGATTTCGTTCTTGATCCAAGCCAGCAGGACACGTAATTTTTCTTTGATGACGTCGTGATAATCATCGCCCCATGCATATCGCGAAATTTTGCCTTTATCTGAGTCTTCAGTATGTTGGTGCGGCGTAAAATAGTTTAAGGCTACAACAACTACCGACGATGCATCAGGGAAAAGTTGTCGTGGATCCGATCGCTTTGCCGGATCCCGTGCCATCCAGGCCATTTCCCCGTGAAAACCTCTGTTAAGCCATTCTTTCAACGTTTTCTCTTCACGCCACAGAGCCTCCGGCGGAACGATACCTACCTTGTGAAAACCAATCCCAAGCGCTTTTCGTTTTATATTTTCCGTAAGAGACGCCACAGTAGAATTATCCTCGATACAGCCTAAAAATAAAACGGCCAATAGCCGAAGCTACAAGCCGTTTTTTAACCTCCCAAACCATGAATCTAGAAGTTGAATTTAGCTCCGAACTGGAACTGTCTCGGATCGAACGCCGACGTCGGCTGGCTGAAATATCTGCCGTTGCCACTTCGCTCGCCGAAGGCATTTACCACGTTGTAGAACGGATTCGCCGACGCCTCGTTAAACCGATTAAACAGATTAAATACTTCTCCGATCAGATCAAGGCTCATGCGCTCGCCAAAGCGAATTCTTCTGGTAAGGCGAGCGTCCACCGAAAAGTAATTGTGCGTAATACCGAAGTTGCGGCCCAGGTTGCCGTTCGCCGGAAATACTCCATTCAGACAGTTTGCGTCAACCGCGGTTTGGCAAAGAGTTCCGTCGGCGCGAACGGTTGGCCGCTCGTTGGTGTTCTGGGTATCACCGTTGGCATCGCCCGGTGCGATAATGTTGAAAGGCCGGCCCGAACCGTATTCGACAATCGGGGCAAGCACGAAACCGCTAAGGAACCTTCTGAATCCGCCTTCCGAGCGCCAACTGTCCGGCGAGGAAAATACTCCGCTGAACACAAATCGATGCCGTTGGTCAAACAGCGAGTCCGAGCGCTCCGCACGGAAGTTCGTATTGTCCTGCGGTTTGAGCAGCGTTTGCAAATCCGACGAATCGTCGATCGAATGCGACCACGTATAGGTAGCAAAGAACTGCATGTTGCTGCCAAAACGCTTCTTCACCTCCAGATTCAAAGCATTATATGACGAATAGCCATCAGAGAGTTGAGCGTTTACATCAGCATACGGATTGATCGGTCCCGGAGTTCGCACGCTTCCGGCAATCGCGGCATCAAAAGCCGCTTTGTTGATGAGGCCGCCGGTCGCCGAAGCTACGAAGAAATAGTTAGGACCCAGCTTGCGGAAAAAGTCAGCCGCTATACCGGAAACCACCGTCTGACCTAGACCATTTCTCCCGACGAGACCCGGTATAACAACAGTAAAACCCGGAGGGCAGCCCGCTCCGGGACAAGCCGTTGGCAATGGGAAAAAAGAAGCCTCAGCGAAACTGGTCGGCGCTCGACCGGCGAAGCGGCGGAAATTCTCAATCAGAGCGTCCGTATTGACATTGTTGACATCCTGCGGATGAGCCAAAAATCTAGATTGGACGGTAATATAATTTGCCGAGAAGGACATGTCCTTGCCGATCATTTGTTCGATACCGAGATTCCCCTGAAACGCCTGGGGGTATTGAAAGTCCTTGCCCACGTGGAGCGTGAACGGCAGAATCGGCCCAAAACCGGTGAACGCCGATGAGTCGAAACGTTGAAAACCGAATTGGTAAATCGCCGACGGTGCTACGCCGGGTGTTCTGGCCGCCCCGCAGATCGCGGGCACAGAACCCTGAACACCGCAAACTGTTCCATGAAATACCTGAAAGGCGTTGAATAATCCCGTCGGCGAGGGCCCGCCGATGGGAAGTAAAGTCGCCTGCTGCTGCTGAGAACCATCGGCAATATCGGAGTTAAATGCCACCGCCAGCAAAGGATGATCATAGAAAATTCCACCCGCTCCGCGAAGAACCGTCTTACCATTATTGAAAACATCCCAGGCTGCGCCGACACGTGGTGCAAAATTATTGTTGTCTCGAGGAAATCCCTGCGTGACGTTAAGCGCGTCCTGAGCCGTTTGGATGTCCTGGGCCGATAAGGTGATCCCGGTCAACGGATCGCGAAACGGGCTAGGGGCAAATTCCTCGGTTAATTCTATGTCGTAACGGAGTCCGTAGTTGAGCGTGAAGTTATCGAAAATTTTCCACGTGTCCTGTCCGAAAAATGCAATCGGTTTATTTTTGATCCTGCTGTTTGGATTGCCGAAACCTTGAATAAACACGCTTGGGAAGCCGAGTCCGTAAGTTTGATTCGGAGTGAAAGCGGGGCCCGTACAGCCGGTTATGAGAGTACTGCAGGATTGCTGGCTAAAGTTAAAAAGGCCGGGAAAATTCAGTTCAAACTCCGCCTCGATGTTTATCCAATTGAAATCACCACCGAATTTGAAGATATGGTCGCCTTTCGCCCAGGTCAAATTATCGCGCAGCTGAAACCGCTGTTCCGTACGATCAACAGGTGAAAATGGATTCGAGCCGATAAAACCCGTTCCGGCAATCTGATGGGCGACACTCGGCACCTGCGAGTCAAATGTCGCATCACGCTTTCCAAAATTTACGTAAGCTTCGTTTACCAGATTGCTCGGCAATACACTAGAAAGCGACAGCCCCACGGATGTGTCCTTAAGCTTTTGAATTCCCGTCCTTGAATAATCATTCTGGCCGAGTGTTTGATTTTGTGATTCATCTTGAATTCCGTCAATGTCGCTCGGATTATAACCAAAACGCAGGGAAAGCTGCTGACCATCGACGATTCGATGATCCATGCGAATCGAGGAATACGTCGTCGCCTCGGCGATCGGGAATATCGGCCGTAATTGTAGAAGCGGCCGGAAGGCAACCAATTCACCGCGTGCATTGCGCGTTAATGGCACGGGAGTACCGGAAAGCAGAAATCGTGAGCCAACAGGATTCGCACTGGGCAAAATCGGAGAGAGCGCGGGGCAAAGACTTCCGTCATTCGGGCTGCTTAGCGGGTTAAATCCGTTTAGTGCAGTTGCGGTTCCGCTTGAAGCGAAAAACGCGTAGGTCCGCGCAACGCATACGGCGGGGCCGGTACCAGCCGCGAGAAGGCCGTTTACATACGCTGCCTGAGCGGGAGTAAGACCCGCAAATGTTCGGGCTACCGGATTTACACCCGGAATTACCGGAATCGTCACGCTGGCCGTGGCGTTGCCGATCACGTCACTTGTGAAGAATCCGGATTCCTGCCGCCGCCGTTGTTCAAACGAGCCGAAAAAGAAAGTTCTTTCCCTGAGCAATGGGCCGCCGAAGGTGAAACCGTATTGCACGCGAGTGAAAGGCGGGCGCTTATTCGGATCGCCGTCGATAACAGGCGCGAAAGGGTTGCGCGCTTGAATGCTTTTATCGCGGATGAAGCCGAACACATTTCCGCTAAATAAATTCGTGCCGCTTTTCGTAACCACGTTGACGATGCCGCCGGTTGCCCGTCCGAATTCAGGCAGATAAGAATTCGTCGTCACCTGGTATTCCTGCACGGCTTCCTGCGAAACGGTCGAACGGGCGGCGTTGATTGAATTATCTGTAAAGTCAGCCCCGTCAACCTGAACCAGGGTTGAGCGGCCGCGCTGTCCGCCGATGTTCAGGCCTGAGGTGGGGGCCGGTCCGACCGGACGTCCGTTGTCGCGGCCTACCGTAGAGATCGTTAAAGCAAATCCCGTCGCACTTCTTTCGTTGATTGGCAGATTATCGATTCTTGTTTCGTCTATCGTAGTCGAGACAGACGTGCGGGTCGTTTCGACCAGTTCAACGGATTCGCCGGAAACATTCACGACCGCATCCTGCGCGCCGATCTCCATACCGATTCTAAGCTCCGCGCTTTGTCCGACCGTCAGCCGAACGGGCGAAATCGCAACCTTCTTGAAAGTGGCGGCTTCCGAGGTGACTTCATATTCGCCCGGCGGCAGAGCAATGAGCCGGTAAGAGCCGTCGTCGCCACTTGTCGTAGAGCGCATAAGTCCCGTTGCGATATTCTTCGCCGTTACGGTCGCTCCGGGAACGATGGCTCCGTTCGGATCGACCACGACGCCAGCTAAATCGGCTGCGGTTGCCTGGGATTGGGCCATCGCGGCTCCAGCGCTAAAAAGCAGAATAACTGCCAAATTCAAGAAATTTTTGATAAATACGGAAATTCCAAACGAAACCACTCTCATTATTTTTCTCCTTTGCGACGTAAAACTTCGTCGAATTTTCCTAAAAATCGCTGGTGCGGAAACGGGGACGATATCCTTGGGACATCAAGCCTTTTTACGCTGATTTTCGAATTACGATCCGCCGGGACGGTTTTACGGATTAGATTTGCTTTGAAGGTTTTATCGCAAAACTTTCCGTATAGCAAGCAAACAGGCGGTGCTCTGGGATTTCAATCGTTTTCGCTTATAAATGCGCCGCTCCCCCGCGTAGAACGTGCGATAAACTCTCGGCTGTGTTTGCTAAAACCTAGAAAAGAAATCGCAATTTTTGCAAGATTCGGAACAAAGGCCGCGGACCTCAAAAGCGAACAAATTCGAAGGCGCCTGGCAAAATTCTTACCGTATTTATGAGTATAAAGCTCGGAAATTTTTGCCGGCGCATATCGGTGTGTGCCGATACATTCGGCGAGTATCCTGGAGCTTTCAAAAGCCATCAGCATTCCGCTGCCTGTGAAAGGATCGATGAAAGCCGCCGAATCGCCTACTGAAAAAAGGTTTGGTGCCGGATTAAGCTTCTTGATCCCAAAACCATCAATTGAAACCGAAAGCCATTCTCGAATCGGTTCTGCATTCTTCAGCGTTTCAGCGGCCCGTTTGTTTTTGAAGACTACATTTTCAACAATTTTATTTGCCTTAAGCCCCGAAGGGCGTGCGGCGGCGGCCGTTATCAAAAAACAGTGATTCGCAAGTCCGTCCTCGATGCCGGACAATCCTCCGTAACCGCCCGGGAAAAAATATATTTCACACCGGCCTTTTTCAAGGTTTGCCCCTCGGACGTGCGATTTGAATCCTACGAGTGAGTGTTTACGGACGTTAGCATTTGCAGTTCGCCTGCCGCTTTGCTTTTCGAGCAATCTCGAAAGCACACGCGATCTTCCCGTCGCATCGACAAATAAATCTGCGTAGATTTCACGGGCTTGACCGCCCACGCCGCTCGTCTTCACGCCGAAGACACCGTTCGCGCTACTAATAATCCGGGTCACGTTTGTGTCTTCAAAGACTTCAACCCCAACCGATCTCGCACGATTTAATAAACGCCGATCCATCTCCGCCCGGCTCAAACTCAAGGCATAACCGTCACCCTTAAACCACTGACTTGGAACGCCGATACTTCGCCCACCCGACTCGTAAAACCGTGTCTCGACGATGTGCTCGCCGCCTGCCGAGAGCATACCCTCCAAAACGCCTAAATTTTTAAAATGCTTTAGACATTCGGGCGAAATGAACTCGCCGCAAAGTTTTTGACGCGGAAAATTCTCGCGCTCGATCAGCAACACTTCAAATTCTTGCTCTGCCAGGCGAATGGCGAGGCTCGCGCCTGCCGGACCGGCACCGATGATCGCAGTTTTGGGTTTCATGCAAATATGATAGCCGCAATAGAGTACAAAAAGCCGCAAAAAACCTTTCTCCATCTATTCATCGGCTAAATAAAAGAACTTAACAAGATTTCGTCGTAGAGCGCCATATTTTCTGCTCTTCCTGCATCACCTAAGCGGAGTTTATCTTATCGCGCCCAACATTTCACGCGCATTTGCCCTTGCTGCCTCGGTGATCGTTTCGCCGGCGAGCATTCTGGCGACTTCCTCTACCTTTTCGGCTTCGTTCAATTCGCGGGTGGCGATAGTTGTCCGATCATTAACCGTTTCCTTTTCGATTAGGAAATGACGGTCGGCCTGCGAGGCGATCTGCGGCTGGTGGGTGACGCAAAGAACCTGGTGAAACCGAGACAATTGCTTCAACTTGAGGCCGACGGCCTCGGCAACTCGTCCGCCGATACCGGCGTCGATTTCGTCAAAAACGGCAGTCTTTTCGGCGTCCTTAGTTTTGGAGACAGTTTTCAAAATAAGCATCAGCCGTGACGATTCGCCGCCCGAAGCTACCTTTGCGAGGGGCTTTGGCGATTCCCCGACATTTGCCGAAAAGAAAAATTCCACTTTGTCGAAACCCTTTGCCGTGAATGATTTATCGGAAACGTCGCTCTCCCGTTCGGCCTCTCGGGGAGCATTGATCCGCACGTCAAAACGCGCCTTATCGAGCGCGACGGCTTTCAGGTCGGCTTCGACGTCCTTTTCGAACTTTCTGGCTGCTGATGACCGCGCGTCATGAAGCTCCGTCGCCGCTTCTAAATATTCGGCTCGCAGAACCTTTATTTTTTTGCGTAATTCACCCTCGCGAAACTCCGCCGTTTCGATATTTTCGAGCCGTTCTTCGGATTCCTCAACATGATGTAAAACAGAACCGATCGTGCCGCCGTATTTGCGCGTGAGGCGAAAAATCTCGGCCAGCCGGTTTTCGATTTCGTCAAGCCTTTCGGGCGAAAACTCCAGGCGGTTGCGAAAGTCCCGGACTGTTATCGCTAAATCTTCAATTACAGCTTGGGCCGATATCAATTCGTCTTTATAATCGCGAAAGCTCGTGTCGTATTCTGCCAGTTCGTCAATCTTTCGTGCCGCTTTTTCAAGCGTTGCCATGGTGGATTCCGTGTTTTCGTAGAGCAGGGCATATGCGTCTTCGCTCAGTGTCGACAATTTTTCGACATTGTTCAGACGCCTTTTCTCATCCTCTAAAGCTTCGTCTTCTCCAAGCTGCAAATTTGACTTTTTTATTTCGTTTACCTGAAAACGCAGGATATCCAGTACCTGGAGCTTGTCCGCCTGGTCTTTTTCAAGCAGCCGCAGTTCGCCCCGGATATCGTACCAATACTTGTAAGCCTCCGCTACCTTTCGCCGCACGCCTATCAAATTTGCATAATCGTCAAACATTTCCAGATGAGCCGCAGCCTCGAAAAGAGCCGCGTGTTCGCCCTGAGCATGTATATCAACCAAAAACGCCCCGATCTCTCGCAGAAATAAATTAGTGACCAATTGATTGTTTACGAAAATTCGGTTCTTGCCGGTAAGCGAAAGCTGTCGCCGCACAATCATGTTAATGTCGGAATCCTCATCTAAGTTTATGCCGCTTTGATCGCAGATCGCCCGCAAAGCAGCGTTTTCTTTGATTGAAAAAATTCCTTCTATTTGCGCCGATTGTTCGCCTTCCTTTATCAGGTCGGAGGAGATTCTATCACCGAGTAATGCGCCTAAACTATCTATAATAATCGATTTACCGGAGCCGGTCTCGCCCGTGAGAAGATTCAACCCAGCACTGAATTCGATCTCGATCTCGTCTATAAGAGCGATATTTTTGACTTTAAGGAAAGTTAGCATAAAAACGAAGGTTACTGGCCTGAGATATTCAGGATACGTCGCGGGAATTGTCTATTATTGCTTAACTTATATTGACAATTTTAGCTTTACAGGCTGCTTTATCTCCCTTTCGAAGTCTCGCAGACGAGCCACTAACCGAATGTCAACACCTATTCCTTCGGCATAACGCCCTCGCCTTTAATCCACTTACCAAGAGAAAAGATCGCATCGGGCGGAAACTGTTTTTCTATTTCCCTCGATGTCCAATCGATCTGACGGTTTTTGCGGTAAAACAGAAGCTCGCCGAAGCTTCCGGTCTTCAACTTTTGAAATCGGCCGACAACATTGAAGCTGCCCGAGTCATACTCTTCTAATCCCGCAAAAGTCGACAGATCGCCAATTTGCCGGACGTAAGCGGGGGAAGTTAATTCGGCACGTCGCCGTTCGACATTTACACCTAAATCGGCGACCAGAACATTGTTAGGCCGAGAGGTGCGATCAATGATTGAAGCGTTACGGAAGATAAAATTGAAGAGTCGACCAGATGAATTGTTCGGCAGAGATTCGTAGTTTACAGGGCTGACGGATTTTTCGCCGCCGTCCGCCAGGGACTTCAAAACGGTAAGAAACGCGATGAAATTCATTTTTACCAGAAACATCTCATCTTTTCCGTGCAGTGCTCCTGTTTCGATTAGGATCACCGGCGTGCCCCAGGCCGAAAAATTGTCGCCGAATGCAGTCGGCGTAAATTCGTCACCATAACGGCCGATATGTTCCGAAATGAACGGCTGCAAGGCCGAAACCATTGCCGAAGTAAGCCTCCTGTTGCGTTTGTGGCCTTCGCTTGTAGTTTTTTCCGCGTCTCCGAATACAACAAGAAACGAGATCGCAGCCTGTTTATTCGTTTGCCCGGCAGTCGTCAGTGCGTTTTGATTATGAAGATTAAAGCCGATCGCTGGCGACCATCCATCGCGCAGTCTTTTCAATAGCTGGGCTTCAGGGGTTTTTAGATTCAAAGCGTCGCGGTTGATGTCAATTCCCTGCTCGTTCCGACGGGTATACCTTTCAGCACCGTCGGGATTCAGCATGGGGACGGCCCGGATCGTCACGGTTTTTTCTATATTTTTCACCCAATCCTTATCCCGGTTCCTTTGCAGAATGGTAAACATGTCAATTAGGGCGGAAGTAGCCGTCGGCTCGTCACCGTGCATCTGCGACCACATAAAAACCTTTAAAGGCCCTTCGCCGAACTCTACCTGGTAGATTTCCCGCCGCAAAAAACTTTGCCCAACCTGTTCAACACCGATTCCAGTTTTTTTCATACCGTCTAAATAGTTCTTTAGATTTTTATGGCGGACATTCGAAGGCAGGATGTTTGAGACGTGTTCTTTTTCCCAAATTCGGGCAAATTCCGCCGAAGTTTGAGCATGTGTGTTTATCGGCAAAACCAGGAAAACAAGGGAGAAATAAAACGCGATTTTCATAGCACTAAGATAGACCGTTTGTGCGATTTACAGCAAGCCGGTATAACTGGCTGTCGGGCTGTTGACGACAGATTAACATTCTATCTACTAACGCGAAGAACTTCGGCGACACTCCAGGCTTGCGCAAAGCATCCACGCGGTTTGTGAGGAGCCTCCGCGTCAAAAATCTCAGAGATTTGTCCGACTCCGGCTTCGCTGAGGTGGCTTTTGAAGCCCGAAAGAATTTCAGAAATTTTCTTTTCCGTGGTCTTTCCGGGGGGATTTACTTTTCTGTAAGCATCCACAAACGGTCCGATCAACCATGCCCAGACGGTTCCGTGATGGTATGCTGAATCCCGCTGAAACGGCGATCCAAGGTAAACCGGGCGGTAGGTCTCGTCCTTAGGCGAGAGCGAGCGGAGCCCGACAGGCGTCAGCAGTTCGGCTTCAACTTTTTCAACCACTTGCCGCGATCTTTCCGGGTTCATCATCGAGTGAGACAAGGAAACGGCGAAGAGCTGATTCGGACGGACGGAGCCATCGCGCTTGCCGTTTTTCACTACATCGAACAGGCAGTTTTCGGCCTCATTCCAAAACATGGCGTTGAAACTCAACTTGCATACATCCGCCGTCACATCGAATCTCGTTTTATCCTCGTCATCACCAAACCGGCCGGCCAAATTCGCCATGATCCGCAAGGCGTTGTACCAGAGTGCCTGTATTTCGACGGCTTTGCCGGTTCGCGGCGTGATAACCAGATCGCCTATTTTGGCATCCATCCATGTAAGCTGGACGCCTTCCGAACCGGCATAAAGCAGTCCGTCCGTATCGACGTGGATGTTGTAACGTGTTCCGCGAAGATGCCGGACGATTATATCGGCAAGCTTCTCGTACAGGATCTCAAGAACGAACTTGTAGTCGCCCGTTTTTTCCGCATATGCCCGCACCGCTTCAAAATACCATAGCGTCGCATCGACCGTGTTGTATTCCGCTTCGGCTCCGGCATCCGGGAAGCGGTTCGGCAGCATTCCCTCGGAGATGTGTTTGGAGAATTCGAGCAGAATATTCTTCGCGATTTCGGGTCGGTTCGTTGCAAGCGTCAGGCCGTTAAGCGAGATCATCGTGTCGCGGCCCCAATCCGAAAACCACGGATAACCGGCGATCACCGTCTTGCCTTCGCCCCGGGAAACGATAAATTGGTCGGCCGCGAGGACGAGTTGTTTTGTGAATTCGTCCTTTGCATCAGCCTTTTTTTTCAAATCCGCGCGTCGTTCGATTTCGGCCGTTTCCAGTGCTCCGGCATTCGACGCTTTATTTTTTTCGGTGGAAGCTATCACTGTCGCCGTTTGCGTCAGATCAAATTTTATTGCAAACGGTTGAAAAAGGTCCTCGGTAAAGTCGAACCCGCGTTCCTTGTCAATCCGGTATTCAAAATTGTTATACCAGAAACCGGTTTCTTCTATTTCGAGAGCGTTGTGATGGAAAAAAAGTGGCGGCATCCCTTCGTACGGTTCAACGGAGACGAAGCTCTCGCTTGTCTTATAGCCAAAACCCATCTCTAAATTCCGGTGCTGCAAACTGTGGTAATCGACAAATGAAAGAAGCGGTCTTAGCACCAGCTCTACTTTGGACTTTGGACTTTGGACTTTGGACACTATCAAGTATTTAACTACAACCGTATTCTCACCGTAAACCATAAACAGCTTCTTCTCGATCTCTATGCCTTCGACCTCATAGGACCACATCGGAAAGGGATCAATACGGAAATTTTTCAGGAATTTATAGCCTTCGGGATAAACATTGCCGACGTATAGATTGGTTGAAAGCTCATATTGCCGACCGTTAAATATAATTGTCTCTTCAAATTTTGACAGCATCGTAACACGCCCTAAAGGCGGCTCGGTCGCCGCGGTAAGCAGGCCGTGATAACGCCGCGTGTTTGCCCCTGAGATGGTGCTTGAAGAAAAGCCGCCGATGCCGTTCGTCTCAAGCCATTCGCGGCTCACAGCTTCTTCAAAATTAGTGCAGATGCTGCTGTCAAAATTTATCATTCGGGATCTGTATTTTACCGGATATTCCAGAAATCCGGGGATTGACCTTTATAATTGCCACTAGCTTCAGCTAGTGGTAAAGTGCGATAGAACAGGTTCCGGCTTTAGCCAAATTATCAAAATAGATTTTCCTTTTCAGCTTTTAGCTAAAGCAATGAGGATTATTCTCTTTTTTGTAATTTGGCTAAAGCCTTGTTATATGTAGCATTATTATCCTCCGGCTAAAGCTGGAGGCAATTGATAAATCAAATGTGCTGCTACGGGTTCGGTTCATTTTGTAAAAACCGTTGATATAATTTCTCAGTATCGTCGATCATGCGGCCAAGCGTGAAATTTTGGTGTGCAAGGTTTTGGCCGGCGGACCCTGCAATTATACGTTTTTCAGAATCTTCGAGAAGCAGACAGATTTTTTCGGCCAGCTTCACGGCGTCCCTGACAGGAACAAGCATTTCCCGGTTGTCCAGCAGCTCTTTCGCACCGTCGGTTTCAGTGGCGACTATCGCAGTTCCGCTTGCCATAGCCTCTAAAATTGCCAAGCCGAAACTCTCCGAATGCGAGGCTGAAACGAAAATATCCAGCGCCGCGAGCAGCGGCGCCGTATCGTCCACCCAATCGAGCCAGAGAAAGCGGTGCTCCAGCCGGAAAACCTTGACAAGCCGTTTCAGTTCGCGGAGAAATTTCTTCTCGATTGTATTGTCCTTCCCGACAACGACAAAATGAGCATCCGGGAACTTCTTCGCGATTTCGTTCGCAGCTAGAACGAAATCCCGCTGTCCTTTCAGCAAAATCAATTCTCCAACCGTTCCGATCAAGGGAGCGTCGAAAGGAATATTATGTAAAAACCGAAATTCTTTCTTCAACTTCTCGTGATCGACATCCGACCAATTCGCTACATCGATGCCGTTTGGTATAACGGCTATACCGGTCCGTGGAAATACCTTTTGCAAAGCCGCTTCGACTCCCGCGGAAACGGCGATCGCCGTGGATAAATTTTTCAATGCAAACCGGTTAAACGGCTTTAAGGGAAAGAGAACATGCCTCGTCAAAACGAATTTCGGATTTTTCGAAAGCATACAGGCAATACTCGCGGGAATATAATCCCTTGCAACATGAGCGTGTACGATCTCGATCTCGTTATCGCGTATAAAGCCCGCGATCCTGTTCGCGCTCAAAATTCCGAAAGAATTACGAATCGAAACATGTAGGATATTCCCCGTCGGCAGAAAATCCAGCCTCGCCTGCCATTCATTGGTCGGCCGCAGGGCCGCAAAAACTTCGTGCCCGCGCGATGTCAGTCCTCGGCACAGATCGACGAAATGCCGCTCGCCGCCGCCGAATGCTTTCGCCGATGAGATTTGCAGGATTCGCATTGCCGTTAAATTGTTAATCGTAATCCTTCATCGGTCAATGAGCGGAACATGTTAAGCGATTTGAATTCACGCTTCAGCGTGCATTAATCAGAACCGCCTGAGTGAGCGGGTGAGTAAAACCAAAAGACCCGCTAAAGCGTGAACTTAGAGCTAAAAAAGGCACGCTTCCGAAGAAACGCGCCTCGCAGGTTTTCGTCCTGAGAGAAAAACTAAAACTGAAAACGTGCAGCAAACTGGATCTGACGTTCGCGGTAGAGCGTGCTGTCCGTTCCGTTGACCTCATCGAACGCCGGGTTGTATCGCAATTCAGTGGTTTGACCCTGACGCTGGTACAACGTGTTGTTAAGCGAAAATACATGCGTCCGGTTAACTATGTTGAATGCCTCGGCGAGGAACTCAAGATTCATCCGCTCGGTCAGTCTGAAACGCTTTGAAAGGCGAACATCAATATTCTGCAGGCTCGGCGTGCGGAATGAGTTTCTGGGAAGAAGCGGTAATCGGTTATCGCCGAAAGAGTTATTGAGACTCGTTCCCGACACCGTCGCACTGTATGGACTGCCTGAATACAGAGTGATGATCGGCGCCAGCGACCAACCGTTCAGGAGGTAATTTCCAATCGAACTCGTCGAACCTTTATAGAAGTCCGGCGCCCAGACGACGCTTGCAACGAACTTATGGCGCCGATCAAAGTTGGTCGGGCCGGGATCGTAGCTGCCGTCAAGGATGTCGAACGGGCTGTTGGTCTGCGTAAATGTCGCCGAGTTCTGATTGGTGTCGGTCGCTTTTGAGAACGTATAGCTCATCTGGAACTGCAGGCCATCAGTAAAGCGTCGATTTGCCTGAAGGACAAGGGCGTTATACTCCGATTTGACTGTGCTCTGGATACGCGTCAGCGCCTGCGGGTATCCGCCTGTGGGGCGCGAGTAGATCGGAAGTGTCAACGACTGACCACCAAAAGGTCCGCCTTGCGTGAAATCGTAGGTTCTTACTCCACTACGGAGAAAGTTAAGATCGAAGAACGTCGGAAGATTTCGCCCCAGACTGCCGACGTATGATACCGATATAACGGTGTTCTTCATGATCTGATGTTCAAGAATTGCGTCATATTGGTTGATCAGCGGAGCCTGAAAGTTATCGGCGAAAAAGTTAATTCCGCCGGGTCTGAAGGCTGCCGTTGAAAGGACGTTTGGGAAGACCGGAGCAGCTGCATCTGTAGCTGCAAACTGCACCAGTGCCTGGCCGCCCGGATTTCCGGTGTTGATCAACGCATTGTAGATCGTTGAGTTCTGAATTCGGCCGAAATAGATGCCATAACCGCCGCGAAAGCTTGTCCTTCCATCGCCGAAGATATCGTATGCAACACCTATGCGCGGTCCGAAGTTATTCTTATCGGTTGGCAACGTCGAAGTCGCATCCGCGATCGTGCGTCCATCGTACGGGATAACGGTAGTGTTTGCCGTGTTCGGAATTTGAGCATCGGGAAGGACGATCACTTCGTAACGCAGTCCGAGATTGACGGTCAGCCGCGGCGTGACGCGAAAATCGTCCTGTACGAAAAAGTTATAGTCATTCGTCTTGATCTTGAGTCCGACGGTACCGATTCCCTGCTGATAGTTGCTTGTGTAGCATCTGCCGGCGAAACGATCAGGCGTGGGCGGCGTAGGCGGTGACGCCGGCGTCGTACAGCGGGTTCCAACCGGGAGAGCACCTTGCGAATTTGCGTAGTCAAGGATGAAATCTCCGAGGTTGTTATAGGAGTAGGAACCCGCTCCCGTGAAAAGGTTAGCAATATCATCGGTTACTCGGTTGACGTCGCCGCCAAACTTGAACGTATGGCGACCACTTGTCCATGTTACGGTATTGGCAAACTGAATACGGCGCTCATCCGGAAATGACGTACGGTCGAGAAAATTTGGCGTACCGAATGTCAGTCCATTCTGGATGAAAATCGAAGGCGAGCGGGTGCCGCCTAAAGCGGTCGAAGGTTCACCCGGAAGCGGCGGAGTGCTGGCCTGACGCTCGAAATCGCGTCCCCACTGAAAGCGGGCTTCGTTCAGAATGTTCGGGGAGACAGACGACTGCAAACGAGCATTAACAGAATCCACACTCACCAGATCGTCGCCAAAACTGGAACGGCCGCGAGTGTTGGTGGGCTGTGTTTGTATACCGTTCGGCGATTCCCATCGCATTCGGTTATAGCTGATGCTAAACAGATTTGCGTCGTTGATCTGCCAATCGATCTTTGGCAAATAGATCGTCTGGTCGCCTCTCCGTGGCGTCTCACCCGTCAATGAATTCAAAAAGCCCAAAGTATTGTCGATCTGAGTGTTAGTCAGACCTCGGGCTAAAAGTGTTGAGCGTGTTGTCGCAGGAAGATTAAGAAACGACGGACTATCAAAAACGCTTAACCCGGGGAAGTTTCTTCTTTGTTGATCATAACTAAAGAAGAAAAACAGCCTGTCCTTAAGGATCGGGCCGCCGACTCCGCCGCCAAACTGCTGCCGAAGGTCAACGGGTTTTGCCGGAAGAATTGTCGGCACGCCGTTGATTAATTGCGTGCGAGTAGCACGCGGGTTTCGGGCGCCGTTACGATTGTTACGGTTGTAATAAAAGAGATCGCCGTGAAACTCGTTGCTGCCACTTTTGGTGACGGTGTTGATGACTCCGCCGGCTGCACGGCCGTATTCAGCTGAGTAGTTCGAGCCGTTGATCTGGAACTCGCGGATAGCGGACTGGCTGATTACGTAATTGATACGCGTCCGGCCGCGCTCTTCCGAGAAGAAGGCCTGATTGTTGTCACCGCCATCGACCGTGCTGTTGTTCAGCAAACCTGAAATGCCGCGGAAACTGATCAAACCGAATGTTCCGTCCGGAACGGTCGAAGGCGCTAGCAGTGCAAAGTTCGACGCACGGCGTCCATTTATCGGAAGTTCGTTTATCGATGTTTGGTTAATATTGGTCGTATTTGAGTTGTCGTTGATGTTAATTACAGGAGCTTCACCGGTAACTTCAACCTCGGCGGTTGCAGTTCCCAGCGTAAGCGGGATATCAACGTTTGTCGTCTGCCCTACTTCGACGATAACGTTCTCGGCTATTGCCAGTGCAAAACCCGTAACGGTTGTTTCTACACGATATGTTCCCGGCTGCAAGTTTGATGCTCGGTAGGTTCCATCATCGGTGGCTGCAATCGTGACCGAACTGTTGGTGCCGATATTTGTGACGGTGACCGCTGCATTCGGAACCACGCCGCCTTGCGGGTCGGTGATCGTGCCGTTAATGCCGCCCGTTACGGTTGATTGGGCGAACGTTTGCCCAAAACCTAATATCAGGCTTAGGACGATGAGCGTTAAAAATTTAATCGAGAAGTTTTTAGCCATAGTAAATTTTGACCTCATTTTAATAGATTTTAATAGCAGCACTGCTTTTGAATGAAATTTTGAATTTTGGATATTTATTTTACTTTTTGGATTTTAATTCCATCAAGCTTACGTACAATTCTAAGCGATATCAGTTTATGTAACATAGGTAAAGGTTGTGTTCACACACCTTAACGACTTTACGATTCGACCCGTAAATACCTTAGAAACATAAATTCAACTTAAATGCGGTAAGGAAAAATGTTGGAACGCAAATTAAGTTCCGAAACAGCACGCCAATCACATAGTCGAATTAGCTATCTTAACGGCCGCACGTTAAGTTCGAGTTACATAATAAATTTTTGTTTTCGCCATTTCGCACTGATCTTCTTTGAGCAACCTTTGTTCAACCGTAAGAATCTTTACCACAGAAATTACCGCCAAGTCTCGGCTGGCGTTTGCGGGGGAGAGGCATTGACAACGGCTTGCAAACTAATTTCTACAGCTATTTGGAACTTATGGAAACTTGACTTTTTTGTAAAAAAGGTCTAGATTTGTCGGGCGTAAATCATGAGGCCGGATCCGCCTCATGATTAAAAACGTGAATTTATAATCGAAAAAGGGGGGAAATACATGGCACAAATAGATTACGCTACATCATCATATAAGACGCCGCTGCATCATCGGATCATCGCAAATTTGCCGGTTCGGGCAAGTTGGGTGGATTCGGCAAGCGGAGAAACTATCTCGATCGCCGGGACGACAGAAAACGTCGGCGAAACCAGCACTTTGCTAAATCTCGAAGTTCTTCCGCCCGTCGGGTCGGCGGTCACCTTGGCGATCATGGATGAAGAGAGGTCGATCATCGAAGTATCGGCCGAGGTCATCAGGGTCGAACGCGATCCGAGCAAACCGCTTGCGGCCCTTACCATTTTGGAAAATGTGAAAAAATGGAAGCAGGTTGCCATGACGGCGGCCGAGCAGTGGGTGACGCGTCATTGGCACTTAAACTACGACGAAGAGTGGGTTAATTAAATCCGATCTTCAATTCGTCCTGATAAAAAGCGGAGAGGGTTTAAAAACTTTCTCCGCTTTCTTGTGGAATGCCGCCATACTGGGAGGCGATAGCGGCGGCATGTTGCAGCCGGGCGTTTACCATAAGCTAAGCCAACGAAAGCCTTGGCGACGGCATCATTTAGAAGAATGAGAAAAACGTTTTTATTATCTCTGGTTCTGTTTTTATTCCAATTCGGATACACCCAGGAAAGGCCTTTGACGCAGTCCGAATACGTCAAAATGCTTTACGCTTTACAAAAGAATCCGGGCGGAAAATCGACGATCATCGACGCCTTACGCCGCCGCGGCATAGAGTTTACTCTGACCGACGGCTTGCGGGGCCTTACTCGTTCTAAGGCCGGAAACAACGAAGAACTGAAGCGTGCCATAGAAGAAGCTGAACGCCGCCGGCAAAATCCGGAAGCCGCGAAACTTCCCTCCGAAAGCGAAGCGGCAGATGTACTGGAAAAAACCCGTATAAACACCCTTGCTCTGCTTGCCGATATGCCGGATTTCGTCGTTAAACAGCTCATTTCACGCTCGGAGGCATATGCCGGAACGGGCAACTGGAAACCGCTGGATAATCTGGTCATTGCTGTGAATTACAGCACTGAGAAGGGCGAGCAATACAAAGTTCTGGCAAAAAACGGAGTCGCGCTTGATTCCGAGACGAGGAGTAATTATAACGGTTTGGACGGTGCGACCTCGGGCGGAGAATTCGTGGAAGATTTGAATAAAATTTTCAAGGCAGAGAGCAAAACGCAGTTCAACGTCTTGACGACCGACCTTTTACGCAAGCGTCGAACGGTTGTCTATGACTACGAGATCGCACTCGCAAACAATAAAGACGGTGGCGTAGGCCTGAAAGGCGCAAATTATCAATCGTCTCCCGCAGGCGAAAAGGGAAAGATCTGGATCGACCGCGACACTTTCCGCGTTTTGCGCATTGAATATCGACTTACCGACATCGCGCCGAGTTTTCCGGTCAAGGCTGTTACCAAGTACATCGATTATGATCTGGTTGATATCGCGGGCGAAAAATATCTGCTTCCGATCTTGTCGGATTTTCGCGGAACTGTGCAGAGCTCGGATAAACGGTTTGAAAGCAGGAATGTGATCCGTTTCAAGAACTATCAAAAATACGGAACCGAAGTAACAATCGTCGAAGAAGATTCCGAACCCGCCCCCGAAGAAAAGCCGTAAGTCAGAGTACACGTGCTAGCCTGGTGCTGCCGCTAAGGAGCAGCGAGCAAGCAGTTTTTGAACTCTCTTAACCTAGTTGAGCGAAAAATACGCGATAGCGGCAGGGACGATTAGCCATAAAAGGCCCTTGACAAGGAAAAATACAAATCCGGCGGCGCCAAAACGTTTTACCCACTTCTTTGCCGGACATTTCTTTTTCAGAGGTTCTTCATGCATAACTTTAAAATATCGTTTCTTTATCGATTTTTCAAATTACAAACGATGGTTGGATGAAAACGAGAAAACATTTTTTAAAGATTACGCTTCGGTGTATTTGATTTAACATTTCCTTAAAGCGCATTTTGCCCGGAATGCGCAGCCGAAGACAGTGAAAGCGAGGCCCGCTTGGTAGAACTCATCACGCTCGATAGCTCGATTAAACTGGATATTCGTTACGCAACCGACAATAATTTTGTCGGCAGGAAGGTTTATCCGGAAGCGCGTTCCTTTCTGCAAAAACCGGCCGCTGACGCGCTGCTGCGCGTTCATAAAAAACTCAGAAAGCAAGGCCTCGGGCTTGTGATTTTTGATGGTTATCGTCCCTGGTCGATCACAAAACTTTTTTGGGAAGTTACGCCGGAGGACAAAAGGAAATTCGTTGCCAACCCCGAAAACGGCTCGAAACATAACCGAGGCTGCGCTGTGGATCTGAGCATCTTCGATCTAAAAACCGGCAGACCGGTCGATATGCCTTCAGGGTTTGACGAATTCACCCAGCGTGCTTCGTCCGATTACACCGGCGGAACCAAGCGGCAGCGGGCTAATCGCAATTTGCTGCGTAAGTTAATGGAAGACGAGGGGTTTACCGTCAACCCGAACGAATGGTGGCACTTCGATCATAAAAATTGGGAAGAGTACGCGATTTACGATATTGCTTTTTCAGAAATATAGTTAGTCCGAGTACTTTTAGCACGTTTAATAACTTTTTTTCGAGTCTTGAGTTCATTTCGAGCCCATTCCAGCCAAGGATCGTTCGGGCCTCTCAGTTGTTCATTTGCCGGCCCGAGAGCACTGATATTGGAGGTGTAGCCTCCTTTCGTTTTTTTCAAAAATAGTAAAAACTGAGCTCCTTCTTTATAGGTGTTAGCAAAACAACTTCCACTTCTACCGTTCGGGCGAACAAATGTGTAGGGCACTTTCACTTCGTTATAGTCGTCGTCGTTACTGAGATAGCCATTAAGTATTAATATTTCCCCAATGTATTTTCCTTTCAGCACTTCCTCTACATGGAATGTCAATTTAGTATCCGGAACTCCAGTAGTTACAAGCGACAGGTCGGGTTCGCTGACGTAACTGACGGCGGTTGCCCGAACAATAACATCAGCGACGAATAGCTCTTCAAATGAAAACGGCCCCGAACGAGAACAGGCCTCTACGGAAGTCGCCGTTAGGGATAGACTAAATAACGCCGTTGTCGACAAGACAAGAATCAATCTAAAATATAGTCGCATTTCTGTTGCATCCTCAGTGTGAGCAAACCGAGTTGAACATCAAATAATCTTACTCAACCGCCTTCGGTGCTTCCTTCGCTTTATTGGCTTCGATCTGAAGATTGATTTTTACTTGATCCGAAAGCACCGCGGCACCATTTGGCAGATTGGCGCCGTAGTTTACACCGTAATCGCGGCGGTTGAGCGTCGTTTCCGCTGTAACTCCCATTTTACCTCCACCTCGCTGGTCGGCGGGCAAAAATCCGGCAACATTGAACGGAAATGATACCGGTTTTGTGACGCCTTTGATCGTCAGGTTGCCGGTGACGATCCAGTTATTTCCCGTTTTTTCCACCTTGGTGCTTTTAAAAGTAACATCCGGATATTTTTCGACCTCGAAAAAATCCGCGCTTCGCAGATGGGTGTCGCGTCCGCCGACTCCGGTGTCTATACTCGTTGCTTTCGCCGTAAATTCGACCGTCGACTTCGCCGTATCCTTCGCATCATAATTGACCATCCCGCTAAAATCACGAAAAAACCCCGGAACCTCGATCAATCCCATATGCTTGATCTCAAAGCCGATAAAGCTGTGCGCCTTGTCAAAATCGTACGCGCCGGATTCTCCGGTCTGCGCTGCACCGCCGAACATAAATCTCTCGGAAAGCGATTTATTCACAGCCTCCGCGCCCGAATCGGCGAGAATAAAAAGTGCAAAAAACGCGAATACCGCCAAAAAAGAAGCTCGTTTCATAATAATTTCTCCTATTTACTACCGCCGAGAAATGCTGCCGGATAATTATGGTCTCCAATTAAATTATGCGAATAAAATCATTTGATGCAAAGAGAAAGAAAATCGTTCCATAGTGCTTCCGAAACTCCGCACGAAAAATCTGCCAATTTTAAAAACTCTAAACTTGATTAGGTAGTCTTTCCGATGCTTGACCAAGATTTTGATAACTTCTGATAATATACAGCACGATGGGGAGACGCGAAAAAGCCGGATATAACTAATATCAGGTTCTACACCAGGCGATATTCTGCGAACCCTCGATCCGAGCTAGATGAAATATGATGTAATCATCATCGGCGGTGGTGCCGCAGGGCTCTTTTGCGCCATAGAAGCGGGAAAACGGGGCCGGAAAACGTTGGTGATCGAACACAATGCGCAGGTTGGGCGAAAAATCATAATCTCCGGCGGCGGCCGCTGCAATTTCACCAATGTCGACACAAAGGCGGAAAATTTTATTTCCGCCAATCCGCATTTTTGCAAATCGGCGCTCGCCCGATACACGCCGTTGGATTTTGTGGAACTGGTAAAAAAATACCGGATCGATTATTACGAGAAAAAACTCGGACAGCTTTTTTGCCGAGATCGCTCGCATCCTATAGTGGAAATGCTGCTCAGCGAATGTAAAAAAGCGAAGGTGGATATTCAACTGGATTGTTCCGTAAAAGAGATCCGTAAATGCGAACGCTTTGAGCTTGAAACCAGCCGCGGAGACTTTTCGTGCGAAGGCCTCGTGATTGCTACCGGTGGCCTTTCGTTCCCAAAAATTGGCGCGACCGATTTCGGCTATAGGATTGCAAAACAGTTTTCCATCAAGCGGACGGATCTTCGCCCATCACTCGTCGCGCTCGTCTTTGGGGGCGGTAGAAACTATACAAAGCTTGCGGGTATTTCGGTTGATGCGGTTGTATCGGCCGGAAAGCAGTCCTTTCGCGAGAATATTCTGTTTACTCACCGTGGAATATCCGGGCCGGCGATTCTCCAAATATCGAATTATTGGCAAAAGAGCGAGCCAGTTTCCATTAATCTGCTTCCCGATACGGACGCGATGGAAAGTTTGTCAAAGAATCGCAAGAACCGACAGAATTTGGATAATTTTCTAAGCAAATTTCTGCCGCATCGTTTTGCGCAGGAATTTACAGCAAAAAACATCTTGAATAGATCTTTGAACCAGTTGAGCAATTCGGAGATCGAGCAAATTTCGGAATTGCTCAGTGATTGGCAGGTCGAATTCAATGATACGGAAGGTTACGACAAAGCTGAGGTCACCCTCGGCGGCATTGCGACAGATGAACTGTCTTCGCGGACGATGGAAGCGAAAAAGGTTCCCGGCCTTTATTTTATCGGTGAGGTTGTGGACGTAACGGGTTGGCTCGGCGGATACAATTTTCAATGGGCGTGGTCGTCCGCCTTCGCTGCAGGACAGAGCGTTTAAAACGAGGGAGGGAAACGTTTCCCACTCCGTTTCCCTCCATTTCGCGCCAATTACGTGGAGTAATCAGCCACGAAAGCAATCTTTATATTATCTGTAAGCTTGCAATTTCTTAACTATCATGCATAATATTACACAAGCGTTGAGGATTGTCAAGCGAAAAGAGCATGGAAACTGAAAAATTAAAATTTATCGAGCGATTTTCCGAAGCTTGCGGCACCCGCGAACCTTCCCAAGTTGGACGATTGTTGAATATCTCGTACCAGGCGGCGAAAAACTACCTTCACGGGCGGCTTCCGGACAGCACAGTTCTAAAGATCATCGCCGAAAGAACACCGTATTCCATCCATTGGTTGATTACGGGAGAGGGTAATAAGTTTGTTTCGCCGGAAACTCAGAAGGACGTACCAATATTTACTGACCAAATTCGTGCTTTAATCAGGCATGAATGTGTGGAAGTAATCAACGAAGTGTTGGGAAGCTCGGAGGCAACTCAACCGAAGGTCGTTGTCTTACAATCCGACAAACTGCGATCAGAAAAGGTCAACGAACCAGCAACCCTTTCTCAAAAACAATCTTAAAATGCATATTTGTGATCGATTTGCTTTTACCAGAATATCGATTTGAGATATTCCTTTACAAAACCCAGAATCGAAATATCTTTTACAGAACTTTTGCTATCGAGCACGCATGTATGGCCTGTACGACAGGTTTTGCCATCGGCAAATGCTCCCGTGCCCATATTGCCGTCGGTGAGTGCTCCCGTGCCCATATTGCCCTCAGCAAGTGCCATAGAACTGAATAGCACGATAACCAAAAAGATCTTCATTGTGTTTTTCATTTTTTTCCTTCTTATTGTTTTTACTTGATACATTTCTGTATCCCAGATATAATAGCAAACTCCCAGCTCAAAAGCTTATGAAGTCTCTCCAAATACAAACTTCCTGGCAGCCGGCACTCCTCGCAAAGGAAATCTTCAGATTGGAGCGCCAAGGGAGGTTTGAAGAATCTCGCGCTGCACTTGCTGATTTGTGGCCGGATATGGCCGAATTGCCGCAAATTGAAGGCTTGGAGGCTCGCGATGCGGCGGAGATATTTCTCAGATGCGGCAGTCTTATAGGCTTTCTGGGGCAAAACAAGCAGGTTCTCAACGCTCAGGAGATATCGAAAAACTTGCTGACGGAAGCCCGGACCCGACTTGTTGACCTGGGCGAAGCAAGCAAGATCGCCGAAAGCGAAAATTATTTGAGCATGGCTTACTGGCGAACGGGCGAATTGAACGAAGCCGAAAGCTGGATTGAAGAGGCTCTTTTCCACGATCTATCCGAAGGCTGCGACACGAGACTTTATTCGCATGTGATCAAAAACCTCATTCTTTTATCTCAGGAGAACTACAAACAGATTTGCTCCAATTTCTACGCATTGGAAGACGTCTTCTTGAAGTTCGGAGACGATTTTTTATTAGGAAATCTCTATAATAATTTCGGCGTTGCTGCGAATGAACTCGGAAATATCTCAACGGCTTTGCCGGTTCTCGAACTTGGCCGGGATTATTTCCTCAAAGCGGGACATAAACCATATGCCGCTGCCGCCGAAAACAATCTCTCCCAGCTTTATAAAACCGAACGAAGGTTTGGCATGGCTCACGATGCGATCAACCGGGCGACGAAATTATTTAAACAGATAAAGGACAGGACGCGAACCGGGTTCTCGCTCGATACTAAGGCCCAGATCTATTTTGCCGAGGCTAAATACAAGCAGGCGCTTGAAATCGTGGGCGAGGCGATCAAAATTCTCGCTAAGGGCGAGAATGCGATATACCTTGTCGAGACGCTTCTGACCAAGGCGAAAACTCTTCTTCATCTTGATGACTTCTCTGCGGCGACCTTGAGTTTGATCGACGCCGTGGATATTGCCAGGGTGCAAGCCGGTGAAGAATTTGCAAAGCACTTGATTCGGGAATTCGAGATCGCGCTGAACGAGAAAAATTCGCCCAAACCCACTACACCCGTTACGGACAATGCGAGCAACTCGAGTAGAGATTTGAAACTCGTTTTGCCTCCGTCTATCTCTCACTACGAAGATTATCAGGGCGTATGGATAAATAATTCACATTTAGAAAACATAGGTCTAAAACCGGGATCGCTTGCAATTGTCGTGAAAGAAACGCTCAGTCGGGGCGACTTGGCTGCGATTTGCGAAATTGAGAACGACGCAGTAAGTTGTGGGTTCTATGACGCGGATTTCGGGATCGTTTGCCTTGAGGGTGTTAACTCAGAGCCTCAGTTATTCGATGATAAGAAGGTTAATATTCTCGGGAAGATAGTAGGTTTTTGTAATTCCCAAGCAGATATTGACGGGAACATGATCGTTGAAACGATAAATGCGTAATCTGCCATAAATCTATCGAAAATCCGAAATATCCATTCCGAAACGTTCCTTCACATATTCTTCAGCCGACACATTCACATTTCGCAAATTTACGAGTCGCCGTTCCGATTTTTTGATGTGAGTTTTGGTTCTTTCGGCCATCTGCTCCAGCATATTCCTGCCTTGCGTCATTTCAGCGCGAGCCTTTTCATGTAAAATAAAGAGTTCGGAAAGTTGTGCCTTCAGCCGTTCTTCGCTCAATTCCTTGATCCGATTATTAATTTGGGAGATCTGACGGAGCGCCCGAACGAGATTATCGCCCGCCGAATCGCCGTTAATGAGATCGGGGCTGTTGCGAAAGTCGGCTGTTAGGTTGTCCAGTAATGTTTGGTTTCCAGCGGAATAAGCTTCGTTGAGCCTTGCCATAAGGCCGTGCCGCTTTAGTTTCTCCGCCACGTCGAGCGCGAGGTCCGGGTGAATCACCCGCGCGAGGTCGCGGTACGCTTTTTTTGCTTCCGGCGAAGGCCGCAATTTGAACGAGATGTTTTCCAGACTTTCATCGGCGGCCCGGGCAGCTGATTCTTCGGCACGTTTCCGCAGTTCTTCCGCTTTTTTCCTGATCTCCTGGTCGTCAGGAACGAGTTTCACTTCTTCTTCGGCAATCTGCGCCTCGATCTCATCGAGGTCGGCATATAACCTCCCCACTTCCATCGTGTATCGCGCTTCAAACTGCTCGAGCTGGGCACGCATGTCGGCCATTTCCTCTTCACGGTTGGCAAGGCGATCCCTTAAACGCTGTAAAACAGCAAGTTTTTTATTTAATTCGATTTCTTCCGGCGACAAAGCGTTCATAAAATGTACGACGGATCGTTAGTCTGTCGCTTGTAATGCATTTCAGGAATAAAGATTCATCGGCCGTGTCAGCAAATCAATAGGGTCTTCGATGTTTAAAGCTTCGCGAACGTAATAAGGCTCGCCGGCTACGACACCGATCAACGAACCAAAATAACGTGACCGGTTTTCGAGTTCGTCCAAAAATCCTTTGGCGGTCAGACGCGTTTCCGGTTCGACAGAGTCCGGATCATAAAACTGCGACCGGTGTGCTTTGACCGCGGCCATCTTTTCTTCAAGATAATCGGAAATATCGATGATAAATGTCGGGGCGACGAGCCTGGAAAATACATTATGCGCGATTGCGGGAACAGCGATCTTTCCGCCGCCAGCTTCCTCGTCGTATTTTCGCATGCTCGCAAGCCGTGCGGATTCGCGGACAAGCTGCACGATATGATTATGATCCGGGTGCGGATCGCCCTTTTGATGCGTCAGGATAATTTTCGGCTTTAACCGCCGCAGAACGCGAACGAGGGCTGTTCTCGACTCATCATCCGCGAAGACACGGCCGTCCGGCAAACCGAGATTTTCTCGGACATCGAGCTTGAGAATTTTCGAGGCTTCCCCGGCTTCGAGCTCACGGCTTTCAACCGTTCCGCGCGTCCCCATCTCGCCGCGTGTTACGTCCACGGCTCCGGTCCGATAGCCGAGACGTTTCATCTTTAGAAGCGTTCCGCCGACCGTTAATTCAACATCGTCCGGGTGCGCAAAGATTGCTAAGATGTCAACTCCCATAAAAAATTCCAGATTCAGACTTCAAGATTCCAAATTCCTGCAATGATATTTGGAAAATCCAGCATTTATTTTGTTAGAGTTTAATAGTTGGCAAAAGATTCTGGCAAATTTGGAATTTGGAATCTGAAAATATGAAATTTCTAGTTCTCGGCTCCGGGACGTCGATTCCGCATTCGAAAAGAGGCAGTTCCGGGTATTGGCTGGAGACGTCTCGCGGATCCGTTTTGCTCGACTGCTCGGCATCGACTGTACATCGCATGGCGCAGGAAAGTCTTGACTGGGTAAACCTCGACGCAATTTGGATCTCGCATTTTCATCTCGATCATTGCGGCGGACTCGCTCCCTTTCTGTTTGGAACAAAGCACGCTCCAGTTACGCAAAATCGTACGAAACCTCTGCGTATTTTTGGTACAAAAGGCTTGCGGCAATTGCTCGACGGCTTCGACAAGGCGAACGATTGCGGCCTGTTCGAACAACCCTTTCCGCTAGCGATAATTGAAGTCGAGCCGCTCGAAAAGTTCGAGATTTTGCCGGATGTAGAAGCAGTTGCGCTGCCCACGCCGCATACAAAAGAAAGCCACGCAATTCACCTTAGAGAGGCGGATGGAAAAACGCTTGTCTACACGGCCGACACCGGTCCGACCGATACTTTGGCGGCTTTCGCACGCAAAGTTGACTTGCTGGTCATGGAATGTTCCTTTGTAAAAAATAAGCCGGTTGAAACACATCTCGAACTTGCGGAGGCGATGTATTTAATTCGCAAATCAGAACCGAAAAAAGCTATGTTGACACATTTATATCCCGAATGGGATGAAGTTGAATTTCACGACGAGATTAGGAAATTTTCGCCAATGTGTGAGGTGACTGAAGCGGTAGATGGTTTGCGGCTTGAGATTTGACGCAAAACCCGCTGTTATCCTTTTAGCGGGCGACCGGCTAACAGTCTGTCAACATTAGCCGCCAATGTTTTTCTTTGCCAATGTCAGCAATTCTTCCGGCATCCATTCCGCAAAGACTTTTTCTTCCGCTTCGGCGATTCCTTTGCTGCGGTTGCGCCATTCCTTTTCCGGATCGTCTTCGCGGCCGGATTCCTTTGGATAATTTTCGACTTGCTCAAGGCTGATGATAATACCGTGTACGATCTCCTTCCAGTCCTCGGTCTGGATTCCGCGCAGCACGACCGGAAGCCCGGCCGTCCAATCTTCTTCCGGTGCGATATTGTCGTATTCGGGAATCGTGAGCAGCGCGGTCGAAGGAAACGGCTGTCCGCTATACTCGCGGACGATCTGCGTACCGAGATCCTTGTAGGACAGATTAGCGTCGGATTGCCTGATTGCTAATGCCCTGCGGAAAATATCGGATACGGTCGGTTGAATACTCATGATTTTCATTAACAGATTAACACAGATGCTGGCGGATTTTTAACCGGCCTGAGTCGCCGGATTTTCGAAGGTTGTATCCGTGTTAATCTATTTGCATCTGTTGATCAAGTTCCTTATGAGAAAAATCGTTTATCAACTCCATTTAATTCTTGGCATTTTCGTCTCGATTCCTGTTCTTGCGTGGGCCGTTAGCGGATTTTTGTATGCGCTGCCGAACATGGTGGAAGGCGGGACGGTCGAGAAGATCGATTCGCTGCGAGTGAACGTTTCACCGGGTGAAGCAATGGTCAAAGCTGATGAAATTGCCGGCAAAACTTTGCCGACGACTGCACTGACTTTACTGATGAAGGACGCTAGGCCGCAATATCAATCGATAGGAGGGCTCGGCGCCGAGTCGATTTTTATCGATGCCGAGACGGGAGAAGCAAGAATGTCCGCTCCGCCAGGCATGAAAACGCGTTTTTTCCGCGAGGCGCACTTTTACTTTTTCGCGGGAACCTGGCAAGTACCACTGTTGCTCATATTTTCGGCTTTGACGACACTTTCCGCTGTCACGGGAATTTATTTGAATTGCGTGTATTGGTTGAGAAAATTTTCAACGCGGAGACGCAAAGACGCGGAAATCTAGAAATTTAAAGAAGCACGGACAGAATTTCGTTATAATCTGTCATCTGACTAGATGGTCTTAACTAAGGATGCCTATATGAAAAGTTTTTTAGCACTCATTTTACTGCTGTTTAGTTTTACTCTTGCATTCGCCCAGAATGAGCAATCTCCAATCGTCGAGAAGGAATTCGCTTACAAGGATTGGGTTTACAAAAATGTGAAAACGGGGACGGACATGAATCTCCGTAAATTCACGTTCGACAAAAAGCTGGTAATGGCCGTATATTTTGCTCCGTGGTGTCCTAATTGGAAGCATGATGTGGCGTTTGTTCAAGGGCTTTACGAAAAGTATAGGGGAAACGGTTTTGATGTGATCGGGGTCGGCGAATACGATCCGGTCGACGCGATGAAAGCCCATTTGGAAACGTATAAGGTGACCTTCCCGGCCGTTTACGAGTCTGAACTGCGGACCGATAAACAAAAAACTTTGCACTACGGCTATCGCAAAGCCGCCGGAGATACCCGGGGTTGGGGCTCGCCGTGGTATGTTTTTCTCGAACCCAGAAACTTAGAGAAAAGCGGCGAAATCCTCTCAAGAAAAGCGAATGTCGTGAACGGCGAACTGATCAAAGAAGAAGCTGAAAGATTTATTCGAGCGAAATTGGGATTGCCTGCGGATATTGTAAAGGCGGTGAATCGCAGCAAATAAAGAGACTGCGGAATTCGTAAATCTTTGATATGGGTGATGATGCGGCTCTCGTTCACACCGCGTTATGACGGGTCGTTCGAAAAATCGAAAAAAGTAAGCCTCGCGAATCAGCCGCTCCACGATTACTTATTCTTATGTCATTGTTGCTAGATGATAGGCGGGGGCATAGCCCGGAGCGTTCTGATAAGATGCTTTCGTTCAAAGTATAAACTTTTCCCAGTAGATCTTCTGCATTTCGTTTAACACATTTCCTTCAAAAGTGATTATCGGAATCATCGCCATAGCTAAAAACTACGCCATCGGCAAAGCCGGCAAACTGCCGTGGCATTATCCCGCCGATCTCAAGTTTTTCAAAGAAACGACAACGGGAAACGGCGTCGTAATGGGTTTTCACACGTGGAAATCGATCGGAAAAGCGTTGCCTAATCGTTTGAATTTAGTTCTTAGTCGCACGGAAATGCCGGGAGAAAATTCCGAGGTATTCCTTCTGCGAGGCAAACAGGAAGTAATCGCCTTATCACGATACCTGAACTGCCATCTCTTCATCATCGGCGGAGCGAAAACGTACGAAAACTTCGCCGCCGTGATCGAGAAATGGATCGTGACGGAAGTTCCGTTTACGGTCGAAGATGCGGACGTGTTTATGCCGAAGGATTTTCTCGACGGGTTCGAAACGACTGAAAAAAAGTTGTTGGACGACGGTCTTAACGTGAAAATCCTTCAACGAAAGTGACTTTTAGTATAGAATCGTTGGAAATGTGAAAGGCGAATAACCTATGCTTGGCGGAAAACCATGGGACGAATGGATCGAAGAGTATTCGGAAGGCCATCGGCATCCGGTAAACAAATTAATGCACAGCATCGGCATCCCGATGATCGCTGTTTCGCTTCTGCTGATCCCGGTTTCATTTTTTGTCTCCGGCTTTTGGCGCATTCCGCTTGCATTGTTTACTCTCGGCTGGATCTTGCAATTCGTCGGACACTATTTCGAAGGCAAGCCGCCCGAGTTTTTCAAGGATTACAGATTTTTATTCGTCGGCCTGCGATGGTGGTTTAAGAAGGTTTTGAAAATAAATTGAAAAACCTTTCGCGAACCTGTTTGCCTATTGCCTCATCCAATCATTACCGGTTAAAGGCCACAAATCAATTCTAAGCATCAGAAACGTATGCGAACAAAAAGCGTGTTGCTACCATTTCTTTTTGCGACGGTTTTTATTGTTTTCGGAGCGTCTCAGGCACTCGCGTGTAAATGTTCAGGCCCTCGCACGGGGGCAGGCAGGAATTTTCAGCCCTGCACTGTTTTTTGGAACGCGGATGTAGTTTTTATCGGTACGGTCGAGAAAATTTCGTTGGAAAAAGCCGGCACGGGCGACAAAGCTTATTACTCGCGAATGGTCGCAAGCTTCTCGGTTGAAAAGGCCATTCGCGGTGTCAATGAAAAAACCGTTGAGGTTGAAACAAGTCCGAGTTCGGCAATCTGCGGATATCCGTTTATGGAAGGCGAACGTTACTTTGTTTACCTTAAACGCGGAACAGACGGTAAATTTACAGCACATTTATGCGGCCCGACGGTACTCCTAAAAAACGCACAGCCTGATCTGGAATATCTTGAAGCGGTTGAGGCAGGTGAAAAAGGAGGCCGGGTTTTCGGCAATGTTTCGCGGCTTGTGCAGGCATCATTCAAGGACAGAGCCTTGCATACCGGACTTGGCGGAATAAATGTCCGGCTAAATAGTGTCGAGGTAAAAGACAACACAAAAAAGGATAAGCCGAAATATGTAAAGCGAAAGTTTGAAACGAAAACCGGTGACGACGGATTCTACCTATTTATGGAAATCCCGGAAGGCAACTACACGATCGAAGCCGACCTGTCGCCCAATCTTCGTCCGCTTTACAGGCCGGGGATCGAACCTCCGTTTTATGTTCGCTTCGATAGTGACAGAATACGATGCGGAAGGGCGAACTTCCTTGTCACTTCGTTGGCACCTCTCGAAGGCCGGGTTATCAAACAGGATGGATCGGTGCCGCAGCAATACATGTGGCTCATCCCGATCGATGAAAACGGCAAGGCCCGGCTGGATTCTTACACCCCGTTTACGTGGATAATCGGCAAAGAGGGAAGATACTATTTCGACACCGTTGCACCGGGCAAATATCTTCTCGCCGTTAATCCTAAAAACTGTCATACGCGCGAGGCTCCGCAATATGGCCGGACGTTTTACCCGGGCGTAACCGACGAGTCGGATGCAAAGGCCGTTACGGTAACCGAAAACGTGCGTACAAAGGTTCCGGACTTCAAACTGTCACCGCCATTGAACGAACGCGTGCTTTCCGGCGTTGTCCTGTCCACGGATAATAATCCGGTTAGCGGCGTGAGAGTCATTATGAAAACCGGCGGGAAAACCGGCTGCACGAATGTTGACGCCCAGAAAGAATTCGTAACGGATGCATCCGGAAGATTTGAACTCAAAGGCTTCGAAGGCTATGAATATATGTTGCGGGCCTATTTGGAAACCAGGGCCGTCAAATCAGGCCGCTTGTTTTCCGACATGGTTGAGATTCCGGCTTTAAAAGAACCCATGGCGAACATCCAGCTTATCCTAAAAAATTCTTATTAGATCTCGCTCGGGAATACGCGCGAATTCATAAATTGCAAAATAATCTGATTTTAGCTTTGGACATCGGTACATCGAGCGTTCGCACGGCGCTTTATGATTTTCGCAGCATAGTGCTGCCCGAGACGATGGTCAAAAACGAACGTTCGCTCCAGCGCACCGACGACGGCGGGGCCGAGATCGACGCCAATGAAGCCTTTTCACAGGTCGTCGGTGCAATCGACGAAGTTCTAAAGAAGTCCGAATCATTAAACTTCAAGATCGAATACGTCGCCGCATCGTCGTTCTGGCACAGCTTGGTCGGTATCGAAGCTAATGGAAAGCCGGCTACTAAGGTATTCGGTTGGGCGGACACACGAAGCCGCGAATACACAGCGGAATTACGAAAAAAGTTCAACGAGACCGCGGTTCACAACCGCACCGGCGCGCGATTTCATTCGAGCTTTTGGCCCGCAAAACTGCTATGGCTGAGACAAGACTTTCCCGAGGTTTACGCAAGAACAAAAAAATGGCTGTCGTTCAGCGATTTTGTGATGATGCGGCTGTGCGGTGAAGCGGCGACGAGTGTTTCGATGGCTTCGGGCACGGGCATTTTCGATATCAGGAAATGCGTCTGGGATCAAAACCTTTTGAAGTTTCTAAGAATAACGAAAGAAAATCTTCCCGGGATCATGGAAAACGACGCTGTTGATTTTCCGTTAAACGGAGAATTTGCAAAACGCTGGCCGCGGCTGAAAGATGCCCGATGGTTTCCCGCGATCGGCGACGGTGCGGCCAATAATATCGGTGCCGGCTGCGTGAAGAAGTCGAAAGCCGCATTGATGATCGGCACATCCGGCGCAATGCGCGTTGCTTATAAAGGCAATCCGCCCGATGAAATGCCGCCGGGTTTATGGTGTTACCGGATCGACCGCAAACGCGTCATCATCGGCGGAGCATTGTCGGACGGCGGCGGGCTTTACGGATGGCTGAAGGACAATTTCCGCCTTCGAGAAGACGACGACCATACCGAGGAAGAAATCGCGAAACGCGCGCCCGATGCTCACGGACTGACATTTCTACCCTTCCTTGCCGGCGAACGCAGCACCGGCTATCACGAATCCGCAACCGGCGCGATTCTGGGACTGCGATCATCTACCGACAAAATAGACATCGTCCAGGCCGCGCTCGAATCGGTCGCATACCGCTTCGCCGAAATCTTCGAACAGCTAAACACGGTTTGTCGAATCCGCGAGATTATCGCCTCGGGCGGCGCCTTGCGCGAATCGCCCGTGTGGACACAAATCATCGCCCACGTACTCGGCCGAAACCTGTCGCTCCCGGACACTCGCGAAGCGTCCTCGCGCGGTGCCGTTTTGCTTGTGCTCGAAACAATTGGCGAAATAGAAAGAATTGAGAAAATTGCGACGCCGTCGGGGAGAATGTTTAAGTTTGATAAACGCAGGTTTCAAATTTACGTCAATGCGCGTTCGCAGAGCGAAAACCCCTATGATTTATTATTGGATCACCGTCAAGAAAAATATCGTTGATGTCTTGATGTCGCGGAGCTATGATGCTAAGATGGCCTAATTATGAGAACAACTTTAACATTGGATGATGAGGTAGTAATTGGGATCAAACGCGTACAAAGGAAAAGACCGGGTACATCATTTAAAGAGATCGTAAACCAGTTGATGAAGAAAGGGTTGGCGGCAGAGGGCGAAGTTCTTAAAGTTCCGTTCAAGATTCAAACCTTCGACGCGATTCCGAAACCTGGCCTCAACTTTGACAATGTGCAGACCTTGCTTTCGCAGGTTGAGGGTGAGGATCGCAAGTGGTAATTCTCGACAGCAATATTCTGCTCTACGGCCACATTCCGAGATTTGCTCAGCATGAGCGAGTCGCAAAGTGGCTGGAAGATGCCTTGTCCGGCGGATCGGATGTACTCGGAATTACGTGGCAGGTGGCGACAGCGTTTCTAAGGATAAGCACAAACCGCCGGATTTTTGAACGTCCTTTCGATCTCGCCTTCGCGAAACAATGTCTCGATAGCCTGTTCGATCATCCACTCGTCGTGGAAGTCGGGCCGACGAGCAATCATTGGAAAATATATTCCCGAATACTCGTTGAGCAGAATTTGGCAGGAGACATTGTGATGGATGCTCATATCGCAGCGATCGCCGTCGAACACAAAGCGTCCATTGCAAGCGCCGACAAAGATTTCCGGCGTTTTTCGGATTACGTGAAAATAATCGATCCGCTGGCAAACTAATAAATTCTCGACTTCAATGTGAGAATTATGCTTGCGACTGCCGACCAGTGGCCTTTCCAAATGCTCGGAACTCCGTTTTAAGGATTTGCAATGAAAAGTTTTTTAGCAGTCATATTAATACTAATCTTTTGCGTTTATTCGTTTCCGCAAGATATAGACACTGATCCGAGAAAAGTCGCCATTGTTTATTCGGATCATTTTTTCGACGAAAAGCACGGGATACCGCTGCTTCTTGATGCATTCAGACGCGATAATGAGAAAAATTTGAAGAGGAGAGTTTGAAACTTCTTTTACTCCAGATTGATTTGCTGAAGAAAAACTTATCAGGTTTACAGGGCTCCTCGGAACTCTTCAGTTACAAGCTCGATGAACTGTTGTCAACCACAACGCGAACATCTCCTGCGTTCTCAAAGACTCGGGTATTACTTCCGAAGCAAGAAAGAAGAATTAATGAGGCGGCTTCGGATCTACGACGCTCTTCGGGAATTTCGAAAGAAAAGAGGATACGCAGCAATTCTCGATCGATCCGCTATCGCTGATTCTGCAATCATTCTTGCCGGGCACGACGTTTTCATCAATGCTGAAACAGAATTTGTCAATTATTATAATACCGGCTATTCCAAAACTTTGCCCCAATAGTTTTTGAGGTCACATTAAGACTAAACAGAAATTCATGACTACCGTAACCCAATCAAAAAAATCGACCGATCTAGATCAACTTTG
>Ga0136617_10000171_pt1 | contig 49316 bp, 48 predicted proteins | sample AntDrymUQ3222106_2_FD_129672 | JGI IMG/M metagenome (GOLD analysis project Ga0136617, IMG submission 129672) | Polar desert sand microbial communities from Dry Valleys, Antarctica - metaG UQ322 (21.06) | ecosystem: Environmental > Terrestrial > Soil > Desert | place: Antarctica: Dry Valley... | reverse complement strand
CGACAGGCTTCGACAGGGGCTTGTATAGATCTTTGGATGCACGTCGGGCTTGCTTGTTAGCTCGTTAAAACACCAAGCAAAACACAAATGCCAATACAGAAATGGCTCTTGCTGCCTAGTTAACTCTAGCCACCAAGTGTTTCCCCGCAAGTCAGCTTGAAGCGCGCGGATGAAGCATAACTTATTTTAAGCTAGCGCATCTCGACCGTCTGCGGAAATGCGCGAAATGTTAGTCGGGCTAGTCTTTAACGAGGTCTTGTCAATTCACTTACTCGTTACGGACGAAATCAGAAAAGAGAATTGACTAAGCGTGTAGATTCTTTGGATCGCAACCTTTGGATGCGGGTTCGATTCCCGCCGCCTCCACCAAAATATCTTTTGACCTGAATTTGCATTTTATCGAGTAAAGTTTTATTCCATTATGTTTTATTGATACTGTCTATTTTTTCAAAAAAGAGGGGCTTGAAATTTAATTTCAAGCCCCTCTTTTTTGAAAAAGAATATTACTGGTTTTAGCGAAGCGTAAAACCTATTCGCTCAGCAATAAAATCTGCATTGGTTAGATTATCAAAAAGCGAAATAACTCTACTGTCAGGCGTAAATACGTATCTTCTTGAACTAACCTGAATCATATAATTTTCACCGGATGGCAAATTTTCAAACCTGTAACGTCCAAACGCAGTAGTTCGAGTTTGGAAAACTTCGCCGGTTGAAAGATTTGTTGCTGTTACATTGACGCCCATAACGGATTTACCATTTATATCTTTGATTCTTCCGCTGACGTTTGCCGGCGCTGCGGTTGTTCCGCCTCCCGTTCCCGGAGGTGTTGTAATTACTATTCCAAAGGGGCATGAACCGGTAGTGTCTATAATAGCCATTAAAGTGTTAGTTCCAGTGTTAATCACGTAAACGTTACCGGAAGCTTGGTTTGTCACAAAAATGCGGGTACCATCCAAGCTGACTGCTATTCCACTCGGGTAAAATCCAACAGGTACGGTAGCGATAACGGTATTATTTGCCGTATTAATGACTGAGACAGAATGGGAACTCTGATTTGCCACATAGACGCGTGTGCCATCTGGACTGATTGCAATTGCGATCGGGTCATCGCCTACAGGAATAGTTGCAATTACAGCGTTAGTCCCCGTGTTGATTACCGAAACACTGTCTGAACCGCTATTTGCTACATAGGCACGGGTGCCGTCGGGACTGATTGCAATAGCAAAGGGGCGAATCCCAACAGGAATAGTTGCAATTACAGTATTATCCGTCGTGTTAATCACCGATACGGAGTTAGAGATTAGGTTCGTCACATAAACCTGAGTTCCGTAGATTGCCACTCCAAAGGGAGCTGTTCCAGCAGGAATAGTTGCAATTACAGTGTTGTTCGTTGTGTTGATAACCGAAACGGTGTCCGAGCCTTGATTCGTCACATAAGCGCGAGTGCCGCTGATTGCCACTCCACTAGGACCAATCCCGACACCTATCGTAGCGACTACGGTATTGCTCACTGTGTCGATCACCGATACGCTGGCGGAGTTCTGATTTGCTACGTAAACGTGTCTGCCATCAGGGGTAATCGCCACAGCTATCGGACGAGATCCAACAGCGATAGTAGTAATCTCAGTATTAGTTTCTGTATTGATCACAGAGACAGTATCGGTGTTGATATTTGTCACATAGGCGCGCGTCTGTGCTGCCGCCGTAATCCAACTCATTCCCATCAAGAACAGGACAAGCAATACCGGTAACAACCGGCTCCACAACGATTGTTTGATACCAGATTCTTGTTCGACTTTTCCGGTACGCTTTGCAGTTACAAGATTATGTAAGGATTTAATATTTGTAGTCATAATTTTCCTCGATACCTTTTTTGGATTTGCCACCTAAAACAAAAGCTCCGGCAGCATTATTAAAGTTGAGTACGCTGTGCTTGTTTCACAAGCAAAAATGCTCCACAACATGAATGTTTAACATTAGCATTAATAGGAGTAAGGGAAGAGATATAAAATATACCATAAATTTTGATACTTGAAAAGTAGCAATTTTAGTTTTATAAGTCCTTAAATTTATCCCAAAGTAAATCACAATTTCGATTTGCGCAGCGTGACCGTTTTACCGAAATATAACGTCAATCTGTAGAGGCAAAGATTAGCTCACGTTTTAGCGAGCGATAAGTTTTCTGATAACCGAAAAGATATGCTTATCTAAATTCCTTCCCGCTCGCAGACGAAGCCCAATTCTACGTAACCGACTTTGAGCTTATTACAATAGCTTATTCTGTAAAAGTTGCCGCTGACCGAAGAAAATATGGAGAGATGAGTGTCAGCCAAAGATGATACCTGCTTATACTTTTTCGCTTTAACCTTCGAGCAGCTGAAAAAATTTACTTGTTATAAATATTCAATTAAACTACCATCGTCTTGGCTGAAATCTAACGCCCAAGTCTTTCTATTATAAAGCCATTTGTATAAAAATTATTTTTAGAATTAAAAGTTTATGTCGGTTCCCGTCTCTATCCGTATTCTCTGCGTTGAAGATGATTTCGACTCTGGCGAGTTAATCCGTTTCATACTCGGTCAAGAAAATAAAAACTACGATGTATTGACTGCTTCATCTGCAGATGAAGCAATAAAGCTAATTAGCAACCAGTCATTTGACCTTTATATTCTTGATTACTGCTTGCCTGCGATGACCGGTATTCAATTATGCCGCTGGATTCGTGAAACCGATTCAAAGACGCCGATTTTGTTTTACAGCGCGATGGGGCGCAAAGTTGACCGTGAAATTGCGAAAAAAGCCGGCGCTAATATCTATCTTATTAAACCGAATGATTTTGAGAAATTATCAGAGAGCGTTCGCCAATTGCTTAATAATGATGAACAGCGAGGGTAAAATAAAGGGAAACCAAAATGCTGAAAGTTTTAATTTTAATTATCTTTTGTTCGGTCGTCTTTGTCGTTAACGCAAGCGCGCAAAAGCGATCAACAGACACAAAAGCTCAACCGCTTCCACCAAAAACTACAAAGAAAGCCAACCAGCGCCCAGCAGCTGCACCATCAAAACCTTCGCAGTCAGAGCCTTTTGAAAAAGCCTCTGTTGAAATGATGGAAGCGCAGTGCGTAAAATTTGAAGCCGAAGCGGGCGAAATCGAGATGGAGATGTTTCCCAAAAGCGCGCCTGAATCTGTCCGTGGTTTTCTCAATCTTGTGGCAACCGGCGCTCTTGACACAACTACATTTAGCCGCGTGGTTCGTGGCTTCATCGTGCAGGGCGGCGACCTTTTTACCCGCCAAAAGATGACGCCTGAACTCGACAAACGGGCGCGGCGCACGCTTCCCGATGAGCCGGGCTTAATCAAACACGAACGCGGCATTGTCTCGATGGCACGCTCGAACGAGCCAAACAGCGCCACTACCAACTTCTTTATTCTTATCGGAGATGCGACGCATTTGAACGGAACTTTCGCCGCTTTCGGACGCGTCACTCGCGGAATGGAAGTCGTGGATGCGATTAACAAAATGCCGGTAGAAAGTGAGAAGCCGACTAAACCCGTTCGCATCACAAAGGCGACGGTTGCGCCTTGTCCAGCTCTTCAAAAGTCTTAGAAGTTTGTTTGCCTGAAAAATTTATTCTAATAAACACCCTTTTATTAAATCAATCCTCGGTGGATTCATTTTTTATAACAGCTTGGAACAGTATTATTTTGCCTTCCACGGCAAAAGCGATACCGCTTCTAACTACCGATGTGTCGGCTTTGGTGGCGGTTACTAAATTTCCGTATAGTTTCCAACCGTCAGACAATTTTTGATTTATTTTTAGTCCCAAATCCGTGGCTGTATCCGCTTCTAAAAGTTCATAAATCATATTTGATATTCTCCGCGTTTTGTAGTTTTTGACATTTTTCTTTTTAATTTGTCCTTTGAAATCAACAAACAAAATTATTTTTTGACAAATCATCAGTAAATAGAATATAAGATATTGACACTTGTAAAATAGGTTCTCTTAATTAACATACACAATTTATTTGCTTCTGTTGCAAAGCGGTTAAAGCATACATTAGAATTTTAAGCTAATTCGCCGATACTCCTGATGATTTAGTCTTACTATTCGGTTAACCCTCAGGTTATAAAATAAAAGGAATTTTTATGTATAAAATCACTGTTTCGCCCGCGAAATTTAGCTTTTCATTCTTTTCTCTTGCTACGTTATTGCTTACTGTTGTTTCAATGTCATTTGGAACAATCAGTTCGTCGGCAAACTCAAATAATAACGAGAACAGGCGAGAAACTATAATTGATTTACAAAGTAAACATACGATTAACCGTTCTTTAGAAGTTGACCGATTCGATCTTTTAACAAACGGCAATACAAATTTCCTTGACGGAAATCTTATTGGGCAGACAAGTGGATTAAGCAATATCGCGTTCGACTCAAATGTTGAAAATTCGGTCCAAAATTTGTCTCTCGTTGTTACTCGTTCGGATGACCGCAATGAAACTTGCAATTCGGGCGTTGATTGTTCTCTGCGCGAAGCTGTCAACACTGCAAACGTGGGGGCGGGCGACGATACGATTAACTTTTCCGCAGAATTGACTACAATTACGCTGACCGACCAGATTGTCATAAACAATAACGGAATGCTCGTCATCAACGGGCGCGGAGCAAACGTTTTAAAGATTGATGGCGGAACGGGATACAACCGCATTTTTTACACAAATTCGGCATCCGTAAATATTACTGGTGTTACTCTGTCAGGCGGATTCCCTATAAACGGAAACGCCGAAACTTTCGGCGGAGCGATTTACGCCAATGCAGGTTCATTGACGCTTGATCGCGTTCATGTGACCGGCAACTCAGGAGATTTTGGTGGGGGCATATACTTCGGCGGCGGAGTTAATCACCAAATCCTCAACTCGACCCTATCCGCAAACTCCTCGTCTAGCGGGGGCGGCTTTAACAACAGTGGCGCCAACCTAAGCGTTTTTAACTCAACTATCTCAGGTAATACGGCTTCCGTCACCGGCGGCGGGTTCTACAACAACTACGGCAACACAATTCTGCTCAATGTAACCATTACCGATAACACCGTGACGACGGGTACCTCCACGGGTGGCGGTATCTCCCATTTTTACGGTACGCTTAATATCGGCAATACTATCATCGCCGGTAATAGGACGGCGTTGGTAAACGGGCATGAAATTGACTTTCGCAATGGCACAATTATATCTTTGGGTAATAATCTGGTCGGCGATTCGCCGGGGAATTCGGCAAACACCGGTCTTCCGATAACGTATCAAGCATCGGACATCCGTGACACGCCGCCGATGCTCAGCGCGCTTGGAATGTATGGCGGCACGACTCCGACGCATGCTTTGCTGACGGGTAGTCCCGCAATCAATGCGGGAAATAATGCAAATGTACCGGCGACGACCGATCAGCGTGGATTTGCCCGTATTGTTGACGGCACGGTTGATATCGGAGCTTTTGAATCCGAATTAGGCTGTCTTTCCTCAATCAATCCAATAAGTCAGCAAATAAGCGCCGCTGGCGGAACCACATCGGTTAGCGTAACTACTCCGTCAGGTTGTCAGTGGACAGCGGTAAGCAACGCAAACTGGATTATCGTAACAGGCGGTAATAACGGAAGCGGAAACGGGACGGTTTCGATTACGGTTCAAGCAAACAACGGAGTAGCGAGAACCGGAACGGTAACAATTGCCGGAAAGACTTTTACAATTAATCAAGCATCGGGTTGTGCTTATACTTTATCTCCGGCAAGCACGACTATTCCGGCGACCGGCGGAAACGGAAGCTTTGGAGTAACTTCGGCAGCAGGCTGCAGTTGGACTGCTCAATCTAATAGTTCGTGGATAACGATTACGTCCGGTAATAACGGGACAGGAAACGGTACGGTTTCATTCTCGGTACAAGCCAATACCGGGTCTGCCCGATCCGGAACCATTACGGTGAACGGACAAATCTTTACCGTTAATCAAGCGACGGGCTGTGTTTTCTCGCTGCCTCTAAGCGGTTTGTTTTATCCGGCGACCGGCGGAAGCGACACCGTCGGAGTATTTTTGATAAGCGGAAATCCGACGAGTTGTACTTGGACGGCGGTCAGTAACGTGCCGTGGGTGACTATTACAAGCGGCAGTTCGGGAACCGGCAGCGGCTCTTTTAGTTTTACTGTCGCGCCTAATACCGACAGCGCGCGAACGGGAACAATAACAGTTGCCGGAATGACTTTTACTGTCACCCAAGGTTCCGATTGCGTATTTTCACTTTCATCTACGGATCAAAGTTTCCCGGGAACTGGCGGAACGGGAAGTTTCAATGTCAACGTTAGAGCGGGCTGTAGTTGGACTGCTGCCAGTAACGTCCCTTGGATAACGGTTACTCTGGGAAATAACGGAACCGGCAGCGGAACAGTTTCTTATTCAGTCGCCGCTAATAACGGTCCTGCTCGAACGGGAACAATTATCGCAGGCGGACAAGCCTTTACAGTTTTTCAAGCATCGGGTTGTGTTTATACTTTATCTCCGACAAGCGCGACTATTCCGGCAACCGGCGGAACTGGAAGTTTCAATATAAGTTCGGCGGCAGGCTGCCCGTGGACAGCCGTCAGTAACGCTGACTGGATAACGATTACATCGGGCAGCAGCGGAACCGGCAGCGGAACAATTTCTTTTTCAATCGCTTCCTTTACGGGCGATCCGCGGACGGGAACAATTTCAGTCGGAGGACAAACATTTACCGTCGTGCAAGCCCTTGTTGCTTGCAAGTGCGGTATTGATCCGAAGTTTGATTTTGACGGGGACGGAAAAGCGGATATTAGTGTATTCCGTCCTGAAACCGGAACTTGGTTTTTGAATCAATCCGCCGATGGTTTTTCAGCCGTAAAATTTGGTATTCCGACCGATAAAATAGTGCCGGCTGATTATGACGGCGACGGCAAAACTGATATCGCCGTTTTCAGACCTTCCGATGGCACTTGGTATATTCTGGCAAGCAAAGACGGATTTACCGCAATGGCTTTCGGCGTAGCTGAAGATATTCCGGTTCCGGCTGACTATGACGGCGACGGTCGCGCGGATATTGCCGTCTTCAGACCTTCAGATAGTACCTGGTATATTCAATCAAGCAAGGAAGGCTTCTTCGCCGTGCAGTTCGGACAAACAGGCGATAAACCGACGATTGGCGATTTTGACGGAGACGGGAAATTTGATATTGCTGTCTTCCGACCCTCTACCGGATTTTGGCATCGAATAAACAGTTCGACAAATGAACGAATTTCGATTTTGTTCGGCGAAGCAAATGATTTGCCGGTCGCTGCTGATTACGACGGCGATAAAAAGACGGACATTGCTTTTTACCGCCCATCGAACGGCACGTGGTATATGCAACAATCAAACGTAGGGTTTACGACCACTCAATTTGGAATAGAAACAGACAAACCCGTGCCGGCAGATTATGACGGAGACGGTAAGGCTGATTTAGCAGTTTATCGAGACGGGATTTGGTATCTGCAAAGAAGCCTTCTTGGATTTACCGCATTAGCTTTCGGCAATCCGACAGATAAACCTGTTCCGAATGCTTTTATTCGTTAAGCGATCCAAACATAGAAAGTAGAAAAGCCGCGAGTGTTAAAGCTTGCGGCTTTTCTACTTTATCGTTAATTACCAAAACTCACAAAAAAAACCTGCCCTTAAACAAGGCAGGTTCAACATTGCAAAGGAGTAAATGAATCACTTTCAATTGAATACACGCCGTCAGTAATAAAAAGTTCCAAAAAAGTCGCAAGCCTAAACTCTTACGGCTTTTCTCATTTTAGGACATGGAAAATTTCGGTGGTTGAAGGCTTATAAAAAAAATTTAGATTTTATTTTTTTCTTGATACTTTTCACTACTTTTTCTCGCGTTATAGATTAAGGGAATCTTTGAAGGTTAAGCAAGTTCCGAATTTTTATAAAATACATCAAGAGGTGATTAACTATGAACCACAAAACTTTTTTCAATTTTTATGTCAACATATTTCTTTTCGGTATAATTCTGTTATGTTTGGTTGGAATCTCTTCGACTGACGTAAAAGCGCAGAGTGATGATTCTTCACAAATTTCATCAGCACCTCAGACGGTAGCGCCTCCGACGCCGATTTTAAATCCGGGTGGTGAAAAAAATCCATCCTGCGGCTACTTAAACTCACGCAATAGTGATCCGGATTTCGCTCATATTACATCGGATGCCGAATTAAAGATTGACCCGCCACCGCCGAGTGGAAACTCCGGTCCTTACAATATCACAGGCGGAGGCTCGGTGAGCATTCAAGACAATGATAAAAAAACCTTTGACTTCACCTCCACAAAAAAAATTACGGCGGTGGTCGTTAAAGGCGGTAACGAAGGCTCGAATGTCTACACGTATCCGCCGGATGGAACCAACGGTGATACGCGCTTAAGATTACCAGACCTTGACAATAGCATCAGCCACCTTACATTTTGCTATTCACTCGCTCCGACGTCAGCATCAGCAATGCTCAGCGGAAGAATCAGAGATGTTAATGGTAAATCCATTTCACGAACAACTGTAACGTTAACCAAACTTTCAACCGGTGAAACACTAACCACGAGAACGAATTTATTCGGACGTTATATATTTGAAGACCTTGCAACAGCACAAGACTATCTGATTACAGTCAATTCAAGACGGTATGAATTTACTCCTAATTCAAAGGTCGTTAATCTTAATCAGGATTTGACCAGCACGGATTTTACTGCTTATCCGACTGGCGCTTTGATTCAGTCATACCCCTAACGTTTTTTATTTGTAAAAATAAAAAGTTGCAGAATAGAGAAAAGCCGTGAGTTTTTGACGCTCGCGGCTTTTTACTTTTATTATTTTCAAATACGTCGTAAAAACCTCGTTCTAAAATCAGTTCACTCGCTGTCGAAGGATTTTGCATTTTCTGATTGGAAGTCATAGTCCTGCACGAGAGTTTTACTGCTCGGAATAGTAAAACTCTCGTGCAGATTAGGGAAGCAATCGCAATGCAATGTTTCAATCTCTCATTTATACGTAAAAAGTTTAAGTTAAAACACGCCTCTTTTTTTAGTATCAAAAATTATTTTTGTTTCGGATGATAGGTTTCTGTTTCTTCTCGCATTAGTTAGTTAGCCGAATAAATGGAATAAAAATTTTTTATTAATCGGCTGAAAATATTTATATTAAATGAGGAGAAATACAATGAGAGTTACTATTTTGAGCGTCTGCTTTTTGGCTTTTTTATTCACATTTTCAACACAAACATTTGCCGTAGATTTCGGTGTTAATTTCACGAGTGACCAGCACGATGCAAACATTGCCGATGGTTTCTGCGATATCTTCACTGGAGTTGCAGGCGCGCAATGCACATTACGGGCGGCTGTTGAGCAGGCTAATGCGCTTGCCAGCAACGATCGTATTTTCTTTTTGCTGCCTAATAATTCAACCGTCACATTGACGACCGCTAACGGCGGAGAGATTCAGATAGAAGATAACGGCACATTACAGATAATTGGAATGGGTGCAAACAATCTGACGATTGACGGCGGCGCGGGAACAAACCGTATCTTTTACATAAACGAAGCAACCGTCACTATTTCAGGTGTAACTTTGACAGGCGGGAACGGAATTGGTCAAGGTGCAAACGGGGCAGGCGGAGCAATTTTAGCCGAAGGAGGCTCTCTTACGCTTGACCGCGTTCACGTTACAGGTAATTCGACACCTAATGGCGCGGGTGGCGGCGTGCTGTTCTTCGGTGGCACACATCGCATATCGAACTCAACCTTTTCCGCCAACACCGCCCTTAATTGCGGGGGCTTTGACAATGAAGATAGTACGCTTACAGTCGTAAACTCGACAATCTCAGGCAACACGGCAACAGACCCATAGGCTTCAGCGGCGGCGGCGGCGGCTTTTGTAACTTGGGTAGCGCCAACGCAACATTGCGGAATGTAACCATTACCAATAATACGGCACTTGCTGGCGGCGGTATCTTTCAATCTGCAGGAATTTCACAAAATATACTCAATTTCGGCAATACGATTATTGCAGGCAATATCGCTAATTCGGCTCCAGAAATTCGATTTGTAACCGGCACGATTACATCGGCGGGCTACAATTTGGTCGGCGACGAGCCGGGTGATTCGACTAATCCCGGAATCCCTATAGTCTATCAGCCGACAGACATTCTTGATAAATCGCCAATGCTCGGCGCGCTACAAAATAACGGCGGACCAACTCCGACGCATGAACTCCTTTTTGGCAGCCCGGCGATTGATGCCGGACTCAATACTCTGGCAACCAGCGCGGGACTGACAACAGACCAGCGCGGACCAGGCTTTGCGCGCATTCGTGACGGAAACGGTGATGGCTTGGCATTTGTTGACATCGGCGCTTTTGAAGTTCAGCTTGCTCCGACAGCCGCGACGGTTTCAGTTTCTGGCAGAGTTGTAACTGAAACGGGAAGAGGTATTAGAAATGTAGTTATCTCAATGACTGATTCAAATGGCAACACCAGAACGGCGCGGACAATGAGTTTTGGTTATTACCGATTTGAGGAAGTCGAAGCCGGCGAAACCTATGTTTTTACAGCTACCGGAAAACGTTTTACCTTTGAACAAAACACGATTGTGCAGTCAATCACCGAGACGACAAATAATATCAACTTTGTCGGTGTTGATGGATTATTATCCTCGAACAATCAATTAAATTAATGACAAATACAAAGCGTTGAGAAAAAGCCGTGAGCGTCAAACCTTGCGGCTTTTTACTTTTTTTATAAAACGAATGTCATAGATATAAGACGCACATTGTTAAAAAATTGAGCCGTAAAATTAAATTTTTTCGAGGCAATTGGTAATGAAATTTATCTGCAAAAAGTTTTTTGTTATAGTCACGCTTATTTATTTAATTTACCGACAACCCAAATCTTCGCTTACGGATTTTTGACTTTTCAATAATCCGAAACTATCCTTTCTCTTTTCAATGAATAAAGTTTCCGGGCAATCTAAAACAATCCAAAACCCAAAATCCAAAATCCAAAATCTTCCCATCGGCATATTTGATTCCGGCGTCGGCGGCTTAACCGTGTATCGAGCTTTGCACGCGCATTTGCCGAACGAACATTTCGTTTATCTCGGCGACACGGCGCGTGTTCCGTATGGAACAAAATCGCTGACGACGGTTGAGCGATACGCGATAGAAAATTCGCAGTTTCTTGCTTCACGCGGAATTAAACTTCTCGTTGTTGCCTGCAATACAGCGTCGGCTTTGGCGCTTCCGAAAATCAGAGAAAAGATTGGCGTTGATGTCGTCGGCGTCATCGGTCCCGGCGCGAGAAAAGCAGTTTCTCTAACGCAAGATAAATTTGAAAATCCGAAAATAGGCGTGATTGCAACCGAAGCGACAATTTCGAGCAACGCTTACGCCGAAGCAATAAGACGCGCGACAAACAAAGCTGAAATCATTCAAACCGCTTGCCCTTTATTTGTGCCGCTTGCAGAAGAAGGCTGGACAGAGGAAACGGAAACCTTTTCAATCGCCGGAAAATACTTAAAAAAAATTGTTAATGCAAATGTAAACGTGCTTGTTTTAGGCTGCACGCATTACCCCATTTTACGCGATGTTATACAAAAAATCGTCGGTGAAAACGTATTGCTGATTGATTCGGGCGAAGCGACCGCCGAAGAGGTCGAGATACTTCTAAACGAAAAAAAATTAACCAATGAAAATCCCCCGAAACGTGCAAGCAAGCGGCGTTTGTGCGATGATTTAGACCATTTTTACGTGACGGACGCGGCAGAAAGATTTGCCCGCGTCGCGGAAAGATTTTTGGGCGCAAAGCCCGCGAAGTTAGAAGCCATCGAAGTTTTCGGAGTAGATAAATTAGAAAAATAAGTAGGAACAAGAAATTTTGAAAACGCAGATGAAAAACAGATAAGAAAAGATTTTATCTTGTAAATCCTATCTCAATTCATCTGCGTTTATCCGCGTCCATCTGCGGCTAAAATGATTTAAATATGAGTTATCAAAGAGTTGACAATCGCACATTTGACCAAATCAGAAACACGCGCATCACGCCGAATTTCGCGCCTTACGCCGAAGGCTCGGCTTTAATCGAAGTCGGCAAAACAAAAGTTATCTGCACCGCGACGGTTGAAGAAAGAGTTCCGCCGTTTTTGCGAAACAAGGGAACAGGTTGGGTTACAGCCGAATACGCGATGCTGCCGCGAGCGACGCAAACGCGAACGAACCGCGAAATTCAGCGACCGTCGGGCAGAACGCAGGAAATCCAGCGTCTCATCGGGCGAAGTCTTCGCGCCGTCGTTGATACGAAATTACTCGGCGAACGGCAAATTTTTCTCGACTGCGACGTAATGCAAGCCGACGGCGGAACGCGCTGCGCTTCGATTACGGGCGCGTATGTCGCGCTCGCGCTCGCCTGCAAAAGATTAATTTCGGTTGGAACTTTGAAAAAATCTCCGCTAATCGGTGAAGTCGCCGCGATAAGCGTCGGAATCGTCCAAGTAACTGCATTACTTGATTTATGTTATGAAGAAGATTCAAACGCCGAAGTTGATATGAACATCGTCTGCACCGGCGCGGGAAAATTTATCGAAATTCAAGGCACGGCGGAGCGCGCACCGTTTAATCGCGAGCAAATGACGGAAATGCTCGCGCTTGCTGAAAAAGGCATCAATGAACTTTTTACGCTTCAACGCTACGCACTGAATGGATAAATTTTTTAATCCGGCGCTAAAACAGGTAAAATCATTTCGAGGTGAAAATTATGGGGCTGGCACAACAAAAAATTTTATATTCGCCCGAAGAATATCTCGAACTTGAACGCCGCGCGGAAACACGACACGAATTTGTTGACGGAATAATTTACGCAATGGCAGGCGAAAGTCTTTCACATAGTCGTATTTGTATAAATTTGGCTGGTGAAGTCCGCGCAAAACTTAAAGGGAAAAATTGCGAAGCGCTTTCGCCGAATATGAAAGTCCGCGCCGAAAGCAAAGGAATGTTTGCTTACCCGGATTTATCTGTAGTTTGCGGCGAGCCGATTTTTCATGACAAACAAAAAGATGTTTTGCTCAATCCGAAAATTATTATCGAAGTTCTCTCGCCTTCGACCGGGCGTTACGACCAGACGAAAAAGTTTTTCCGCTACCGAAAAGAACTGCCGAGTTTAACCGATTACATTCTGATTTATCAAGACGCGCCGTTCATCGAGCATCACGAAAAACAACCGGACGGACGCTGGACGCACAACGCGGCGGACGGAATCGAAGACATTTTGCGAATTCCTTCGATTGAGATTGAACTGAATTTGCGCGAGGTTTACGACAGAGTAGAATTTAATCCTTTTGATTTTCTCGCCGACGAAGACGAAGATATTTACACTTTTGAAGACGGAAAACCTATCGAATAGAAATCGCTATGTTTCGGGAAGGCTCACAAATCGGACTTTATACGCTCATTCGCAAACTCGGTCGCGGCGGTTTCGGCGAAGTTTGGCTTGCCGAACGCAAATCTAAATTCGTTACGACAAAAGTCGCCGTCAAACTTCCGCACGACGAGCAGATTGACCACGAAACAATCAAACAAGAAGCGCAGCTTTGGGAACAGGCGAGCGGGCATCCGAACATTCTGCCGATTATTGACGCCGACGAATACGACGGGCAAATCGTCATCGTCAGCGAATACGCGCCCGACGGTTCTCTGGACGAATGGTTGAAAACGCACGGCAAAATGTCGGTTGAAAAAGCGGTCGAGACGACGATGAAAATTCTTGACGGCTTACAATTTCTGCATTCCCGCAACATCATTCACCGCGATTTGAAACCCGCGAACATTCTGCTGCAAGGCGACACGCCGCGTCTGGCGGATTTCGGCATTTCACGCGCTTTGCGAACCACCGCTTCGAGCCAGAGCAGCAATGTTTCGGGAACTTTCGCCTATATGCCGCCCGAAGGTTTCGACGGCAAGCGAAGCGTGCAAACCGATGTCTGGTCGGTCGGCGTAAATTTGTATCAGTTTTTGACCGGAACGCTGCCGTTTCCAAACAAAGAACCGTCCGCGCTGATTGCCGCGATAATGATGCGCGAATTCGAGCCTTTGCCCGCCGGTATTCCAAACAATCTGCAAAACGTGATTGCCAAAGCGTTAGCGAAACAACCCGAAAATCGCTACGCTTCGGCTGCCGCGATGCGCGAAGATTTGCGCCGAGTTTTGCGCAGTGAAACGGTTTCCGATTTTATCCAATCCGATTCACGCCAAACTTTCCCCGCCGAACAAGTTACGCAGATACGAAAAAGCACGCGGTTTTCCGCACAAAATTCTCAAGACGAAAACGAAACCGTCGTTCGCTCCGTGCCGAATTTTGGACAAAGTGAAAAGCGTAAAAGTTCAAAGGGCTTATTGTACTCGATGCTTGCATTGCTGTTGATTAGTTTGGTTGGTGTAACTGCTTATTTTATTAACTCAAACCAAAGTAAGAAACTTGAACAAGAGGCAAATATAAAAGATACAAACGCTGAAAACTACAATACGAATTTAAGTTCTAATACAAATATAAGTTTCAATACAAATACAATGACAAACATCAACTCAAATAAGCCAGTCGAAATATCAAAAAACTCCAAATCAATATCAAACACAGCAAATAATCAAATGGTAAATGCTTCGTTAGTAAATAATTACTCTAAAAAAACTAAGAATGACTCTTTGAGTAATTTAAGTTCAACCACTGGTGAAAATTCCGACAACGACTTAATAAAAAAAATTCAAGTTGGTTTAAGGAAACAAGGTTTAGGCGAGATTGAAGTGAAAATAGGGACAACAACAAGGGGAGAGAAGGTTGTCCAGTTGTGGGGATATGTTCCCAGAGGAAGAATGGCTGATACTTTTAATACTGCCTCTGCAATCGCTGCAAAATTTAGTAATAAACGAGTCCTAAATTTTTTGGTGGAGGAAAGATGAAGGTAATTTTTAAAATAAACAAGACAATAAATATGTTATCAACTTGCCTCCAGCTTTAAATTCAGCATTTGATTGAGCGAAACGTCTTACTATATAAATTCAAGCACGACAATCTTCATCGAAATAGTTTTGAAATCAATTGAAATTTTGCTCTAATAAAGCTCTACAATAGTTAAATCAGAGGAATAAATATTATGGACGCAATTACATTTAAGAACCATATAGAAGATTGCTTGGATTCATTTCCCGACGAAGTTAAGAATTTAAATAACTCAATTGACGAAAGAAAGTTAGAGGCACTTATACATTTAAATACTAAGATTCATCCTCATTTAAAGAACAATGTCGGCACTCTACTTGAAGACTTAAAAATGAAAGACAGTTTTGAAAAACTAAGATTAGTAATGCTTTGGGATATAGCGATTTCTCCTCCGAGTTCTCCAAATAATATGCACAAAATTATTGAACTAATGGACGATTACATTAAAAAATCTGTATCGTAAAATCAAAATGAGGAATTTAATTATGCTAACAGCAATCGAAACGACGGGAACAATCAACGCAAATCATCAAATCGTTTTGGACGAAGAACTACCGAGCAATGCGCCGAGCCGTGTGCGCGTGATTGTGCTATACGACGAAGATGCAGAGGATTTCAGCGAAAGGGAATGGTTGAAAGCCGCTTCAAAGAATGAAGTTTTTGATTTTTTGAAAGACGAAGCGGAAGACATTTATACTTTGAAAGACGGAAAGCCTGTGACTAAATGAAATATAAAACCGTGATAGTTCCGTTTCCGTTCGACGACCTTTCGAGTCAAAAAGTGCGTCCCGCCGTTTGCCTCACCGATGAGATTCAGCCTTACGGTCATATTGTTTTAGCCTTTATTACGAGCCGGGTTTCAGCGAATCCGTCCGCCACCGATTTTGTAATTGATTCGCAAGACGCGGATTTTGCGCCGACAGGTTTAAAGGTTTCTTCGACCGTTCGGCTTCACCGCTTAATGACGGTCAGCAGTAAAATTATCAACCGCGAACTTGGCGAAATATCGAAAATTCAGCAGACGGAAATCGAAAACCGCTTGCGGATATTATTCGGAATCTGAAAAATTTACGGACGAAAAATAATTTGCAGAAAAATCGGCAATCGTTACGGGCTTACTTCCAATTTCAAATTCAACAATTGATTGAGCGAAACGCCTTGATTTAAGTTTTCGGGCGCAAGCCTTGAGAAGTAAAAAGCTAAAACTTACTCGTCGCTTTTCGGCAATGGTTTTTCAATTTTCGATTGCTCGCGCTTTTTCAATTCCAGATTTTCGGCATCGCGCAAATCCTGCGGTCTTCCGACGAGTTTTTTGTTGAAAATCAAATCGTCAATCGAGATGAAATAAATTTCAATTTCGCTGATTTTCGCCGTTGCGCGTCTTTCCCAACATTCATCGAAATCGAGTTCTTTTAAGCCCATCAGAATATCTATACGCGAAGGCTCGATACCCAATTGGAAAACGAGCGTTGGACGGGTGAAATCTTCAATCTTGATATTATTAAGCGGCGCGCCGAATTCTTTTAAGGCATGAAAAACTCGTTCGGCATTTTCCCGGCTGTTGCCAATCCAGATGTCGAGGTCTTTGGTGTAGCGCGGCTCGCTATGTTTCGCTACCGCATAACCGCCGATTATCAGATATTTAACCTTCCCTTTGGCAAAGATTTTCAACAGTTCTTTGAAGTCGGAGTTCATCCGGGCTTTTTCCTTTCAATTCATAATCGAAAATAACCAAATCCCAAACTGCCTGCATTCTTTGTTCGTCGCTCAGACGCTGCCAAAACTCAATATCGAATGAACGATTGTCTTGTTCTTCAATTACAGCGAGTTGCGACATCACCACACGATTGCGTTTGTCTATGTATTTTGTTTCTGTGATAGGCATAAACAGTTAAATTTTAACACAGTTTTTCAACATTTATTTTCAATTTAGGTTATGACTGGCGGTTTTGACTGAAATTTGTCTTTCTAAAAGCAGTTTCCCAGGATTGGTATTTTTGCATTGTTGATTCATCAATCAAAGAAGCTATCAATTCATACAAAACCACAGTTGGAAAATGAAATGAATCAATGTTTTCGTCTATCAGCTTTTTGTAAGTCGAAAAAATGGACGTATCAAGTAAAGGATGTTCCATATTTTTCTTCTTCTTCTTCTAAAGCCTGCAAAAATTCGCGCGTGGCTTTTTTCAATTCCTTTTGCAACTCGGTGAGTTTTTCGGGCTTTTTAAAATCCTTGGCACGTGGCAGATGCGAATAGTCGCGCAGACCGCTCCCGTTTGAGTTTTGCGTTGTTCCTTTTTTCTTCGGCATAACTCCACCTCAATTCAAATTATATCACGTTTGATTTTGACGAAACCGAAACGCAAAACCTACAATTAACGAAATTATCTATAAGAGGAAAAACCTTGAACGACAAACAATTTGAAGGAAAATCGGCAATCGTAACGGGCGCAACACGCGGAATCGGCAAAGCAATTGTGTTGGAATTAGCGAAGCGCGGCGCAAACGTCGCTTTTAATTATTCAAAAAGCGCGGATGAAGCCGAACGATTAAAAACTGAAATCGAAAATTCAGGTGTGAAATGTTTTGCCGCACAATGCGATGTGGCGAATACGGAAGCGTCAGCCGATTTCGTCAAACAAGCGATAGCCGAATTTGGCACGGTTAATTTTTTAATTAACAACGCGGGAATCACGCGCGACACGCTGATTTTGCGGATGAAGGAAGATGATTGGAATAGCGTCATTGATACAAATTTGAAAGGCGCTTGGAATTTTTCAAAAGCTGTTTTGCGTCCGATGATGAAAAACGAATCGGACTGCTCGATTTTGAACATTTCTTCGATTTCAGGAGTTGTCGGAATGCTCGGACAAACAAATTATTCGGCGTCGAAGGCGGGAATGATTGGCTTGACAAAGGCTTTAGCGAAGGAAGTTGCGAGCAGAAAAATTACGGTTAACGCTCTCGCGCTTGGCTTAATTGAAACCGAAATGGCAAGTGAAATGAACGCTGAATACCGCGAGAAAATTTTACAGCAAATCCCGCTCGCGCGTTTGGGAAACGTGCAGGAAGTTGCTGAAATCGCTTGCTTTATGTTGTCGGACGCAGCGCGTTATATCACCGGACAAGTTATCCAAGCCGACGGCGGACTCGCAATGTAAAGTGGAAAGGCGAAAGGCGAAAGGAGAAAAGCTAAGGAATTGTTTTTTACTTTCGCCTTTCGCCTTTATCCTTTATCCTTTTAGTTGTGTCTTTGCAATACGAAAAACCGGAAGAAGAAAACGAGCCGCAGATTACGCCCGAAGAATTTTTGCGCGAACATAAAAGCACGATTCGCAAGCGTTCGTTCTGGGCAATCGGTATCGGTTCGCTTTTGATTTTTGTTCATCTCGCGCTTTTCGCCATCGCCGACGTTGATTTTTCGCTTTTGTTTCGGAGCATATTTTTTATTCTCGGTTTATTTGCCGTGGCAGGCGGATTTTGGGGACTTTATGAAGCGCGGCGAGCGACGCTGCAAGATTTGATTCCGACGCCTGAAGCGATTCTTTTCGCGCAGCAAGCCGAACTTTCAAATCCTTATTTCACATACATTTTAGTCGCCTGCATTGTTGTTGTAACGCTCTGCCAGATGACCATAGATTTAGATCAATCAGTTGAAATTGCCGGATTTGTTAAATCTGATTTTGCGAACAAAGGCGAGTTTTGGCGAATTTTGACCAGCGCGACACTGCACGGCGGCATTCTACATCTTTATTTCAACGGGCAAGCGCTTTATGGCTTTGGCAGTTTAATCGAATTTCTCTCGAACCGCGCACATCTGGCGATTGTTTTTTTGTTAGCGATAATCGGCGGCGGACTTTTAAGTTTATTCTTGATGCCCGATGTCGCGTCTATCGGCGCGTCGGGTGGCATTATGGGTTTGATTGGTTATCTGGCGATTTACGGTTATCGCCGAAAACAACAATTGCCGCCGGATTTTTTGAAAAGTATGCTGATAAACGTTGGCTTTATTGCGGCGTTCGGAATTATCGCTTATCAAATTGTTGATAATTTCGCGCATTTTGGCGGGCTTATAACCGGCGCGGTTTACGGTTTTATCCAAGTTCCGCGAGATTTGCATAAAAATCCACATCATGCAAGCGTAATTACAAGTTTTTTCGGTTTCGTGGCACTGGCGATTTTTGTTTTAACTTCTATATTCACTGTTTTATTACTGCTAAAATTTATCAAAATGTAATCTTTTGCCTGCCTTTCGCCTTTACCCTTTATCCTTTAAAGATATGCCGAGAGTTCGCGTTCACCAACATGTTAATCCGCTTGCGCCGTATTTCCGATTTGCGCCGAAGCCTTTGGAAATTGAAAAGGTTTTCGCCAATCCATTTTTGCCTTTGCATTTGGACATCGGCAGCGCGCGCGGGCGTTTTTTGCTTAAAATGGCGGAAACGAAAAAAAACCAAAATTTTCTCGGCGTCGAAATCCGGGAACCGCTTGTCGAAGAAGCAAATCGAATTGCGAAAGAGAAAAATTCAACAAATCTGCATTATGAATTCTGCAACGCCACACTTGCTTTGGATAAATTACTTGAAAATCTTCCCGCGAATCTTTTGCAAACCGTAAGCATTCAGTTTCCTGACCCGTGGTATAAAAAGAAACATGCCAAACGCCGAATAATTAAAGACAATTTAGCCGCAACAATTGTTGCTCATCTTAAATCGGCAGGCAAAATTTTCGTTCAAACAGACGTTAAATTTTTGGCGGACGAAATGTTTGCGGTTTTTCGTGCAAATGTGAATTTAAGCGAAATTGAAATTAATGAAAATCCTTTTCCCGTAAAGACCGAAAGAGAAATGGCGGTTGAAGAAAAAGGTTTACCGATTTACCGGATGATTTTTGAGAAGAAATAAATTTTAGTTTCTAAGATATAAAAATTCTAATTTCAGGCTCGGATAAAAATAAAAAAGCGAAAGGAAATCCGAAAATCTCCTTTCGCGGTAAATTATTTATTTTTCAATATTAGTCGCCTAAACGAATCGAGCGAAGAATATTTCTAAAAGCCGTGTTGTAGCTTGACGATTCGTTTTCCGGCGCAACCATTACGACGTAGAACAAACCGCCGTTGCGAAACTGCGTTGTAACGATGTTGACAACTTCATTTCTGTTTGTCAGCGGCGAGCGTCCCGACAAAGTTGTCGCGTAAGCGTTTCTTCCGCCGACCGAAGTTCTCGTATAATTCGTTGCTTGACGCAGGTAATTGTTGCCTTGCGCCTGCAAGAGACCGTTAACATAATCTTCGGTTGCCTGTCCCAGATCATTGCTTCTCGCTTGGGCAACGCCAATCATCGCGCCGTGCGTAATTCCTTCATTTCCATATGCGCCTTCAGGAGCGAACCAGACCGAATCTTGGGTCGGAAATTCGCGCCAGTTGTCCGGCAAATTCATTTGAATCCAATTGCCGCTCGAATACGTTCTCATTCGTGACGATGGATAAGCAATGCGGCTCGAATATCTGCCGTTGCCCATAGGATTTTGTCCGCCTTGTCCTTGTCCTCTGCCGCCTTGCTGGTTGCGAGCGATTTCTTCCATTGTTCGCGCTCGGGGCATTTGTGCGAGTTTGTTTTGCACACGCTGAAATTCTCTGGTGTCTTGAACGGCGTTTCTCGAAACACGAAGCATTTCGGCTTCGCGGTTAATCGTGTCGTAGCGATTGCCCGGATTCGGATGACTGCTGAGCCATTCGGGAGCGCGTTGACCGCCACTTTGTTGTTCAATCGTGCGGAACATATTCGCTAAATCCCGCGGGTCATAGCCGGCGTTTGCCATAATCTGCGCGCCTAAAATGTCGGCTTGCGTTTCATATTCGCGGCTGTATTTCGTTAGCCACGCTTGAGCGCCGAGCGCGCCGATCTGCGCGCCTTGCTGCCCGCCTAAAATTGCGCCGCCCAAAATTAAACCAATTGTTCCTAGTTGCGTTCCGATACTTCCTTGCTTGGTCGCTTGCGCCGTTCCGTGCCGAAGCGCGACGTGCGAGATTTCGTGCGCCATAACGCCCGCCATTTCGCCTTCGCTTCGCGCCGCTTGAATCATTCCGCGATTGACATACATCGGTCCGCCCGGAAGCGCGAAAGCGTTGATGTCGCTGGCATTGACAACTTGAAAAGTATATTGAAATTCAGGATGTTGAAATTGCGAAGGAATCGCGTTAGCAAGCCGCCGTCCAACATCTTGAACGTATCGTGTCGCTTCATAATCATTCAAAATCGGCATTTGCTGTTCGACTTCTGCCGACGCCTGTCGTCCAATTTTTATGTCATCTTGAATCTTATACTTATTTTTCGGCATCGAGATGCGCGTCTGTCCGAAAGCCGCGAGCGGTATTATGAGCGTTATACAGGCGAGCATCATCGCCGTTAAATTTTTGCCCAAATTTTGTTTTCTCATTTTCTCCTCTCCCAAAAGTTCATTGTTCTCCGTTAAGACGCTCTAAGTTTATAAAACTTTACAAAGAGCAAAGGTTTTCTTCTGATGAAAACTCGGAAACGAAAGTTTGCCGTTTAATTATAAGCCAGAAACGCTCGTTTAAGTAATGTTACAGACTTGTTACACGAATTTTTTTCGCAATAGACAAGCCGCTTTCCATCGGATATATTTTCATCTTTCAATCCCCGAATTTATATGGAGAATCCAAACAAAGATGGCTTTTAGCTTATTGCCGCGCGAGGACGAATATTTTGTTCTTTTCGCGCAAATAACGGAAAAAATACAAAGCGCTTCAACCGCTTTGGTCGAGATGATGCAGGACGAATCAGAAAATTTCGAGATGCACATCAAGCGCATCAAGGATTTGGAACACGACTGCGACGAGTTGACGCACAACGTCGGAATGAAGCTGAACAAATCTTTCATCACGCCTTTTGACCGTGAAGATATTTTTACGCTTTCGGTGGCGCTTGACGACGTTTGCGATTACATCGACGCGTGCGCGCGAGCCATCGTGATGTATGACATTCATGAAATCAGCGATTATGCCAAGCATCTCGCCAAAGTTATTCAAGGGCTGGCGATGGAAATAAATTCAGCCGTTTCAATGCTAAAGAAACCGAACGGAATGGATCAACATATCGTTGAAATTCATCGCCTCGAAAACGAAGCCGACGACGTTTATTTTCGGGCAATCGGCGAGCTTTTTCACGGTCAAGCCGACGCGCTGCACATAATTAAATGGAAAGAGATTTACGAAATTCTGGAAAACGCCACTGACCGCTGCGAATCGGTCGCCAACATCATCGAAAGCATTATCTTAAAACACAGCTAATTACAGTAGCCAGAAGACAGAAGTCAGAATCCAGCATAAATCAAATTTTTCTACTGACTACTGACTACTGACTACTGACTACTGACGTTATGGAAGCTACAACTGCGCTGGTTATTTTCATTATTTTCATAGCTCTCGTTTTCGACTATGTTAACGGTTTTCACGACGCCGCCAACTCGATTGCAACGGTTGTTGCAACGCGAGTTTTGTCGCCCGGCGTGGCTGTCGCGTGGGCGGCATTTTTTAATTTTATCGCTTTTGTGGTTTTCGGAACCGCCGTCGCTAAAACAATCGGCGGCGATATGGTCAACATTGCCGCAATTCCGGCGGACGACCAGCTTTTCGTGCTGCTTGGCGGTTTGCTCGGCGCGATTATCTGGAATTTAATCACCTGGTATCTCGGACTTCCGACTTCGAGTTCGCACGCCCTTGTCGGCGGTTACGCGGGCGCGGCGTTTTCCTCTTATGTCGGACATTTCGGATTTAGCGGCGCGTCAAATGTTTTTATCGCGGCGGGCTGGATAAAAACGCTCTCGTTTATCGTGCTGTCGCCGCTTATCGGAATGACGCTCGGCTTTTCGATGATGGTTCTTGTTTACTGGATTTTCAGGCGAATGTCAGTTTCCAAAGTAGATAAAGGTTTTCGCATCGGACAGTTATTTAGCGCCGCCGCTTTCTCGCTCGGACACGGCGGCAACGACGCGCAGAAAACGATGGGTATTATCACCATCGTGCTGGTGGCGGGCGGATATTTGCAGATGACTGCCAACAACAAACTTCCCGAAGTTCCTCTCTGGGTTGTCCTGGCGGCGCACGCGGCAATCGGTTTGGGAACGCTTTCAGGCGGCTGGCGAATCGTCAAAACGATGGGTTCAAAAATTACCAAACTCCAACCCGTCGGCGGATTTTGCGCGGAGACTGCGGGCGCGTTAACACTTTTCGGCGCGACTTTTCTTGGCATTCCGGTTTCGACGACGCACACAATTACAGGCGCAATCGTCGGCGTCGGTTCAGCCAGACGTTTTTCGTCGGTCAAATGGGGCGTGGCAAGCAGAATCGTTTGGGCTTGGATTTTGACAATCCCGATGGCGGCTCTTATCGCGGCTTTGTCCTACGGCGTGATTGTTTTGATTGAAAAAGCGCTCAGCGGATAAGTTTTTCACTTCTCACGTCGCCGCATTTGTTTCGGCGTTTTCCTCGGCATTGTCTTTCGGAGCGAGAATGTTTTGGACAATTCCCTTGCTACCGCTGTGTTCTAGAATGTGTTTATAAACAACCGTCAGCAACGCCATAACGGGAATTGAAAGAAAAACGCCGGGAATGCCTGCTACTTGCTCGCCTGCCAAAACCGAAAGAATAATTGCCAGAGGATGTAGATGAATTCCTTCTCGCACAATTCGCGGATAAAAAACATAATCCTGCGCAAGACGTAGGACGGCTAAAAATACGAATACATAAACGGCTTCCCAGGTTGATTCCAGAGATGCGACCGTGATGGCGATGATAGCAATGGTTAGGGGTCCGATAAGCGGTATAAATTCTAAAACTCCAGCAATCACGCCAAGAAGAAGCGCGTAATTAACTCCGATTAAATAAAAGCCGATGGTGCAAATCGTGCCGATTAAAATGCACGAAATAAGCTGCGCTCGCGTGTAAGCGGCAAGCGTCGTATTTACATCGTGAATAACCGATTCGATGCGCGCGCGCCAATCGCCGCTCGGAAAAATTCGCAAAATCGAAACGCGAAAAAGATTGGCGTCCTTGAGAAAGAAAAATGCCAGAACCGGAACTAAAATCAACCACGGAAGGTATGAAATCAAAGCTACCAAAAAGTCCGAGATTTGCGCCCCGATTGCCGCCGCCAAATCGCCTGCCTTTCCGTTTATTTGTTCCTGCACGGCTTCGGGTATCTGGTATCTTTGATAGCGTGTGCTAAGGTCTCTGAATTGACGCTGAATCGAAGCGGCATAAGTCGGCAAGGCAAGCGTTAGTTGTTTGGTTTGTTCGACGACAACGGGCGTCAGCAAAGTAACTGCTATGCTGATAACCGAAAAAACAATCAAATAAGCCGATGCGATGGCGAGCGGTCGCGGCATATATTTGTCGCGGTTCGCTTCTTCAAACGGACGGCGAATTATCTGAACTAAAGGCTCAATTAAATATGCGAAAAAGACGGATAAAACAATTAGAAAGAAAAGATGCGTCAGCGAGGTGAGGATGTTTTGGACAAAACCGGCGACAAACAAAATTATCAGCGTGATTAAAACGACGCGCACAACCGAGCGCACGGATGGCGTTGAAGGGTCGAGAATTACAAGATTAGCATTTTGCTCAGCCGTCGGCGCAATATCTTCCGCCGGTTTGTCGCCGACATATTTAACCGCGTCTTTTATATTATCTTCACGCATAGTTTTCCTTCAAACAGGCGTTATTTCGCCGCTCCTTTTGTTTCTTCTTTCTTCGCCGAATAATCCTCGATATTAAAACGCTTTCCGAGTGTTTCCAAATTTTCCGCCGTGAATTTATACGATGAACCGGCGATAAAGGCTTTGTCGTTGTCTGTTGAAATAAACCGATTAGTTTCACGCGGCGCGTATGTCCGCAAGTATTTTCTGTCTTCGGCGTCAAAAGCGCCGCCGTCCTTTCGCCGGAAAACGTAAACGAAATCAAAATTAGCTGTTCGCATCGTTTGCAAATCGCGCTCGAATAGCGGAATTTCGTTTTCGACCGTTTGATTCAGCGCGGTTTTATTTGCTTCAAACGATTTATAATTACAGGAAAAATTTGCAAGGGAAAAAGAAAACAAAACAATCAAAAGGCATTGATTAAATTTATCGAATTTTATAGAAATTTTGTAAAACATTAATTTTTAATACCGTACACTTTTATAAATTAAACATTTTTAATTTTCTTCATTCTCAGCCGAATCTTTCGGCGGCTCAACTTTTTGATCGCTGATTTGCAAAATCTTGGCTTCATCGTCTTCGTAAACCATTTCGCACCAGCCGCTTTTCAAACAATTAGCGATAAAATTTTCGTTCTCCTTCGCATCGGAAAAAACGAAACGCGCTCCGAATTCGTTTCGAATAATCGGCGCCGGGTCTTCGATTTTTCCGCTTGTTATGTCGCCAATCTGTTTATAAATTTCAGGATTTTTTGTATAGAGATAATTTGGGTCAAGCCCGTAAACGTAACTATGTTTCGAGTCAAAGAAAAACATTTTCGGAAAATCGTCCCAGTTGCAGTTAAAAATGCGCTCGCCTTCGGGTATGTTTTCGATTGCCCAGTTCATCGAGCGTTTATAGCGGTCGTTCGCTTCGTTGTTTCTAATTTCTCCAATCAAACCTTGCTGCTTGAAATCGAACCAGCGCGTCAAATCTATACCGGCAAAATTATAAAACATCCACAAAAATAAAATCGCGCCTAAAGCCCAAAGTCCGAATTGTTTGAGAATCCGAGAAATTCCGTTTTTCTCGCCCGTTTTTTCGTACGCGAAATATTCTCCGGCGACATACTTTAAATTTTCCGTGCGAAGACTCGCCGGAGCGACAAATTCCTTCCAGCTAAACGCGGCGAAAAGAATCGCAAACGGCGGAAAATACTCGGCAAAACGCTTTGAGCGAAATTGCGCCGCCAGTAAAACGGTTGCGAACATTAAAAAGAAAGTAGATTTTTCAGGAAGTTTTCCATTTCTCGGCGCGAATAAAATATAGCCGATGAGCATCGCCGTCAGAGCAACCGGAAAATTTAAAAGCAGTTCCATTCCTGAATACGGATACCATTCGCCACCGACGGAAACCGCAAAATCCGAGCCGACTTTGAATTTCGTAATAAAATGCTCGTAAAACAACCAGAAATTTTGCGGAAAATACGGATTAATAACATTGCCTAAAATCATTCCGGCGAAAGTATAGGCAAGCGGACGCCACTCAAATTTTCTTTCGTTCCAGGCAATGATAATCGTCCAAAAAAACGCCGCGATAAATAACATCGGGAAAAGGCTGTAAGTCCAGACAAAAACAAACATTAGTGGCAAAAGCCAAACATACTTGCGCTCAAATAATAAATAAATCCCGACAATTGTGTAAATAATCGTCAGCGGCGGCGCTTTCGCCATATTTATGCGAAAAAAGAAAGCGTTGGCGCACGTCAAAATCGCCGCTAACCATAAAAGCAGATAATCAACCTGATAGCGAAACATCAACCAATAAACGGAAAAAATCGCCAAACTTCCGTAGAAAACAGCCGCGATTTTGGCTGCCATCACGGGTTCAAAAAACCACAAAAAAGGTATCTGCAAAAGGTGAAAAAGAAAATGATGGTCGGCGTAATCCTGCGCGTTTAAAACCGTCAAGGGAAGCCAGACGAATTCGGGCAGCCATTTGCCTTGCCGAAAGTTTTCCCACAAAAGCGAACTCCATTTTATATGGTAATAACCGTCCCAATCGCCGCAGCAAATCGCCGGCGTCGAAAACTGCACGAGCGTCATCAATAAAAAGACGGCGAATAAACCGAAAATCAAGTAAACCCAAGCGATAGCTTCGTCCGTGCCGAGCCAATCTCTCCAGGTCGGTTTTGTTTTTTTTGGCGAATCGGCTTTTGGCGCGCGTATTGTTTTGGAGTTATTGTTTAAAATTTCTTCCATTTATGAAAACTTTTCCGGCGCATCTGAAAAGATAAAATTCTTTCAAAAAATATCACGAAATCATATGGAATATCTAATCAGTAACGCAAAGAGGCGCAAAGGTTTTCGCAAAGGCTAGCAAAGAATTTTTCGAAAAACCGATTTGCCAATCGAAATTCCAAAATCTAAAATCTAAAATTTCAGTTATGTATCCAAAAGGAAATCTTTTAGTTCCGGCTTCGCACGGGAAATTAGAAGCGATTTTGAAAGAGCCGACAGGCGAAATCAAAGGCGTCGCGCTCGTATCTCATCCGCACCCGCTTGGCGGCGGAACGATGCATAATAAGGTCGTCTATCGCGCGGCTGCCGGTTTAGTCGAAGCACATTTGGTTACGCTGCGTTTTAATTTTCGCGGCGTCGGTGCTTCGACCGGGCAACACGACGACGGAAACGGCGAAAAACAAGATGTAAAGGACGCACTCAATTATTTGACCGAAAATTATCCAAATCAACCAATAACTTTGGCAGGTTTTTCATTCGGCTCGCGTGTCGGTAGTGAGGTTGCACTTATTGATGAAAGAATTGTGCGCCTTATCAGCATCGGAACGCCGGTTGATAAATATGATTTTTCCTTTTTGAAAAATTGCCGCAAACCGATTTTGTTCGTTCACGGCGACCGGGACGAATTTGGCTCGGTTGAAAGTCTAAATTCGCTGGTCGCGCAAGTCACCGAAAATGCCGAGACAAAATTAATCGTTTTTGAAAACTGCGGACATTTCTTCGACAAACATTTGGAAGAATTGAAAAATGCCGTGCGCGATTGGACGCTTGGGGAAATGCAAAATTAAAAAATTAAAAATGGAAAATCAACCAGAGAATAAAACAGACGAATCGGCAACCAAACAAGAAGTCGCAATTCGAATAACAATGATGCCGCGCGACACAAACGCGCACGGAACGGTTTTCGGCGGAATTATTCTAAGCTACATTGACGTTGCCGGCGGAGTCGAAGCCGTCCGCCACACGGGACACGACCGCTTTGTAACGGTCGCAATGCGCGAAATCGTTTTTCTCGAACCGGTTTTTATCGGCGATCTGGTTAGCTTTTTCGCCGAAACCGTAAAAGTCGGCAACACTTCCGTAACAATTCGCGTAACGGTCGAAGCCCAGCGTTTCGGGAGTCACGGTCAATCAGTGCGCGTTACCGAAGCCGAAGTCGTCTATGTCGCCATCAATCAATACCGCGAAAAATTAAAAATTAAAAAATAAACTTCTATCGTCGTTTTCTAAATAAAACTTATTCGCATAAAAATTCCCAAATTGTAACACCAGCGTCTCGCTGGCTGTCCGGAGTGCGTCCCGCACTCCAATGCGTGAGTGGGACGCTCCCACGACAGCCGCCGAGACGACAGCGTTACAATTTGGGAAACTCCAAAATATTATGCCAAACCTTGCCTTTCGTTCGGTTTTTCAATCTAATACTTTTAGATGAATTCTCTGAACGCAGCATCATTAATCAATCTTTTAGGCTTTACCGTCGGAGTCGCTCTTTATGGGCTTTTGTTTGCGATGGTTGTGCGACATCGCAAAAACAAGCGGAGTTTTTCGTTCGATTTTTTACTTTTCGCGACTGCAATTTTAGGTTTGCTCTGGAATGTCGGTGAACTCTGCGTTCTAATCTTGAAAGATTTCGGCGCGGGCGACTCTTCGCCGGTTTTGCTGATGGTTTCTTATTCGGCTCTTGGATTTTTGCCATCGGTGGTTGTTCATTCGACGTGGAAAAATTCGGAAAGCGAAAACGTGAATGTGCGATGGTTGGCTTTCGCGGCATACGGACTAAGCCTGTTGGCAACTTTGCTGCATTTTCAATCAATCGTTTTTTACTCGACTGCGCCTTCGAGTTTGGCTATGCAAATTTTGACGTTCGGCTCGCTTGCTCTGCTCGGCAGTCTTTTAGTTTTTAATCTCAAACAAACGCTGGAAAATAAAACAATCTGGATTACCGCTTTGTTGATTTTCGCGGTTTCGGCGCTGCATTTAAGTTCGCAGCGAGAGGAAAATTCTTGGCTGGTCGAACTCGTCGCGCACCAATCGTCGCTGCCACTGGTGCTGGCTATTCTTTTACAAGATTATCGTTTTGCCTTCGCCGATTTATTTTTGAAACGCGCTTTGTCCTTGATGCTGCTCGCTTCAATGGCTTTTGGTTTATACGTTTTTGTCGCCGTCCCGCTTCTTGCTTGGCACGAAACGCACGACCGAAACGATGTGCAAGCGGCGGTTATAGTTTTGACTTTATGGATGGCAACGGCTTTGGTTTATCCGAATTTGCACCGGTTTGCCGTTTGGCTCGTGGATAAAATTATCTTGCGTCGCGCCGATTACGAAAATCTTCGTCTGGAAATTTCAAGCGTTATCGAAGGGCAGGAAACGGTTGAAAATGTGCTGAACGCGATTTGTCAAAAACTTGCCGCTTCTCTTACGGTTGAAAAAGCGGATTGGAAAGCAATTTTTCAAAGCGCGACGGAAACGAATCTGCTGGCTGTAAATTTTGACGCGCAACAGGCAAAGGTTTTTGTGCCGACAGTTGAATCTCCTTTTTACGAAATTTCTCTATGCGGTTTTTCGGGCGGGCGGCGATTGCTTTCCGACGACATTGAAATGCTGCGGGCGGTCGCGCTTTTAACGGCGCGAAGAATTGACGCTCTGCGCGTTACCGATGAGCGTTACAACCAAAAATTGCGCGAGCAGGAATTTTCCAGACTCGCCGCCGAAGCGCAGTTAAGCGCGCTTCGAGCGCAAATAAATCCGCATTTTCTTTTCAATGCCTTAACGACAATCGGATATTTAATTCAAACCGCGCCGGAAAAAGCTCTGGCGACGCTAATGAAATTAACCCAGCTTTTACGGCGTGTTCTAAAGACGAGCGGCGAATTTTCCACGCTCGGCGAAGAAGTCGAACTCGTCAAATCTTATTTAGAAATCGAAACCGCGCGTTTTGAAGAACGGCTCGAAGTCAAAATTGATGTCAAAAAAGAACTCGAGAAAATACGCATTCCGGCGCTGATTTTGCAACCTTTGGTGGAAAATGCCGTAAAACACGGCATCTCGAAAGCAAAAAACGGCGGTCGGGTTTTTATTCGCGCCGAGCTGGAAAACGAGGCGGAAAAAGTTTTCCTAAAGTTAAGCGTCGTTGATTCGGGCGCGGGCAAAAACGCCGCCGCGCAAATCGAACGAAAAGGCGTCGGGTTAAATAATGTCGAGCAAAGACTTCGCTCTTATTACGGCAACAGCGCCGATTTGAAAGTTGAAAGCCGGAACGAAAACGAAACGCGAGCGGAAATAAAAATAGAAATTTTGAATTCCAAATCTTTATAAAAACAATTTTTACTCCCTCGAAACCGGAAATTTTATGAACGCAAAACTCCGAATCGTCATTGCCGAAGACGAACGCCCGGCGCGCCTTTTCTTAAAAGCGATTTTGCAGGATTTCGACGACGTGGAAATTGTCGGCGAAGCGGAAAACGGCGCGGAAGCTGTCGAATTGATAAAGGAAACAAAACCGGATTTAGCTTTGCTCGATTTACAAATGCCTGAAGTTTCCGGTTTAGAAGTCGTCAAGCTGCTGAAAAAATCGCAAATGCCGCTCGTCGCTTTTGTTACAGCTTACGACGAATTTGCGGTGCAGGCGTTTGAAGTTAACGCGGTTGATTATCTGTTAAAGCCGGTCGAAAAAGCGCGGCTGCGGGAAACTTTAAATCGCGTGCGCGGACGGCTCGAACAGACTGATTTCCGCGAAAAAGAATCGGCAAACTTAAAAGCCGCCGTTGCCTCTTTCGAAGAAAATTTGCACACAAATTTTCTTGAACGCATTCCAGTTCGCCGCCGCGATGAGATTTTGTTAATTCCCGTTTCCGACATTGCTTCGATTGTCGCCGACGGCGAGCTTCTTCATCTGACAAACTTGCAAAATAAAAAATACACTATCAATTTTCGTCTTAGAGACCTTGAAGCGCGGCTCGAACCGAATAAATTCGTCAGACTTTCGCGCGGCGCGTTGGTAAATTTGGAAATGATTGCGCGAATCAATTCGATGCCGGGCGGAACATATGACGTGCTTTTGAAAAATGGTCAAAAGCTTTCGTCGAGCCGTTCGCAATCAAGAATTTTGCGCGAAAGATTATTAAAAATCTAGCGTCTAAATTGACGCGAACCAAAATTAGCTAGAAGCTGCGTTCGGATTAAAATGCCGCGTTTTTAAGAAAGTCGCTCTTCAAATCTCTTATCAAATTATTTGTTAGCCGCGCAGTCAATGGCACATTTTGTCGCAACAAGTCTCGCCGCGAAGAGATTCCAACCCTTCTTTAGTAATAATCGGAAGCATTATCAGCGCAGCAATTGGGTCAGCCCACCACCATTCAAATACTGCGTTAAGAACCAAACCGCCAAGCAAAATCGCCGACAGATAAGCGCAAATATCCGTTTGTTTAGAATCTGCCATCATTGCCCGGCTGTTTAATTGTACAGCGACATTTCGCTTTGCTCGTGCCACCAACGGCATCACAATGAGCGATAAGGCGGCAATGACGATTCCGATGTAACTTGCTTGGGGCGGCTCTCTTAAAACCAGCGATTCGACGGCATCAAAACCGACGTATGCGGCAAGCACAATTAAACTGATGCCGACCAGTTTTAAAGCAAGTTTTTCTCTGTGGTCGCCGGAAAAAAGTCGCCACAAAATAATTGCGCCAGACGAAACTTCGATGATTGAATCAACTCCGAAGCCAATCAGCGCAATGCTGCCAGCTAAAACACCGGCAACGATTGCGGCGACAGCTTCCAGCGAATTCCAGCCGATTGTCACATATTCGAGATTGCGCCCGCGCCGTAGCGATGCAGCACGAACAACATCTTGGCTTAAAACTTCCGCGCTCATGTTTTTTCAATCTTTGATTTTCTGATAATTTCCTGTAAATCTTCAGGAATCGGCAATGGTTTAAACGGGCTGACATTCGCCCCGCCTGTGTTTCCAGTCGGGTAAATACCGAACGGCGTTTTCGTTGACGCTCCGGCAATGCGGAATAATTGACCGAAGATTTCCCGAAAATCTCTTCGCTTCCAGCCGATTTTCAGCATCAACCAATGCACCCGCGTATGTTCGGTTGTTACGGCTTGCCCTAAAATATGCGCCCGCTCCAAATGTTGAAATGCGCTCGTCAGGTCGTCGCTTTTTATAAAGTCGGCAGCCTTTTCAATTTCTGCGTCCACATATTTTTTGATACGGTTTTTCATATAATTTCCCCCTCTAAAGTCTGATTTTAACACCGCCGTTGAAAACTCGCCCTTCCGTATGCGTGTAAATTTCGCTGAAAGTCGGATTTTGATGCGGCGGGAAAACCACCGTTCCGAAACGGCTTTGCCGCGTGTCGGTGATGTTTTCGCCGTTAATGAAAAGACTGTATTTGCCAAAACTTTTTTCAGCGAATATGCCTAATACCCAATAAGGTTTGGTCTTAAAACGGTCGCTCAAAAATTGACTGCCCGTATAATACGCTTCAAAGCCAACCTTAAAGTTTTCTTCCTTCTCGAACAACAAAGCCGAATTTAATTTACTTTTCGGCGTGAGCGGCAAAAATTGATTTCCCGTCAGATATTCGGCTTTCGCATTGGTAAAAGTATAACCGGCAAACAATTTTACGATGTTGTAAGATAGCCGCACGTTCGTTTCAAAACCCGAACTTCTTACTAGCTCGGCGGCATTCGTAAAACTGAAAGTGCCGTTCGAGTTTGACAACAGCACAAGCGGATTTTCGATTTCGGTATAGAAAAACATCTGATTGAGCGAGTAAGAAAACTTTTCGCCAATTGTATTTCGGTAATTGACATCGAACGTTCCGCCGCGACTTCGTTCGGCTTTTAAGCGGTTGCCAATCGGCAGGACGTTTTGAAAAAGCAAAGTTTCGGCTTCTTCGGTGAAAATGCTTGGCGTTTTATAGCCTAAACCTAATCCAACACGACTACTCAAATTGTCGGTAAACCGATACAGCAGCGACATGCGGGGCAATGCAAAAACGCCGTAATCTTTGACCGTATCAAGCCGAAAACCGGCTTCGAGCGATAACTTTTTGGTGATGTCGAAACTGTCTTGGACATAACCGCCGAATGTCGTTCGGGTTTCGTTGCGTTTGGCTAAATTTGTGTTGTTCGAGTTTTCTTTGAATTGGTCATAAACGACGTTAAAGCCGAAAATAAGGGCGTGATTTTTAACTGAATGAAAATATGAAACATCGGTGTAAGAATTAAACTGCCGACCTTTGAACGAATAATCGGGAATTTCGATTTCACGATTGAAAAAGGCGATACTTTGTTTGGCGACAATTCTTCTACCGGCGGAAAAATCATGGTCAAACTGTAAAGTTGTGATGTTGCGAATTGAATTGTTGGTCTCAAAATATTGGTGAAAGGCATCCGCCTGCCCGCGAATGACAAAAACATCGCCGCCTTTGCGGTTTTGATATGTCGTCGAATTTCCAATCATCAAACGGGTTTTATCGTCTGGATAAAAGAAAATTCGCGGATTGATATTAAACGAATTCGTTCTTGGCAGTTCGGTAAAATCATCATCGTCAACATCGTATTCTTTTTGATAATTAACCGAACCTAAGAATGTATAACCGATACGGCTAAATTTTTGAGAATTGAAAATAGAAAAATCAGTCCCCAAAGCCGATGTCTGATTGAAAATCATTGACGTTACCGGCGCGTCAATCGGCTCTTTGCTGATGAAATTAACGACACCAGCAATCGCGCCCGCGCCGTAAAAAGTTGACGACGCGCCTTTGATAATTTCGACTTGTTTCAAATCGAGCGGCGGAATGTCCAAAAGGCTGAGGCTTCCCGAAAAACCGCCAAACGCTGGAAAGCCGTCTTTCAAGATTTGCGTATATCTTCCGTCAAGCCCTTGAATGCGAATGCTTTGCGTAAAGGAAGTTGCGGAAGTTTGTTGAACTTTAATTCCGGTGCTTTCGTTGAGAATCATCGAAACATTTGACGAGCGCATACTACTTTTTTCGTCAACTTCTTCCTCGTCAATCGCTTCAACCCGCGTCGGCACGTCGTCAATTTCCCGCCCCGTGCGCGTTGTGTTTATCACCACCTCGCCGACTTCATTATTAACCTGGATAAAAATCAGTCTTTCGCCCGCGTCGGCAAGCGGAAACGTAAATTTTAATTCTTTTGTTTCGTAACCGGCGGAAAAAACTTCGATTGTTTGTTCGCCATTGGGAACGACCGTTAATTCGGCTTTGCCGTTAGCATCGGTTGTCACGGAAATTTCCGTGTTTTTAACAGTAACGGTTGCGCCAACTACGGCTTGCTTTGTTTCTTCGTTTTGAATTGTCGCTTTGAAAGCAGTTTGCGCGAATGAAATTTGCGCCGTCAGTAAAACGACAAAAAATAAAATGACTCGTTTCATTATATCTGTAACCTCTTAAAATTTTAATTCACAAAAACCGGCACGCGCCTAATTTTTCACAATCGGCGATGTGCAAAAGAAAAGTCCTTTCGGCGTGAAAAGACACAGTTAGGCTGTAAAATCAAATTTCGGCGGTTGCCAGATGAAATCGAGATGTTGATGCGAATAATTGTTTTGGTAAGAAATTCGGGAAATGTATTTTAAGAAAACCGCAATTTCTTTCGGCGGGGAAAAAATGGAGAAATCGTTTTTAACCGACATCTGACGGCACGAACAAATGCAAAAAGGCGAGCATTCGTGTGTTTCCTGTTGAGTGTCTTCGCAGTCAAGCAGGCGTGTTTGCTCATTTTCAGTTTGCGCGTCGAAAAATTGGCTTGCCGAAAAATCTTGACAAGGCTGAACCGACAAGAGCAGCAAATAAAAACTAAGAATGAAGCAGAAAATTTTCATTAGGTCAAAGTGAAATCTTATTATAAAACGTTGCATCACGTTTCACAAAGACGCGGCTAACGCCAAATCAAACAGTTAATCCGCCGTTTTCGACCGTTCATTGAAAACTTGTCGCGTTACCGTTGCATAACTTTGTAAACTTATTTTTTATCTTAAAGTTCATAAATTAACCAAAAGCAAACAAGGTATATGCAGCGTTTTAATTCTTTATTAAAAATCACGGTTTTTTCGTTCGTTTTCTCAATTGCCGCTTTTGCTCAAACGGGCAAAATCAACGGCAAAGTTACATACAACGGCGACTCGCCTTTGCACGATGCTTCGGTGCAGATTACGCAGCTCAAACAAACCGTTTCGACCGACGCGGAAGGCAATTACGAATTTGCGAATGTTCCGACCGGACGTTACACGATTTTCGTTCACACGGAAGGCTTCGCCGACGCGAGCAAAACCGTTGTTTTAACGGCGAATGCGAGCGCAACAATTAATTTCGAACTGCAAATCGCGTCCTTAAAAGAGCAAGTTACGGTAACGGCGAGCGGCACGGAACAATCCGTTTTTGAATCTTTTCAAACAGTTAATTCCGTCGGCTCGACGCGCATTACGGAAAAAGCAGCAACGTCAATCGGCGAAGTTCTGGAAAATGAAACGGGCGTCGCAAAACGTAGTTTCGGACCCGGAACGTCGCGTCCGGTGATTCGCGGATTCGACGGCGACCGGGTTTTGGTTTTGGAAAACGGCGTGCGCGGCGGCTCGGTCGGCTCGCAATCCGGCGACCACGGCGAGCCGATTGACCCGCTCAGCGCCGAACGCATCGAAGTCGTCAAAGGTCCGGCGACGCTCCTCTACGGCAGCAACGCACTCGGCGGCGTCGTCAATGTTATTGACAACGACGAAAACGTTAAACATAGCGGATTCAGAGGAAATTTCACAACTGTCGGCGGAACGGCTGACCGTCAAGCTGCCTTTTCCGGCAAACTTGAATACGGTTATAAAAATTGGTTGTTTCGCGGAAACGTCGGAGCGCAGCGAACCGGCGATTACCAAACCCCGATTGGTCGCGTGCAAAATTCGGCGGCGCGGTCAAATTCTGGTGCATTTGGCATCGGTTATTACACTGACAAAGCATATATAAACGGAAATTTTGACGTTGATATAACTCGTTACGGCGTTCCGTATGCCGCGATTTTTGAAGACGGCGGACAGCAAAATTTCGGCAATGTGCTTCCCGTAACCGATGAAGAAATTGATTTGCGGCAAAGGCGATACAATTATCGCGTTAGCGGCGGGTTTCGTAATTTTAATAATTCATTTTTAAGCGGCGTTCAATACAATCTCGATTACACGAATTACCGCCACAAGGAAATCGAAACCCTTGACGGCGCGGATGAAGTCGGCACGATTTTCGACAACAAAACTTTTTCGTATCGCTCGTTGTTTGAACAGACAAAATATAAAAAACTGTCGGGTCGTTTCGGTTTTGAAGGCTTCAACCGCGATTATGAAGTCAACGGCGCAGAGCAACTTGTTCAAGGCAAAGTAAGGCATAAAGCGTTTTCAGTTTTCGGTTTGGAAGAATTAAATTTTGAGCGCGTTAAATTTCAATTCGGCGGGCGTGTTGAAAACAATCGTTACCGCCCGGAAAATCCTGATTTGTCTAGTCGTGATTTTACAGGCGTTTCCTTCGCCGCTGGAATGAACGTCGCGCTTTGGCAAGGCGGCGCGTTCGTTGTTAATTATTCAAACTCGTATCGCGCACCGGCACTCGAAGAGCTTTACAATAATGGTCCGCACGTCGGAAACGTAACTTTTGAAATCGGCAATCAGAATTTGAAAAATGAGCGCGCTAACGGCATTGATTTTTCGCTCCGGCATCTTTCCGACCATTTTAGAATTACCGGCGACGTTTTTTATTACCGCATCAACAATTTTGTCTTTCTCGCTCGGCAAGACGCAGACGGCGACGGGATGATTGACATCGAAGACGGTTTACCCGTCGGACGCTATGAGCAAGCCAACGCCAGCTATTTCGGCGCGGAACTCAGCGCTGACGCGACTTTTAACAAATATCTCGGCGGATTTTTAAGTCTCGATTACGTTCGCGCCAAACTCGTTGATTTAGACATCGATCTACCGCGCATTCCGCCTGCACGTGCGCGTGTCGGTCTAGATTTTCATTTGCGAGGTTTGAGCGTACGACCCGAAGCGATTTTTGCGAGCGATCAGGAAAAAGTTTTTCCGCTTGAAACTAGAACTGCCGGATACGGAATTTTTAACGTCGCGGGTTCTTACACCATCGGACGCTCGCATTACGCGCACATTTTTACGTTTAACGCTTTTAATTTAACCGACAAACTTTACCGCAATCATTTGTCGTTTATTAAAGACTTTGCGCCGGAAGTCGGGCGCGGGCTTCGCGTCGGTTATACAATTCGATTTTTTTAGGAAGAATATAGATCACGGTTTATTTAATTTTGAGTTTTAAGTTTCGAATTTTGAATGCAAATATAAACTTAACATTCAAAATTCAAAATTCGTAATTTATCAAATTTGCGTTCTATTTCGTTATGCTTTTTCCGCCTGCTCCGCGCTCATTGATGAATTATCCGCAAGGCGCTTAATGTCTGCGCCGACAGAGCGAAGTTTTTTAACAATCGTTTCATAGCCGCGGTCAATGTGATAGACGCGGTCAACTACGGTTTCACCCTCAGCCGCCAGAGCCGCCAGAACAAGCGAAGCAGACGCGCGAAGGTCGGATGCTTGCACGGGCGCGCCAAGTAAATTTGTTTTTCCGCGAACTGTCGCTGTGTTACCGGAAATATGAATATCAGCGCCCATTCGCATCAGTTCGGAAGCGTGCATAAAACGATTTTCAAAAATTGTTTCCGAGATATTCGCTTCGCCTTCGGCTTGCGTCATCAGCGCCATATACTGCGCCTGCATATCGGTCGGAAATTTCGGGTGCGGCTCGGTCGTTATGTCTTTTCCGCGTAAACCTTTTTCACAACATCTGACGAGAAGCGTGCTTTGATTTAGTTCTTCAATTTCGACGCCCGCTTCGCGCAATTTTTCGATAACTGCCTTGAGATGTTCGGGGCGACAATTTTTTATTTCAAGTTCGCCGTTCGTGATTGCGGCGGCGACAATAAACGTTCCGGTTTCGATTCGGTCGGGAATAATCGTGTGTTCCGCGCCGCCAAGATTTTCGACTCCTTCAATTTCGATTGTTTCCTCGCCCGCGCCTTTTATTCGCGCTCCCATTTTATTCAAAAGCTCGGCTAAATCTTCGATTTCCGGTTCGCGCGCCGCGTTTTTAATCGTCGTCTTTCCTTTTGCTAAAGCCGCCGCCATCATTACGTTTTCCGTTCCCGTAACGCTGACCTTTTCAAAATTTATTTCCGCGCCGATTAATCTGCCTTTCGGCGCGCGCGCAACTACATCGCCCGATTCGAGCGAAACGCTTGCGCCAAGTTTTTCAAAAGCCTTTAAATGCAAATCAATCGGGCGCGTTCCAATAGCGCAGCCGCCCGGCAAACTGACTTTCGCTTGCCCGAAACGACCAAGCAAAGGACCTAAAGCGAGAACGCTCGCCCGCATCGTTTTGACGAGTTCATACGGCGCTTCAAAAACTTCGACGTGAGCGGCGGAAACTTTGTGCGTTCGTAATTCGGGCGTTAAAACCGTCGCGCCCAAATCTTCCAGAAGCCGCCGCTGCGTGATTAAATCTTTAACATACGGAACATTATGCAGAATGACGGTTTCCGCCGTTAAAAGAGTTGCGGCAAGACACGGCAGAGCGGAATTTTTCGCGCCGCTGATTTCGATTTTTCCTTTTAGCGATTTTCCGCCGCGAATCAAAAATTTATCCATTATTTATTTTCGAGGCTGGTCAAAGCGACGGGATTTTGCCGAAGTTTTATTCGCCTTTAACAATCTATTGTTATAGAAATTAAAAGCAAATGTTATCACGAGAGATTTAAAAATTTAAAATTCCCGCTGGTAATTTCTTGTTTAAATTATTTATTTTGATCATATAAAGACAAGCCCAGACCGAATTTAGCGCTCGCGCGTCTGAGAGCCATTGATTCGGCGTTTGAGCTTGAATCGCCGTATGTGTCGTGAGTTTCGTCTTCCTGCCCGGTTGCTTCACGGTAAACAACGCCTTCCAGACACAAAACGGAAAGTCGGACGGTTAAAATGAGTTTTCCGGCAACCGAATCAATCGAGCGAATTTCGTAACACCAGCCCGGCGCGTAATGGTCGAGGTATTTTACCGCGTCGTGCCAGGCGATGTATGTAATTTCCTTGCCGCCTTGCTTGCGTGAACGCAAATGTCTTTTAGCAACGGGTTTTGTCAAATCTTTGACAATATCTCGAATTGAGCGCAGCTCGGTTGTAAAATCCGTATGATTTTCTAAATTATCCGCGTCGGCGTTTTGGATGTCTGCGGGGTTAGATTGTTTTGATTGTTCTGGCATAATAGTTTTCCTTTGATACTATTTATTTTACTCATTTTCACAAAATCGAGTAAAACATTTTATTAATTTTACACGGTAACCGCTTCACGATATTCGCCCCAAACTTTTCGCAAACGGTGCGAAATCTCGCCGACCGTGACATAACTTTCCACGCAGTCTAAAATGCGCGGCAGCAGATTTTCCGTTCCGTTTGCCGCTTGTTCTAATTTTAACAAAGCGTTTTTAGCTTTCGCCGCGTCGCGTTTTTCGCGCAAGGCTCGCAAACGCTCGATTTGTCCGCGTTCGATTTGTTCGTCAAGGCGGAGAATCGGGATTTTTTCGGTTTCTTCTGTTTGGAAGCGATTGACGCCGACGACCGTTTCAGTTTTCTTTTCAACCGCTCGCTGATATTCGTAAGCCGCTTCTTGAATTTCCCGCTGCGGATAACCGCTTTCGATAGCTTTCAGCATTCCGCCGAGCGCGTCGATTTTTTCGATGTAATCTTTTGCTTTTTCTTCCAACTGATTCGTTAATTCTTCAATCGCGTAACTTCCCGCAAACGGGTCAACCGTATCGGCTACGCCTGATTCGTATGCGATGACTTGCTGCGTGCGCAAAGCAATTCTGGCGGCATTTTCAGTCGGCAAAGACAACGCTTCATCCATCGAATTGGTATGCAAACTTTGCGTTCCGCCCAAGACAGCCGCGAGCGCTTGAATCGTCGTGCGAACGACATTTACTTCCGGCTGCTGCGCCGTCAAAGTCGAACCTGCGGTTTGCGTGTGAAAACGGAGCATCATTGATTTCGGATTTTTTGCTGAAAATCTTTCCTTCATAATTCGCGCCCAGAGACGACGAGCCGCGCGGAACTTCGCAATTTCTTCCAGGAGATTATTGTGCGAATTAAAAAAGAAAGAAAGGCGCGGCGCGAAATCGTCAACTTTCAAACCGACTGAAATTGCCGCGTCGACATACGCGATTCCGTCCGCCAATGTAAAAGCGATTTCCTGCGCGGCGGTCGAACCGGCTTCGCGGATGTGATAACCGGAAATCGAAATCGTGTTCCAGGCGGGAACTTCAGCGGCGCAAAAAGCGAACGTATCGGTAATCAATCTCAAACTCGGTTTCGGTGGATAAATATAAGTTCCGCGCGCGATATATTCCTTCAAAATATCGTTTTGGATCGTGCCGCTGACTTTATCAAACGGAACATTTTGTTTTCTGGCGACTGCTAAATATAAACATAAAAGCGTCGAAGCCGTCGCGTTTATCGTCATCGAAGTCGAAACCGTGTCGAGCGGAATCTGATCAAAAAGGCGAAGCATATCTTCCAGAGAATCAATCGCCACGCCAACCTTTCCGACTTCGCCCGCAGCTAATTCGTCATCAGAATCAAGTCCGATTTGCGTCGGCAAATCAAACGCTACCGAAAGACCGGTCGTTCCTTGCGACAAAAGATATTTATAACGCGCGTTTGATTCTTCGGCGGTCGCAAAACCGGCGTATTGGCGCATTGTCCAAAAACGTCCGCGATACATATTCGAGCGAACGCCGCGCGTATATGGAAATTCGCCCGCCGTCCCGATGTCGTTTTCAAAATCAATGTTCGTATTCGCCGGATTAAAATCATTTGGCAATTCAATGCCCGAAGAAGTTTGAAATTTTTCGCGTCTTTCCATTTTAGTCTCAGGTCTCAAGTCTCAGGTCTCAAGTAATAATTAAAATTAACCTATAACAAACAAATTTTGAAACCTTGAAATGAAAACATGGGGCTTGAGACTTGAGACTTGAAACTTTGCCTCGCCTCGCGTAGCATTTGTTTTAACCAAAATGCAGCTAAACGATAACGCAAAAGAAGCCGTCCGCGAACTTGGCGCGGCGATTAACGCGGCGATTGAAAAATCAAACCGCGTCAGCCACGCTATTGAACATCTGCGCGAAATCGGTTACGAACCGCAGTTGACGCTCAAAATGGAAATCGGTTTGTTGAAAATCAACAACGATTTCGAAGATTCCACAGATGAATTTGAACTCGATTTGACCGACGAAGATTTACGCACCTTGCGCCGAATGAAAATCCGACTTGAATAGTGGTAAGTGGTAAGTGGTTAGTGAAAACCAAAAACTTACCACTTACCACTTTCCACTTACCACTAATTTGAACTATTTTAATTATTTTTCTGAAATCGAAGAAACATTCATTCGCCGCCGCGGACGCAATTTGTTGTTGAGTCCTTTGGATTGGGCTTTGATTGAAAATTGGCAGGAGCGCGGCGTGCCGCTGCCGGTTGTTTTGCGGAGCATTGATAAAGTTTTTGACGGCGTTGACCAGCAGCCGAGAAGCAAGCGAACGATAAAATCTTTGATGTATTGCCGCGAGGAAATCGAAGCGCAATATGCTGATTGGCTCGACGCGCAAGTCGGGAAAAACGGCGCTGATAAAGTTCAAAGTTCAAAGTTCAAAGTTCAAAGTTCAGGCAACAGTGACGCGAATTTGCCGAAAAGCGAGCTTTTCCCCGCCGAAACAATTTTCGCGCATCTGGAAACTGTCGCCGAACAAATAAATTTGGCAAAGCAAAAAGCAAGCGGCGAATTGCGCGAAACTTTGCAAACGGTCTCGCAGCGTCTGGCAAAACTAAAACAAAATTTTAACGACGCCGAGAAATTAGAAAACGCTCTGGAAAAACTCGACGCTTTTGTCGATGAAATTCTTTTACAGTCTTTTGAAATTGAAAAATTAAAAGTTGAGATTGAAAAACAACTAGCTTCGCACCGAAGCAAAATGGAACGGGAAGTTTACGAGCGAACTTTTGAATTGATGCTGCTTAAAAGTTTGCGCGAAAAGGCGGAAATTCCGCGTCTCAGCTTGTTTTATTTGTAATTATCTTGGCTAAATCTAAAAGGAAAAAACTCTATGAATAAACTTAGAATTAGAAAACTCGGCGTTCTTTCGGTAGCGAAAATTTATGCGGTGATGATGTTGGTAATTAGTTTGCTTATCAGCATTCCATATGGACTTTTCATAATGATTTTCGGCGCGGCAATGATGGGAAGTGGCGGACAGAGCGGACTTGCTGCCGGCGGAGGCGGCATCGTTATCGGTTTACTGGTAATGGTTGGACTACCAATTATGTATGCCGTGTTGGGTTTTGTTTTTGGCGCGATCGGCGCGCTAGTCTATAACATTTTTTCCGGTCTGGTCGGTGGCATCGAGATTGAAGTTGAGAACATTTCTTGAACAGTCAGCGTAAAATCGGCGAAATTCTCGAAGTTACGATTGAAAAAATCGTGCCAAACGGTTTCGGTTTAGCCTTTGCCGAAAACCTGACCGTTTTCGTTTCGCTCGTGGCGAAAGGCGACCGAGTTCGCGTCAAAATAGTTGAGAAAAAAGGCAAAACTGCTTTCGCCGAAATTGTTGAAATAATCGAGCCTTCCGAAGACAGAACCGAGCCGCGATGCCCGTATTTCGGCGTTTGCAGCGGCTGCAATTTTCAGCATTTAAATTACGCGGCGCAGCTTGAAGCGAAAGTCGGAATTATTAGAGATTGCTTAACGCGCATCGGAAAAATCAATTACGAAAAGAAAATTGAAATAATCGGAAGCCCGAAACCTTACGAATATCGTGCTCGCGCCCAATGGCATCTCGACACGCGGCGTGAAAAATTCGGTTACTTTCAAAGAAATTCGCACCGCGTTGTTGACGCGAAAGTCTGTCCGATTCTCACGCCCGAACTTGAAAAGACTTTGAAAGATTTGCGCCAAAACGTCGCGTGGGAAAGTTTCTGGTCAGAGATTGTCGAAATCGAAACGGCAACCGACGGCGCGGAAGTTTCCGTTTATTCGGCGGAAACAATCGAGCCGATAAAAGAATTGTGTTTTGAGATGAACGGCGAAAATTATTTTTACGACGCGACCAGCTTTTTTCAAGGCAATTTGTTTTTAATCGAACCGCTTGTCAAGACAGCGACGAAAAACGCGACTGGCGAAACCGCACTTGATTTGTATTGCGGCGTCGGACTTTTCACTTTGCCGCTGGCGCGAAAATTCGGAAAAGTTTTCGGTGTCGAAGGAAACCGGAAAGCGATTGAATTTGCTGGGAAAAACGCGGAAAATGTACGGCTCGAAAACATAAAATTTTTTACCGAAAACGTCGGCGATTTTTTGATCGAAAACCAAAACGATTTGCAAAATCTCGACTTTGTTTTGCTCGACCCGCCGCGTTCCGGCGCGGAAAAAGAAACGATTGAATGTTTGATAAATTTGAGACCGAAACAAATTTCTTATGTTTCGTGCGAGCCTTCGATTCTAGCCAGAGATTTGCGCGTTTTAACCGCAAACGGTTTTTCAATTGAATCAATTACGGCGATTGATTTGTTTCCGCAGACGCACCACATTGAAACAGTCGTGAGGCTGAAATATATTTTATAATTTGTCAAAGTGACGCGGATATTTAAAAATAGAACTTAAACTTCGGTTTGCAAAGTCTTGCTCCGCGGTTGAATAACGTTTTTATGAAGTTTCCGATGATCGCCCGCTTATTTTTATGCGCTGTTTTGCTGACGAACCCGATTGCCGCTTTCGCTTTCGAGACCGACCAGTATAACTTGCCGCCGCAGCCTTTAGCCGACATCGGTGATGAAGTAACGCAGTATGTCGAACAGAATGTTAGAAAAGCGGTTGGCAAGATAAATAACGAAATTTATGTCCGGCAAGCTTGTTTGGATAAAAGCGCGGCAAATTCAGCTAAAACGAAATGTAATTCCCCGAACAGAGAAAGCGAGAGACTTGATTATCTGCGTTCTGAAAAAGCTGTCGCGCGTGAAATTTACAATTTACTCGGCGCTGGTATTCCGCCTTTTACAAAATCCGGGACGTGGATGGATTGGCATAAGTTTAAAAAGCAGCCGGCGCGTTACAAAACCACTTTCCAAGATTCTATTTTTATTACTTTCCCGACAAACTATCTAATGATAAGCCCGACCGTAAATCTCTACGAATCGCACTTTGGGACTGACAAGATAGCGCATTTTTTTCAACAGGGATACGACTATTACAAAATTTATAACCGGGCATTAGCCGAAGGTTTAGCGCCCGACAAAGCGGCTGAAAGGGCGGTTCGCTGGGGACAAAAAACCGAACGAACCTACTTTGGAACTTTGATTTCAGGAGTTTATTCAAACGCCGATTTGTGCGCCAACTATGTCGGAATGAAATTTTATCAAGGACTAACGCGCGAGATAAAAATCGGGGACGTGACGAGACCAGCCGTCTTGCTTCTGAAAAACGGAGTGTGGACATTCAGCGAAACGGCTGATTTGCGGGAAATTCTCGTCAAACCGTTTATGACCGATCATCTTGACGAAGCGCGTAATTCATCCGTCTTCACTAAAGAACTGAGTTCGCAAGTGCGCCGGGTCGTCAGAAAACAAAGCTGCCGACAATGGTTATCTAAATTTCCAAATCTCTCGCAGATAGATTTTGAGAACGCTTCGCGGGCATTAATGCGCTGGCACGGCGAAGATTATGGATTTAAGGAAAGCAAAAAATCCGTCACAATCGCCGACACTTGTTTTGGCAGCGAAAGTAAAAAACAAAAAGCAGCCGAACATTAAAAGACAAATTTTTATAACAGGTTATTAAAGACACACCTTTGCAAATCGAACTGCATCAAACCCGACGAGTTTCTAGTGTTTTAAATTTGTGTTGTTGTAAATTTATTACTTTCAAAACAACCGTTTATGAGATATATACACAATCTTTTAAAGTAAAGGCGAACAAACTAGAGATTTTGGTGTCTAATGAAAAAGGTATGAAGCAAAGAATAAAATCAATTGTTTTTTATCTGCCAAAGTTAATTGTTTTTGGTCTAGCTTTGCTTAATTTTCTCTATATACTATCTCACATACCAATTAGGACAGGCACAAAAATTACTTTCTGCATGGTTTGTCCTTGGTATGAAACTTCCGATTTTAAAGATGTGTTAATTATTCTTGCGGCTTCGGTATTCCTTTTGATAGGCAATCGAGTGAGTTATTTAATTGCAGGTTCATTAAGTGGTTATATTGTAGCTATTGCGTTGTTTCATTTAATCTTTAGAAATATGAGCTTGCTTGAACGGTGGGAAGGTATTCAAAAATATGAGACGAACATTTTCTTAGCCTTTGAAATTCAGTGGATTCTGGCAGGAATTGTTTTTAGCTTTACCGCTTTTTATTTTCTGCAAGATGTCCTTCGCAAAAAATATTCGTAGAAAAGGAACAAATATTTTCAGTAACACAAATTTAAGACACTATCAACGAGTTTGAATTATTTGTAATATCTAACTAAAATTTAATTATGCCAAAAAAAGATTCAACAGCCGCCATCGCCGAAAGATACTCGGTCAGGTGTCGTTATTGCGGACAGAAAAACGCCGTCAAAGAAGATTATAAAAACGACGAAGCCGTTTGCGGGCGTTGCCGCTTGCCTTTGTCAAACGCCGCGCACAAAAAATTTGCCGATTTGAGCAAACACGATTATGTTCATCCGGCAGACAGTAAAGCTCTTGCCGCGCTGCGAGCGATCCCCGGAATCGATTCGGCTTTAAGAAAACTTTTGAGCGTCACGGGCGAATCGGCGATTCGCGTAACGTTTATGGCGAGCGCAGTGAAAGTTACGCCGAAGCAATGCCCGGACTTGCACGCCAAACTGCAAATCGCCTGCACGACATTGGGCGTCGAGATGCCGGAGCTTTTCATCCAGCAAAACCCGATGGTCAACGCTTTTACGGGCGGCGTTGACAAACCGATTATTGTTCTGCATTCGTCTTTGATTGAGCGTTTGAACGACGAAGAAATTTTAGCCGTCATCGCTCACGAAGTCGGACATATTCACGCCGAGCATGTTTTATATTTGACGGCGGCGCAATTGCTTCTCGCGGTCGCGCATATTCCCCTGGCTTCGCTGCCGATTGCCGGAATTATCAAAGACCTTTTGTCGGCAACTATGCGCGGCGCACTGCTCGCGTGGGCGCGTCGCGCGGAACTTTCCTGCGACCGCGCCGCGCTTCTCGTGACGCAAGACCCGCACGTTATCGGGCGAACGATGATGAAATTGTGCGGTGGAACTTTCGCGTCGAAAATTGATTACGATTTATTTTTAGAACAAGCCCGCGAGTTTGAGAAAAATTACGACGAGAAAAAGCTGGATAAATTCTGGGCGGATATTCTTTCATCAGGTTTATCGCATCCGTTCCCCGTCTGGCGCGTGTCCGAAATTCTAAAATGGGTTGAAGACGGTCAATACGCCGATTTGATGAAAAAGGAGTAAAGAGTTGACCGAGTTTGGCGAGTTGACTGAGTTGACTGAGTTAATGATTTTAACTCGTTCAACTCGCCAAACTTGGTCAACTCAGTCAACTTCTTATGTTAGTTGTTTTGACTACAACCTCAAACGACGAAGAAGGCGAAACTTTAGCCAGAAAAATTGTCGAAGCAAAACTTGCTGCTTGCGTTCAAGTCCTGCCGCTGATGAAATCGTTTTACTTTTGGGAAAACGCGATTCAATCCGAAACCGAGCATTTGCTTTTAATAAAAACTTTGCCGGAAAAGTTTGCAGACTTGGAAAAATTTGTTCAAGCCAATCACAGTTACGACGTGCCGGAAATTGTCGCGCTTCGAGCGGAAAAAGTTTCGGAAAGTTATTTGAGCTGGGTTGAAGATTATTTGAAATAGTTTGGCACGAATGGACAGTCACGCCAATGTGTTTGTCCATACAATCATTTTCCATTAAATCCGCAGCATTTAATAATAAAATCCACCGCGTCCTTCGGCGAATCGCTCAAGTGCATCAAGCCCAAATCTTCCGCGCCGATGTTTTTTTCTCTCAACATCGTCGAAGAAAGCCACGCGAGAAGCCCCTGCCAATACTGCGAGCCGAAAAGCACGACCGGAAAGTTGCGAATCTTTCTTGTTTGAATCAGCGTCAGCGCTTCGAAAACTTCGTCCATCGTGCCGTATCCGCCGGGAAAAATGACGTAAGCGTTCGAGTATTTGATGAACATCGTCTTGCGGACGAAAAAATATTTAAACGATAAGCTGCGGTTTTGATATAGATTTGTACTTTGCTCAAACGGCAGTTCGATATTGCAGCCGACGCTCGTTCCGCCTGCTTCAAACGCGCCGCGATTTGCCGCTTCCATGATGCCGGGACCGCCGCCGGTAATAACTTCAAAACCGGCTTCGGCTAATAATTTCCCGACTTCGCGGGCGGCAATGTAATTTTCGTTATCTTCAGTGGTTCGAGCCGAGCCGAAAACCGAAACGCCGTGCGTAATCGTGGCAAGCTCGTCAAAGCCCTGTACAAACTCGCCTAAAATACGAAAAACGCGCCACGAATCCGAACTTTTGAATTTGTCTTCCGGTTCTGGCGAGCGCAGCAAAACCTCGTCTTCGGTGGGTAACCAATAAGGGTTTTTTTCAAGTTCTTTTGCTTCGGCAACGGTTTCGGGTTCAATCGGTTGTTTTTCTTCTAATTCGGGAGTGATTATTTCTTTCTTTCTTTTTGCCATTCTTTGAATTTACAGATTTTTTGTTATTTGATTTTTATTAAGCGACAGGTCTTTGAACGCCGATGATATTAAAGCCGCAATCTACATAAATGGTTTCGCCCGTGATGGCGGAAGATAAATCGCTGACCAGAAAAAGCGCCGTGTTGCCGACTTCACGCGCTTCAACATTGCGGCGCAACGGCGCGTTTTCGGCGATGTGTTTCAGCATCGCGCCCATATTTTTTACGCCGCGAGCCGAAAGCGTATTTATTGGTCCGGCGCTAATAGCATTGACGCGAATGTTTTGTTTGCCTAAATCTTCCGCCAGATAACGCACGCTCGATTCGAGCGCAGATTTCGCCACTCCCATCACGTTATAATTTTGCACAACCTTTTCCGCGCCGTAATAGCTCATCGTGACGATGCTTCCGCCATCTTTCATCAAAGGGCTTGCGGCTAGCGCAAGCTGAGTTAATGAAAACGCACTGATTTCCAGCGCTGTTAAAAAAGCGTCGCGTGAAGTCGTTAAAAATTCGCCTTCGAGCGCTTCCTTCGGCGCAAACGCGATTGAGTGAATCAGAAAATCGAGTTTGCCAAATTCTTTTCCGACCGTTTCAAACGCGGCGTCAACTTCCGCTTGATTCGTTACGTCACACGGCACCACAATCGCGCCTTCTAAATCAGCGGTTAATTTTTCAACATTCTCCTTTAAGCGTTCGCCTTGATACGTAAAAGCCAGCTTCGCGCCTTGCGTGGCACAAGCTTCAGCACACGCCCAAGCGATTGAACGCCGGTTCGCCACACCAAAAATCATTCCGGTTTTGTTTTCGAGCATAGGTTTGAAATTTTAACCTATTGAAGAGAAATTCACCACAGAGACACGGAGACACAGAGATTTTTAGCCACGAACAAACACGAAAGGACGCGAACGAAATTTTTATTTACTATCCTAAACACGGTAGAGAAGCTATGCGCTTTGAGCGCAAGACTTTTAGTTTGCTTCGGCTAAAATCTGTGTGAAAATTGTGGAAGATGAAAGAAAACAGGCACGGACATCACACAGTGACGCCATTGACGGTCCATCTTGTTTGGGCAACAAAATACCGCTATCACGTTTTGGAAGGCGCGATAAAGGTGCGTTGCCGTGATTTGCTGATGCAGATTTGCGACTCGGAAGATGTGCGAATCCGGAGCGGTCAGCCGTGACTATCTTCACATGCACGTTGAATATCCGCCTCGCCTGGCGCGCTCTGATTTGGTAAAACATTTGAAAGGTCACACCTCGCGGCTGCTTCAGGCGGAGTTTCCAAATTTGAAAAAGCGATATTGGAGCAATCATTTTTGGGCAATCGCTTGCAGCGCGTGGTCGACGGGCAGAATCACGGATGAAATGGTCAAACAATATTTGGAACAT
>Ga0136617_10000170_pt1 | contig 49359 bp, 43 predicted proteins | sample AntDrymUQ3222106_2_FD_129672 | JGI IMG/M metagenome (GOLD analysis project Ga0136617, IMG submission 129672) | Polar desert sand microbial communities from Dry Valleys, Antarctica - metaG UQ322 (21.06) | ecosystem: Environmental > Terrestrial > Soil > Desert | place: Antarctica: Dry Valley... | reverse complement strand
GACTTGAAGCCGCTGAAGTGCTCGCGCAGGGCGGTGTCCAGGCCGGCCAACGAGGCCAGCGCCATGCCGCACACCATCAGGATCCGGCCGCTCTCGTTCTCGGCGCGCAGCAGGCCCCAGACCAGCAGCACCAGGCCGATGAGCACGCACAGCTCGACCAGCGGGAACGGGTGCCACGGCGCCCGGGGCCGCTCGGGTCGCTCGGGCCGCCGTCGAGCGGGCGAGGCGATCGGCGGCGCCGCGGCTCGCCGGCGCGTGCGCCGGCCCATCAGCCGGCGACCCCGGCGGCGGGCGCGTCGAGCGCGACGACGCGGCCCTCGCGGCGGGCGACCTCGGCGGCGAAGGCGACGCGGTGGGACTCGAGCGTCTCGGCCGGCGAGGTCGGCACCAGAGCGGGATCGCCGGCGGCGACCGCCGCGACGAAGCCCGCCATCACGCCGTCGTCGCCGCCGCCGTGACCGGACGGGATCTCGCCGTCGGAGTGCACGCCGATCTCGTGGCGGGTCGTCGCCCGGGTCTGGAAGTCGTAGACCTCGAGCGCGTTGCCGTTGCCGTAGAGCTCGCCCCGGGTGCCGAAGATGCGGGTCTCGCGGTCGCGCATGCGGGTGAAGGCGGTCATGGTCAGCGTCGCGGTGGCGCCGTGCTCGTAGGCGAGGCTGACCACCTGGTGGTCGACGACGTCGTTGTCGCAAGCCCACACGCATCGGCCATAGGGGCCCTCGGCGAGCGCCCGGGCCACCCGCTCGGGGTCCGGCGGAATCGCGACCACGTCGACGGGCCAGCCCGTCTCGCCCCGCTCGGCCATCCCCAGGTACAGGCGCTTGGCCGAGTACACGCAGTCCGGCTCGATCGCGCACGCCACGCAGCGCTCGCCCGCGCCGGCCGGCTTCTGGTCGGCGCGGAAGTGGGCCAGGCCGCCGAACGAGGACACCGCGGTGCAGCGGCGACCCATCACGTGGCCCAGCCAGTCCAGGTCGTGGCAGCACTTGGCCAGCAGCATCGGGCCCGCCTCGTCCTCGCGGCGCCAGTTGCCGCGCACGTAGGCGTGCGCCTGGTGCCAGAATCCGACGGGCTCGAGGTGGGCGACCGACACGATGTCGCCCACCGCCCCGGCGTCGAGCAGCTGCTTGAGCCGCCGCGTGTAGGCCGTGTAGCGGAGCACGTGGGCGACGGCCGCGACCACGCCCGTCCGCTCGACCGCGGCGATGATCCGCCGGCACTCCGCTTCAGTCGTTGCGAGCGGCTTCTCGACGAGCATGGCGTAGCCCTGCTGCGCGAAGGCGACCGCCGGCTCGGTGTGCTCGCGGTCGAGCGTGGCGATCACGACCGCGTCCGCGACCCGGCCCGCGGCGAGCACGTCGCGCCAATCGCGGAAGCGGCGCTCGGCCGGGATGCCGTGCGCGGCGGCGAGCTGCGTCCGGCGCGGCTCGCGCGGCTCGGCCACGGCCACCACCCGGGCCAGCTCGGGGTGCCGTCGCGCCCAATCGGCGAACATGGCGCCGCGCGAGCCGGCGCCGACGATGAGCAACGTGACCACGGGTGGCGTCAGAACGTCTCGAGCGCCTTGGCGATCTCGTCCTGGCCTCGCTTCAGCGCCTCGGCGGGACTCTGCTCACCTGCGAGCGCCATGTTGACGTTCTGGCTGATCGCCTGGGAGATCTGCGGATAGACCGGCGAGACGGGGCGGGGCTTGGCCTGCGCGATCGCCTCCTGGAGCTGGGCGGCGTAGGGGACGGCCTCCTTGACCGCGGGCCGGTCGTAGGTCGCCTTCAGCGTCGAGGGCAGCGAGAACCGCGCCATGTTGCGCTCGAGCGTGGCGGGCGAGGTCAGGTGGTCGATGAACAGCAGCCCGCCCTCGGGGTTCTGCGCGAAGGCCGAGAGGATGGGGCCGTTGCCGCCGAGCACGCCGGCGCGCCCGCCGCCCTCGAAGGCCGGCAGCGGCGAGACGGCCAGCCGGCCCTTCAGCGCGTCCACCTTCTGGCCGAGCGCGTAGGCGTAGCTCCAGTTGCGCATGAGCGTCGCGTCGCCGCCCTCGAAGGCCTGGCGCGCCTCCTCCTCCATGAACGTGGGGGCGGCCTTGACGGCGCCGCCGTCCTCGATGCCGGCGACCATCAGCTCGAGCGCCTCGCGGTTCTGCGGCGTGTCGAAGCGGGCCTCTGAGCCGTCGGCCGACAGCGCGCCGCCGCCGGCGGCGAAGGCGACCTCGAGGAAGTTGACGGTCAGTCCCTCGTAGGCGGCGCCCTGGTAGGCGAAGCCCTTCCCGTCGCGGGCCAGGGCGTAGAGCTCCTGCCAGGTCTCCGGCGCGGTGCGGACCTGGTCGGTGCGCCGGTAGATGAGCCCGGAGCCGGTGACCTGCGGGACGCTCCAGTAGCGGCCGTCGTACTTGAGCGGCGCCAGCGTGGAGGGGATGAACTCGTCCGCGCGCCCCTCGACGTACGCAGTCAGGTCCATGATCCACTTCTGGGAGGCGAACTCGGCGGTCCAGATGACGTCGGCCTGGTAGACGTCGCACCCCGAGGACTTGGCCTCGAGGCGCTGGATGGCCTGGGCGCGCTGGTTGTCGGAGCCGGTGGGGAACTCGACCAGCTTGGCTCTCAGCCGCTGGCCGGCGTAGCGCTTGTTGAAGCGCTCGATGGCGTCCGTGTAGCCGCCGGAGGTGTCCTTGCCGGAGCAGAAGTTGACGTCGCCCTTGGCACTGCGGGCCTGTTCAAGGGTCGGCGCCGCCTTGGCCCCCTCCGTGGCGCCCTGCTCGCCGGCCGGCCCGCCGCCGCCGTCGTCCTCGCCGCCGCAGGCGACGAGCGCCAGCGCCAGCCACATCACGATCCCGCAGTTGAGCGCGCTTGCGCGCATGGTCCCCTCCTACCGTCGACCGGCCTTCTGCACCTCGAACGCCCCCCGCATGAAGGGATGTACCCGGCAGAAGTAGGTATAGGTCCCCGGCCGCAGCGACTTCGGCGTCGTCCAGGTCACCCGGTTGGCGGCGGCGGTGAAGCCGGACGGACCGTAACCGAGGTTGCCCGAGTCGAAGTCCACCCGGCCGTCGGCCAGCGGGTAGGCGACGCCGGTCGAGCGGGTGCAGGGCGCCTTGCACGCCGTGACGGTGTGCATGACCGTGCGGCCCTCGCGGTTGACGAAGGTCAGGCCGCGGCCGCGGCGCACGAGCGCCGGCCGGGCGCGCGCGCCGGCGCGGTTGAAGTCGCCCTGGCCGTAGAGGAAGCCGCGGATCGCCACGCGGCCCGTGCCGCCCGCCGGTCGCGGGATGAGCGCGCGCGGATCGGGCAGGCCGACGGTGCGCCCGCCGTGGTTGTCGTTCTCCGGCAGGTGCCCATGGCTGGGCTTGCCGGGGACGTCCACGCGCGTCGTGAAGGGATCGGCGCCGCTGCCGCCCTGGTCGAAGGCGACCGGCATGATCCCCATCGACTCGTACCAGGACGCCCGCTTCGCGTCGTAGGTGGAGGACACGCGCAGGACATCGCCGCGGCGCACCTGCACGCGCCAGTCCGGGGGCGTGACGGTCATGGCGACGTCCCACGACGCCGCGCCCGCCGGCTCGAAGTACTTCGCCCGCGAGCGGAACAGCCGCACCGTCCTCCCATCGCGCGTGAGCTCGAGGTCGGTCCACAGCCCGCCGGGGTGCAGGTGCCCGGCGGTCTGGACCAGCGCGCCATCCTCCGGCACCGTCCAGCCGTTGTCGGCGGCGCCCGGCGCCTCGTCGGGGAACGTGAAGCGGCCGTCGCTCCCGCCGCGGCCGCGCTTGACGTCGAACACCGGGTAGGCGCGGATCCCGGGAAACGAGTCGAGCCACACGGTGCGCACCTCGCGCAGGCCGGCGGCGGCCGGCGAGCCGTCGGGGATGAAGTCGACGTCGTAGGCGACCGAGACCTCGTCGCGGGTCGGCGTGAGGTTGTGGATCATGTGGTTCATCAGCCACTGGTCGCCGGCGCGGTAGCGCCAGCCGTAGCCGGGCGGGGCGACCACGGCGGTCTTCTCCTCGCCGGCGGCGAACAGCGGCGCGCCGTTGGCGATCCAGACCCCATGGTGCAGGTGGATCTGGTCGACGCGCGGGACGCTGCCGTCGCGTCGCACGAGGTCGGGGCGGAAGCCGACGATCCAGCCGTCCACCGCGGGCTTCTCGGCGTTCGGCGCGATCTCGATCGTGTTCTGGCCCGGCGCGATGGCCAGCGGCCCGAACTCGTAGTGCAGCCGCTGCGCGCCGTCCTGCGCGGCCGCGGGCGCCGCGAGGCCGAGCAGGGAGACGAGCACGGCGAGGGCGAGGCGGGCGGCGGTCATGGGACCGCGACGAGCTTATCCGGGGCGTGCCCTAGGCCGCGCCGTCCGGAGCGCCATCCCCGCCCAGGACCCGTCGAGTCGATTCGCTCGGAGCACCGGCAACGGTTCACCTGCGGAGTGTCTGACCCACCCCGCGCTCGCGAGCCGTGCGCACCGCGATCTCTGCCGCGATCATGTCTTCGATGACGTGGCCCATCGCCTTGTAAACCGTGATCTCCTCGGCGTCGTGGCGGCCCGGCCGCGTGCTCTGCACCACCTCGCCGAGCTCGGTCGAAGCCGACGGATCGAGGCCCTGCAGCTCCGCGCAACCGACCGGCGTCGGCGCGGAGGCGGTCCGCGTCTCGACGAACAGGCGCGCTGCACCCAGCAGCTCCCGAGGAAGTTCGCCACTCGGCGGCTTGTAGCCGACCGAGCTGACGTGGGTCCCAGGGCGGATCCACTCGGCGCGGATGCTCGGCCGCGAGTCGCTCGGCGTCCTGCAGACGCAGCGATCCGATGCGGATGTCATCGAAGTCGCGGACCAGCGGGAACGTCCGGAGGTGGTGCTCGCCCTGCACGCCGGCGCCCAGAATCGTCAACACGCGCGAGTCCTCGCGCGCGAGCATTCGCGCCGACACCGCCGCCGACGCCGACGTGCGGATCGCGGTGATGCACGTGCCGTCGATGAACGCACGACAAGCGCCCGTCGCGGGATCGAACAAGCAGATCACCGCCAAGTGCGACGGCAAGACCCGATTTCGACTCGTCCGGCACCTCCACCAGCAGCGTCTCGAGGTCGATCAGGCCCTCGACCTCACGCTCGCTCAAGCACAAGATCTCCATGCGTAGCACTCTTCCCGAGGACGCCGCCGCGCGTCCGCTCGGCCAGCATCAGCGTGGCCGGGAGCACGGCCAGCACGCCGAGCAGCGAGGCGGTGAGGTCGACCACGGTGGCCACCCCGAGCTCGCGCAGCATCTGCACGTCGGAGGTCGCGAGCACCGCGAAGCCGGCGATCGCCGTGGCGCCCGAGGCCAGCACCGCCGCGCCGGTCGAGGCGTAGGTGCGCCGCAGCGCCGCGGCCGGCGCGCGGCCCGCCGCGCGCTCCTCGGCGTAGCGCGCCTCCAGCAGCACGGCGAACTCGGTCGCCACCGCGATGATCAGCGCTCCGAGCATGGCCGACATCGGGTTGAGCGGCACGCCGAGCCCGGCCAGCCCCAGCGCCGACCAGCCGGTGGCCAGCGCCACCGGCACGAGCGGCACCCAGGCGCGGCGCAGGCTGCGGCGCACGAGCGCCAGCACGAGCCCCGCCAGCAGCAGGCCGGCGGCCAGCGTCCCGAGCCGGCGCCACGGCGAGGCGAGCGCGGCGTGCGCGTCGGCGGCCAGGACCGGCAGCCCGGCGATCCGCGCGGTGACTCCCGGTGGCGGGTCCAGCGCGGCGCGCATCCGGTCGATCGTCGCCTTCTGGTCGGCCAGGGGCATCAGCCGCAGCCCGAAGGCCAGGTTGGCCGTGCGCCGGTCGGCCGTGATCACGCCGCGGGAGAAGTACGGCGGCACGGAGGCCAGCAGCGCACGGCCGTCGCCGGTGCCGTCGACGCCGAACAGGTCGATCAGCGACAGCGCCGGGCACAGCGCCGCCCGGCCGCAGCCGTTCTCCTCCGTGAAGCGCTCGCGGGCCAGCACACTGGCCTGGTAGCGGCGCATCCACTCCAGCGTCGCGGGCGCGGTGAGGTCGCGGCCCTCGACCACCACGTCGACCTCGCCCGCCACGCCGGTGGCGGCCTGCAGCGTCTCCAGGTCGCGCAGCGCGGGCAGATCCTGCGGGACCAGCCGCGGCAGGTCGGAGACGACATCGGCGCGCGTGTCCAGCGCCCACCCGGCCGCCGCCAGCGCGAGCGCGACGACCAGCACCCGCCCGGGGCGCCGCAGGGTCAGCTCCAGCAGCGCCGCGGCCGGCCGCCGCAGCGCGCCGAGCGGCCGGACGCCCGCCGCCAGCAGCTCGTCGGCCCCCCGCGCCGCCCGCGCCAGTGGCCCGCCAGACCCTGCCGCAGCCGCTGGGTTCACGGTGTCGGCGGTGGCCGGTGGGCCCGCGGCGGCGCGGCGCCGCCCGTGCAGCGCCAGCGCCGCGGTGCCGCCGGTCAGCGCGCAGGCCAGCGCGACCGCCAGGCCCGCGATCAGCAGCACGCCGAAGCCGCGCACGAGCGGGATCGGCGAGAGCAGCAGCACGGCCAGCCCGGCCACCGTGGCCAGCGCGGCCGTCGCCACCGCGGGCAGCGCGCGCCGCGCCGCCGCACGCGCCGACCCCAGCTCCTGCACGCGCGCCTGGTACTGGATCGCGTAGTCCACGCCAAGCCCCAGCAGCACGGGCAGCGCGGCCACCGAGGCCATAGTCAGCGGCGCGCCGGCCAGGCGGCTGAGCCCGAACGTGATCGCCGCCGCCGCCAGCGCCACGCCGAGCGGCACGAGCCGCCGCGGGCGGCGGAAGACGAGCGCGAGCACGAGCGCCATCACCACCACGGCGACGATCAGCAGCCGCGCCACCGAGCCGGCCAGGGCGTCGGCCAGGTCCTCGGCCAGCACCGGCACCCCGGTGACGGTGTAGCCGGCCGCGTTGCGCAGCTTCCACTGCGGCATCGCCACCGCCGCGCGCACCAGCGCGGTCGCGCGCTCGCGCTGGGCGTCGCTCAGCCCCGGCTCCAGCTTGACCTGGATCAGCGCCGAGGAGGCGCTCGGGAAGAGGTGGGCGAAGCGCGCCTTCGGGACCGAGGCGCCGCGCGACGGGTCGAAGACCAGCGCCGAGACGAAGTCCGGGTCGTCCAGCCGCGGCGTCTCGTCCACCCCGAGCCCATAGCGCAGGTTCAGGGCCAGCAGGTCGCGCACGAACTGCGCGTAGACGAGCTGCTCGGCGGAGCGTGCCAGCCGCGCCTGCTCGCGCCGGGACCGGCCCTGGCGGCGCGCCAGCGCCCGCGCCGCCCGCGCCGCCCGCGCGGCTTCGCGCGCCTTGGCGTCCAGGCGGTCTCGCAGCCCCTGCTGGATCTCCCCCACCGCGGCGTTGACGAAGGTGCCCGGCCCGTAGACCACCCGCACCGCGCGCATCCGCGCGAGCTCCGCGCACGGCCCACGGGGCCCGCCCGGCACCGCCGCACCGCGCGGCGGGCGCGCGGCCAGGCAGCCCTCCAGCCCGAGCAGCCGCCCGAGGTTCTCGGTCAGCACCAGCTGTGGCAGCGGGCCGCGCGCCAGGACGACGACGGCGTGGTCGCCGAAGCGCTCGCGCTGGCGCTCGGTCGCCTGCCACGTCTCCGATGAGCGCGACGCGAGCGCGCCGGTGGCCGCGCTGGGCTCCAGCCCCAGCGCCAGCCCTGCTCCCAGCGCGGTCAGGACCGCCAGCAGCGCCAGCGTGCGCCCCGGCCGCCGCGCCGCCACCGCGACCACGCGCTCCGCTGCCCGCCCGGCGACCGTCACGGCTACCTCGACTTCACGCGCGGGAACTGCGTGCGCTCGCCCCCGACGTCGTACGGCGCCTGCTGCGTGCACGGCGGCGCCGCGCCCTGGGTGGCCGTTCCGCTCGGGAACGCGAAGCGCACGATGTCGGCGAACAGCTGGTCGGAGTAGCGGAACGCGGCGGCCGCCACGCCGTCGACCGGCGCGGGGGCATCGACCGGCAGCGCCGGCGGGTTGACCGGCACGGGCACCGCGCCGCGGCCGCAGTGGCGCGTCTCGAACGACGGCAGCCCGTCGCGGATCCGGTCGAAGTGCCGCGGCTGCGTGTAGGCGTTGGTCCGGTTGGCGCCGATCCGGCGCGGATAGACGGCGAGGTTCTCCGGGTTGAGCGGGTTCGACGTGCGCAGGTAGTGCAGCCGGCCGCCGTCCGTGACCGTGGTGGCCTGCGTGGCGGCCGTCACGTTGGCGAAGAAGGCCACCAGCTCGGAGCGGTAGAGCCCGAGGAAGTCGAGGATCGGGTTGAGCTGCCGGCCGGTCGGGTCGATCTGCCCCAGCAGCGGCCGCAGGTCGCGCAGGACCCGCTCGGCGGCGGGCAGGCCGGTGCGCGACGCCCGGATCAGCGGCCGCGAGGCCGCGAAGAAGCCGCGCAGGTCGGGCGCCGCGGCCGACAGGTCGGTCAGGGTCGGCGAGAGCTCGCGCGCGGCGGGACGCAGCTGGTCGACCAGCGGGTCGGTGTCGCGCGCGAAGCGCGTGATCCGCCGCACGGTCTGGCGCGTCTCGCGCTCGAAGGTGGGCAGCGCCCGGATCGCCGCCGCCAGCTCGCGGTCGCGCGAGCCCGTGGTGGTGAACACGCGCTCGGCGTTCTCGATCAGCCCGCGCAGCTGCCCGTCGCGCTCGGTCAGGGCCTCGAACACGACGCCGCCGTTCGCTATCAGCCGGCGCACGGCCGGCTCTTGGCGGTTGAGGACGTCGAGCAGCTCGGCGGTGTCCTCCGCGAACGGCCCCAGGTTGCCCAGCGCGTCGTTGAGGTCGCGCCCGCGCCCGTCGATCGCCTCCGCCTGAACCTGGGTCCACTCGCGGAAGGCCGCGCGCGTCTGCGGGTCGAAGGTGCGCAGGATCTCGTCGAGCTCGACCGTCTCGGCGATCTGCCCGTCGGCCAGCCGCCCGCCCTCGGGCAGCGGCCGCGCGCCCGCCGTGCCGGGCGTGAGCTCGACGTAGGTCTCCCCCAGCAGCGTCTTCTGGCGCAGCAGCGCCCGGGCGTCGGAGGGCAGCGGCGCGTGCTCGGCGTCGAGCTCCATGGTCACGACCGCCTTGCCGGTCGTGCGGTCGGGCTCGATCGCGCGCACCTTGCCGACCCGCACGCCCGAGATGCGCACGTCGGCCTCCGTGGCCAGCTGCGAGGCCTCGGCGAAGGCGGCGCCGACCCGGTAGCCCTTGGGCTTGAGCGGCACGGGGCCGCCGAAGGCCAGCCACAGGAAGAGCACGAGCGCGAAGCACGACAGCGCGAAGCCGACCATCACGGCGATCCGGCCGAACGAGGGGATCGACTTCTGCATCAGCCCCCCGTCCTGGCGAAGGGGCTCGATCCGGCCGGGCAGATCTGGTCGCGCGGGGGCAGGGCCAGCAGCTGGGTCAGGACACCGAGCTGCGGGTTGGCCTTGACGACGCTGTCGAGGATGCCGAGCGTCGAGCAGCTGACCACCACGAGCCCGCGCCGGATCGGGCCGTGGGCGTCCTGGGTGGCGAACACGGCCGGGCCGAGGTGGTTGACCCACGACAGCCAGAACAGGAAGCCCTCCTCGCGCTCGCCGGGCGGATTGAACGCCAGCGTGTTGAACAGCCGGTTGACCACCCGGAAGGAGGCGGTCAGGTCCGGGCTGAGCCCGGCGAGGTCGCGCGCCGCCGGCCGCAGCGCCTGCACGGCGGGGCGGGCGGAGCGCACGAACGGGCGGATCTCGTCCTGGATCACCGGGGTGGTCGCGCGCAGGAACGGCCGCGTCTCGCGCAGCGCCGGGCCCAGGGCGCGTGCGCCGGGGCGCAGGGCCTGCAGCGTGGGGCCGAGCTCGTCGGCCAGCGACGTCGTCCGGGCCAGCGCCGAGCGGGTCGCGTCCAGCGTTCCGGGCAGCTGCTCCAGCGTGGCTCGCAGCGCGGCGTCCTGGCGCGCCAGCGAGGCGAACACGGCGTTGGAGCTCTCCACGAACTCGGCGAGCTGGTCGTCCTTGCCGCCCAGCTCCTGCACGAGGAGCGAGAAGTTGTGCACCACGCGGCGCAGGTTGCGCCGCCGTGTGGCCAGCCCCTCGGCCACGCGCCGGGTGTCGCGCGCGGTCGGCTCGAAGCGGCGGATCGCCTGGCCGAGGGCGCGCCCGTTGGGTCCCAGCGCGCGCCCGCCGTTGGAGAGCAGCATCACCAGGTAGTCGCGCGTGTCGCCGTCCAGAGCGGCGAGGATCTCGTCCAGGTTGACGTCGGGCAGCGTCTGGCCGATCGGGATGCGCCGGCCTTCGGCGAGCGGGCCGGCCGCGCGGGTGCCGGGTGTGAGCTCGGCGACCATGTCCTTCAAGCCGGTCTTGGGCCGCAGCAGCACGCTGGCGTCGCGGTAGACGGGGATCTCCGCGTCGTCGCGCAGCTTCATCGACACGATCGCCTTGCCGTCCGCCAGGCGCACGCCCGAGATCTCCCCGACCTCGACGCCGGCCACGTTGACCGTCTGGCCCTGGCCCGGCGTCACGGCCTGCGCGCTGGCCAGCTCGGCTTCGAGCACGCGGACCTCCTCGCCCAGCCCCGGGACCCAGCCCGGCAGGGCCAGGCGCTGGTTGGCGAGGATGACCGCCGACACGATCGCCGCGATCACGACCAGGCCGACGATCGCGCCGGCGTCGCCGAGGTGCTTGCGCACCGCCCTCATCGCCCGGCCCCCCGGCCCGGGCCGGACGGCGCCAGGCGCTCGCGCAGCTGCGCGAGCCCGGCCGGATGGGCGGAGAGCGTGGCGGTCGCGGGTGCCGCGCCCGGCGCGGTGCGGCCCGCGGCAGGCCCGTTGAGGTTCGGCCGCGTCTGGCGGTGGCACGGCGCCTCGGGCCGGTAGGCGGGGCGCCGGCCCGGGTTGTACGGGCGGTTGCCGAGCGGGACGAGGGGGAGCGTGCCGAACTGCGGCGCGGTGCCGGCGTTGGAGCGACCCAGCGTCACGGTCTGGTCGCCGCCGCCGGTCTGGAAGCGCACGTACATGCCGTTGCCGTCGAAGTTCTGGCCCTCGCCGGCCAGCCCGGCCAGCGCGTAGAAGAAGTCCTTGTAGTTCTCGCGCCCGGTCGTGAACTCGTCGCGGATGACCACGTCGCCGGTGGGCAGGAGCACGTCGCGGGCACAGCGCGAGGCGAGGTCGGTCTGCGGCAGCAGCACGAGCCCCTCCTCGATCAGCCGGGCCAGGTCGCGCGTGGCGGGCGAGAGGTCGCGCGCCAGCCCCTGCAGCTCGGCCGGGCGGACCAGGCCGCCGGTGGTGGCCAGCCACGGGAACGACGCGTCGATCGTGGCCGGGGTCTCGCGGACGCCGGGCAGGATCTCGCGCGCGAAGGCGCGCGTGGGCGGGAAGGCGGCGGTGAGCGAGGCCAGCGCCGCGTTGGCGGTCTCCAGCGTGGGCGCCAGCGCGCGGATCGAGGCGCGCAGGTCACCGTCGCGCGCCGCCAGCGCCGCCACCGTGGTGTTGAAGTTGCCGATCAGCTCGCGCAGCTGCACCTCGTTGCGGGCCAGGCCCGCCGCCGTCTTCGCCGCGCCGTCCACCAGGCGTCCGAGGTCGGCTTCCGGCTCGCTGCCCAGCAGCGCCTCGTTGACCTGGGACTGCGCCCGCAGGGCCGGCCCGAGGTCGTCGTAGGCGTCGTTGAAGGACTGCGCGGCGGTCTGCCCGCGCGCAGAGGGGTCGCTGTCGGCGTCCTGCGCCGCCGTCGGCCGGGAGGACCACGCGGTGCCCAATCCGCGCAGCACCTCCTGCAGGTCCTCGCGCGTGTCGGACTGCAGCGCGGTGAGCACCTGATCGAGCTGCACCGGCGTGGCCGTCTGCGCGACGCTGATCGTGTCCCCGTCGTCGAGCTCGGCGGCGCCGGGCGTGCCCGGCTGCAGGTCGACGAAGAAGTTGCCCTCCAGGAAGATGCGCGGACGGATCTTCGCGCTCGCGTCGCGGTGCAGCGGCAGCCCGTCGGGCTCGATCTGCAGCGTCACCACTGCGGCGTCGCCCCCCTCCTGCGCGTCGATCCGCTTGACCTTGCCGACCTCCACGCCGGCGATCCGCACCGGCGCGTCCGGGCGCAGGCCGTTGGCCGAGGCGAAGACCGCCTTGACCTGGTGCCCGCGCGTGAACGGGATGTCCTTGGTGAAGCCGAGGAAGAGCAGGACGCCGAGCACGACGAGCGCGACCAGGCCGATCAGCACCGGGTTGCGCGGCGGACGCCGGACGGTGGCCTTGCGCCGGGCCACTACGGCGTCCCCTCCGTGCGGCCCGCCTGGGTGCCCGGCACGTTGGCGGTCACCGCGCGTCCGCGCAGGTAGGGCTCGTTGCCCGCCTCGCACTCGGCCGGCCGCCCCGGCGCGCCGGCGTTCGGGTACGGGTTCGTGTGGAGGCGGTTCTCCAGCGTCGGGCCGTTCGCGATGCCCGCGGACGGGCCGCCCTCGCTGTTCGGGCCCTGCGGCGTGGCGACGATGATGAACCGCTGCCAGGTGCCGTTGACGTCGCCCTCGGAGAGCAGCGAGGCGATGTTGCGGAACCACAGCGCGAGGTAGTTGCAGCGCGTCTGGGCGGGAGCGAGGAACTGCAGCGTCGGGTCCAGCGTGCGCACCGTCTCGGTCAGGCGCGCGATGCCGCGCGGCACCAGCGGGTCCTCGGAGAACGTGCGCAGCTCGTCGAGCAGCGAGGCCAGCCGCCGGTTGAAGGGCGGGTAGCTGCGCAGCGCGGGCGTGCCGGCCTCCAGCGCGCCGGCCAGGTCGGGCGCCCCGGCGCGCAGCGCGCGCACGCCCGGGCGCAGCTCGCGGAACAGACCCTCGGTGTTGCGCAGGAAGGGACGCTGGGCGGGCAGCTCGCGGATGCCGGCGTCCAGCGTGGCCGGGCCCTCGCTGATCGCCTCCTGCAGGTACGGGCGGGCCACCGTGCGCAGGGCCCCGAAGGTGCGGTCCAGCCCGACGAAGAGCTGGGCCTGCGACTCGGCCGCCGGGGCGACGGCGCGCGCGGCGTCGGCCAGCTCGCGCACGAAGCGGGCCAGGTCGGTCTCGGGCGCGGCGAGGTTCACGGCCACCGGCACCAGGTCGCGCAGCAGCGGCCTCAGGGCGCCGATCGCCTGGTTGAGCGAGGCGCCGCGCCCGGCCAGCGCGTCGCCGAAGCCGCGCAGGTTGGCCTGCGCGGCCGACCGGGTGTCGTCGTCGAACATGTTGGTGAAGTCGTCGAACTCGACCGGAGCGGGCGTCGCCTGGGCCAGCGGGATCCGCTCGCCCGCCTCGAACCCCTCGCGGGCGCGCCCGCGCGTGAGCTCGACGTACTTCAGGCCGAGCGCCGAGCGGGGCCGCACGATCACCGTGGAGTCGCGCGGGAGCGGGTCGACGCCCGGCTCGAGCTTGAGCCCCAGCAGCGCCACCGAGCTCCCGTCCCGGCGCCGCTCGGCGGCGATCGACTCGACGCTGCCCACGCGCGTGCCGCCGATCCGCACCTCGTTGCCGCGCACGAGGTTGGCCGCGCTGGGCAGCTCGGCCTCCAGCCGGTAGGACGGCACGAACGGCAGGCCCTGGTTGGCGTTGTAGGCGAGGAAGACGCCGACGATGACCACCAGCACCGTGGCGGCGCCGATCAGCACCGGGTTGGAGGCGGGGCGGCCGTTCACTCCGGCGCTCCGAACAGGTAGTCGAGCATCGGCTCGGACTGCGCCGGCGGCGCTCCCGCCAGGGCGCGGCCGGTGGCCGCCAGCACCGGGTCGCGCGGCTGCCGGTCCGCGCCGGGCGCGGTCGTCGCCGTGGCGCTGGACGCGCTGGAGCGCTCCAGGAAGTTCGCCGAGCAGCCGGCGACCGGCTGCGTGGCGTAGGTGGTGCACTGGTTGACGCTCAGCGACGCGCGCAGGTAGTGGCCCAGCCCGTCGAAGCCGTTGACCGCGGTGGCCTGGTAGAAGAGGTAGTCCATCGCGCGCTCGATGCCCTCGCCGCGCTGGAAGGAGGTCAGCAGCGCGGCCAGCGTGCGCCCCGTCGGCCGGGCCTCGCGGGCCAGCACGCGCACGTCGCGGATCAGCGGCAGCGAGCGCTCGATCGCCGGCCTGCCGGTCTTGGCCGCCTCGCCGAGCGAGTCGAACGCGGGGATCCCGGCCCGTGCGAACGGCCCCAGCTCCAGCAGCAGCCGGTTGAGCTCGGGCGCCACGTCGCCGAGGTCGGTCACCACGGGCGTCATCTCGTCGGCCAGCGCGCCCAGCCGGGTCATGGTCGGGCGCAGCTCGGCCAGGAAGCGCGGCAGCCGCTGCAGCCCGGCCTCCAGGTCGTCGCGCCGCTCGGCGGTGGCCGCCGCCACCTCGCCCATGTTCTCGATCGAGGAGGAGACGCGCCGGCGCTCGCGCGCCAGCGGAGCCATGACCTGGTCGCCGGCGACGGCCAGCGCCTCGAGGTCGGCGTTCTGGCGGGCCAGCACGCGCAACACGCCGTCGAGCTCGCGCAGCGCCGGGTTGGCCCGCCGGATCACCCCGTCGAGGTCCTCGCCGCGCCCGGCCAGGCCGGTCCCGAGCTCTGAGAGGATCAGCGACAGCCGCTCGGCGTACGGGCGGCGCATGATGTTGTTGAGCAGGTCGAGGTCGACCGACTTCTGGGTGTTCTGCACCGGCAGCAGCCGCTGGCCCTCGTTCGGACCGTCCGCGATCGCGGCCAGCGCGCGCGGCGGCTCGGCGCCCACCGCACGCTTCCGGGTCGGCGTGCACTCCACGAAGCGCTCGCCGATCAGCGACTGGGGGCGCACGATGCAGGACGCGTCGGCGCGGAAGTCGCGGTAGCCCGGGGCGTCGATCTGCAGCACGACGGCCGCCTTGAAGTCGGGCGTGACCTCGACGGCGTGGATGGCGCCGACCTTGACCCCGGCCACCTTGACGTCCTCGCCCGGGATCACGAAGCCGGCGTTGTCGAAGATCGCGCGCACGCGGTAGGGCTCATCGCCGCTGCGGGCCACGAGCACCACGACCGCCACGACGGCCGCGAGCACCAGGACGGCGACGGCGGCTCTCATGGGCCGGGGAGCGAGATCGTGGGGTCGCAGTCCAGGCCGCCGCCGGCGTCCTGGTAGGGCGCCGAGCCGTCCGCAGGGGGCTGCGTCGCGGCGCCCGGGCAGCGCCGCAGCTTGCCGGTCTCCAGCCCTGCGAAGCGCTGGGCGGGCGCGATCGGGGTCAGCTCGCCGCCGGCCGGCGTGTCCCGGAAGGAGAACGCGTTGTAGACCGGCTGGATGCGCGCGTAGTGGCCGTTGGCGTCGTAGTTGGCGGCCCCGGCGCCGAAGTCGCGCAGCCAGCCCGTGAGGTCGGGCGCGTAGGGGCGGGCGAACTCCAGCACCGGCTGCAGGCGCGCCAATGCACCCTGGCCCGAGGTGAACGCGGGCGAGGCCACGCGCTGCAGCGCGGGCAGCCGGCGCGTGGCGTCGACCAGGTCGTTGCCGGCGCCGTCGCGCCGGACCAGCCGGCGCAGGTCGCGCAGGGTCGGGCGGGCGTCGGCCACCACGGGTCGCAGCGCGCGCAGGAACGGCGCCAGCTCACGCGTGGCGGGCTTGGACTCGGCCACGAGGACGTCGAGGTCGTCCAGCGTGGCACGCAGGTTCACGAAGGTCGAGTTGGCCCGCCGCAGCGTGGTCGGCAGCACGCCCAGGGCGCGGGCCAGGGCGACGTTCTCCGCGCCGACCGCGCCGGCCGCGGCATTGGCGTTGCCGACCAGGGCGGAGAGCTCCTCGCGCTCGTCGGCCAGGGCGGTGACCAGCTTGCCCGAGTCGGCGATGAAGCGGGTGAGGTCGCCCTCGTCCTCGGACAGCTCGGAGGCCAGCCGGCGCGAGCTGGAGAGCAGCGGGCTGAAGTACTCGGTCGCCTGGCCGGCCTCGGGGCCCTTGCCGCGGTACTGGTCGGCGAAGCCGCGCACGAGGTCGCGCAGGTCGCCGCGGGTGCGCGCGTCGAGCGTGTTGAAGAGCTGGTCGAGGTCGACCACCGGCGTGGTCTGCCCCGGCGGCAGCGTGGCGCCGTCGTCGAGCTCGGCGGCGCCGCGCGGCGCGGGGTCGAGGGCGACGTAGCGGTTGGCGATGCCCGACAGCGAGGTCAGCCGGATGGTCGCCCGCGTGCCCTCGCGCAGCGGCGCGTAGGGCGCCTGGACCTTGATGTCGACCGCGGCGAGATTGTCGTCGCGCAGCCGGATGCCGGTCACGCGACCCACCCGCCGGCCGCCCACCTGCACGTCGTTGTCGGTCACCAGCTGGCCGGCGTTCTCGAACAGCAGCGTGTAGTCGCGCCCGCCGCCCTGGCGGATCACGAGCAGCCACACGGCGAGCACGAGCAGCGTGGCGAGGGCGACGAGCACGACGCCCCGCGCGACCGGCGAGGACGTCCTCACTCCATCCCCAGCGGACCCTGCGATTCCCCGGCCAGGAACTGGCGGACGAACTGGTCGTCGGACTCGAACAGCTCGCCCGCCGGGCCGGCCTCGACGATCTTCCCGCGCCACAGCACCGCGATGAACTCCGCCACCCGCTTGGCCGACATGATGTCGTGCGTGATGACGACGTAGGCGCCGCCGTTCTCCGCGTGCACCTCCTTGATCAGCTCGCACAGCAGCGCGGTGCGGACGGGATCCAGGCCCGAGTCGGGCTCGTCGAAGAGCACGATGTCGGGGTCGAGGACCAGCGCGCGGGCGAAGCCGGCGCGCTTGCGCATGCCGCCCGAGAGCTCGTTGGGCGCCTTGGTGCGCGAGCCCTCCAGGCCGACCTCGCGCAGCCGGCGCATGACGATCTCCTCGATCTCGCCCTCGCCCTTGTCCGTGTGCTGGCGCAGGGGGAAGGCGACGTTGTCGTACAGGTCCATCGAGCCGAACAGGGCGCCGTCCTGGAACAGCACTCCGAAGCGCTTGCGCATCTCGAACAGCTGCTCGTCGGGCATGGCCGGCACCGACTCGCCGTGGACCAGCACGTCGCCCTGGTCGGGGTACAGCAGCCCGACCATGTGCTTGATGCAGACCGACTTACCGGTGCCCGAGGGGCCGAGGATCATCGAGATCTTGTCGTCGGGGATGCCGAAGTCGACGCCCTTGAGGATCTCGTTGCTCCCGAACGCCTTGTGCACGTCCTTGAACTCCACGGCGGCGGGCACGACTCAGCCTCCGATCGGGGCCCGCGGGTTCGCGCCCCAGAAGATCTGGGTGCCGAGCATGCCGATGATGTGCACGAGCACGATGTTGAGCACCATCGACTTGGCCGTCGCCGTGCCGACGCCCACGGGCCCGCCGCGCGCGTTGTAGCCGTAGTAGCAGCCGACGAGCACGATGGCGGTGGCCATGAACATCGCCTTGGTCACGCTGAAGAGCAGGTCGGTCGGGTTCTGGAACATCCAGAAGATGAGGAAGAAGCCGCCCGAGGAGACCTCCCCGATCTGCTGCACCACGGCCAGGTAGGAGGCGAAGAAGCCCGCCCCGACGCCGGCCAGGTACATGAACGGCAGCACCAGCCAGGCGGCCAGCAGCCGCGTGGCGCACAGGAAGGTGATCGAGGAGATGCCCATCACCTCGAGCGCGTCGACCTCGTCGGAGATCCGCATCGAGCCGATCTCGGCCACGATGCCGGTCCCCACCTTGGCGGCCATCATGTAGCCGAAGGCGTAGGGGACCAGCTCGCGCAGGTCGCACCAGGCGGCGAACACGCCCGCGTAGGCCGGCGAGCCGACGGCGCGGTTGAAGTACGCGCCCTCGATCCCGCACTGCAGGCCGATGATGAAGATCAGGCCCCAGATGACCAGCGTGGAGGAGAGGATGAGGATGCCCGCCTGGCGGAGCGCCTCGCCGAAGAAGCGGAAGACCTTCAGGCCGTAGACCTCGCCCGCCACGCGCGCGCAGAAGCGCACGATGTCGCCGAACGTCGCGATCCACTCGCGCGGGATGGCCAGCCAGCTCATTTGAGGTTGAGGATCTCCGGGTGGGTGGCCAGCAGCGTCTGGGTGAACACGTAGTTGAACGCGAACACCCCGAGGATGGCGATCACCACCGCCTGGTTGACCGCCCGCCCCACCCCCTGAGCCCCGCCCGACGCGGTCATGCCCTTGTAGCAGCAGACGATCGCGATGATGGCCCCGAACAGGGTGCATTTGAGCACCGAGCCCCACAGGTCGACGATCGACGCGTTGGTGAGGAAGGTGGCGCGGAACGGGCCGAGCGGCTGATCGTAGACCAGCGTGGTGATCACGCCGCCCACGACGCCGAAGAGGATCGCGTAGACGTCGAACAGCCCGGTGACCAGCATTAGCGCGAGGAAGCGCGGGACCACGAGGTTCTTGACCGGGTCGACGCCGAGCACCTGCAGCGCGTCGAGCTCCTCGCGGATCTTGCGCGCGCCCAGGTCGGCGGTGATCGCCGTGCCGGCCACCCCCGCCAGCACGATCGCGGTCACGAACGGGGCGAACTCGCGGATCGAGGCGAGGACGAAGAAGCCGCCGAGGCGATCCAGGGCGCCGAACAGCACGAGGAAGTTGGCCGCCTGCAGGCCGGGCGCGGCGTAGCCGAAGGCCATCGTGGAGATGACCAGGGGGAACCAGCACAGCTTCAGCGCGAACAGGAACTGCGAGACGAACTCGCCGCCGTAGGGGTACGGCGGGCGCACGGCCGACACGATCGTCCTCCCCGTGAGGATCATCATGTCGCCGATTTCCTCCAGCAGGCCTCTGGCCGGCAGGAAGGCCCTGTCGGCGGCGCCTCGAACCAATCTCGCTCCCCTTCTCGTGCTCAGCGCCACCGCGCGGCGGTCGACCCCTCCGGGCCGACAGACTACGGAGGGGGTGTGCCGGTCGCAAACCCCAGGCGCGCGGGCGCTAGGCGTTCCTCACCGCTCGCAGCGAGAACATCAGCGGCAGCTTCGGCTGGCCCGCCGGGAAGCGGTACGCGCCCTTGCCGTCGGCCTCCAGGAACGGCCAGCGCGGGAAGAGCGTGTGATCGTGCTCGTGGAGGAACTCGAGCCGCAGGCCGGCGCCGATGACCGCGGTGACGATCTCGCCCAGCGGGTGCTGCCACTCGACGGTGCGGTTGTGCGTGGTCTGCGCCCGCAGGTCCGCGTACGTGCCCGCCTCCTCGAACGTGACGCCCTCGGGATCGCGGAAGTAGTCGTGCGCGAGCGTCAGGTCGTCGTCGCCGAAGCCGAACGTGACGGGGTGGAACTCGAGGAGGTAGAGGACGCCTCCGGGCTCGAGCAGACTGGCGACGGTGGTCGCCCAGCGCGGGAGGTCAGGCAGCCAGTTCAGCGCGCCCAGGCCGGTGTAGACGATGTCGAAGCGCCGGTGCTCCAGCGCCTCGGCGGCGGCGTAGACGTCGGAGACCACGAACTCCGCGTCCAATCCGGTGTCGGCCGCGAGGGTGCGGGCGGCCTCGACGGCGGGGGCGGAGAAGTCCAGTCCGGTGACCCTCGCCCCGCGGCGCGCCCAGCCCAGCGTGTCCTGGCCGAAGTGGCACTGCAGGTGCACGAGCGACTTGCCCTCGACCGGGCCGAGCTCCTCGCCCTCGAACGGGCGGATCGGGTCGCGGCCGGCCTTGAAGCTCGCGTTGTCGTAGAAGTCGCCCGCGACGTGGATCGGCGCGCGCTCGTCCCACCAGGCACGGTTCAGCTCGCTCATCGGTGTGCCATGTTCTCACGCGCGCGCTGGTACGGTCCGGCTCCATGGGGGTCCGGCGCGGGTGGCTCGTGCTTCTCGCGCTGGCGGCCGCGGGCTGCGGCGGCGACCGCCAGGACGCGAACGCCCCGTCGGGCGCCTTCTCGGTCGACGTGACCGCGGCCTCCTTCCCCGCCCGCCAGGCGATCGCCGAGCCCGTGCGGCTCCGCCTGCGAGTGGTCAACCGCGGCGACCGCGCGGTCCCGAACCTCGCGGTGACGGTCGCCACGGAGCCGGGCGCCGACGGCGCCGCGCCCGTGGCCTTCGGGCAGGCGTCGGGCGACGCCGCCCAGGCCGACGGCCGCCGCCCGGTCTGGATCGTCGACGCCGGTCCGGCCTCGGGCGGCTCGGCGTACGGCGACACCTGGACGGTGGGGCGCCTGGCCGCCGGCCAGACCCGCACCGTGATGTGGCGCCTGACCGCGGTCCGGGCGGGCTCCTACGTCGTGTCCTGGCGGCTGTCCCCTGCCCTGGAGGGCGGTGCTCGACTGGCCGGATCCGGCCGCGTGCGCGGGCGGTTCCGCGTGCGAGTCGGTGACGCGCCGGTGCCCGCGCGCGTGAACGCGGACGGCGAGGTCGTCCGCCGGGCCCCGTGATCGGCGGTTCCCGCGCCTCGAAACGTCAACGGCGGCAGGGTAGGGAAGCGAGTCCTTCCGAGGTGGCGGTCGGGTTCCACGCGTCAACGTCGAACTCGCGCCGCCGTGCGCGGACGGTTCGACGTTGACGGCGATAACCGCCGTCAACGTCGGACGCCGCCCCGACTCGAGGGGTGCTTCCGACGTTGACGGCGTCGTCCGAGCGGACACACCCGCGTCGGTGCTGAGAGCGGCCGGGACGGTCAAACGGCCGGTCTGCGGCGTCAGTCCCGGCAGTCGACCGCGACGTCGAGGGCACCGCAGATCTCCCGCATGCGGCCGTCGGCCAGCCGGCCGAGTCGCCCGACGAGCACGGCGACCGAGACACTCTCGACCGAGTCCAGGTTGACCGCCGAGCGCCGGGGGACCGGGTCGTCCCCGGGTTCCAGGACGACCTCGCTGGCGAGCGCTCGGATCGTCGTTGTGCACGGCGCGACGAGTACTCGTCGAAGCCGTGGGATCGCCGCGTCACGGGACAGGACGACGACGGGGCGCCGGCCGCTCTCGGCCAGCTCGCACCACCACAGCTCGCCGCGAGCCGGGAGCGCGCTCACGAGGCGGCTGCTGCTTGGCGAAACGACGCCAGGTCGCCCCACTCGTCCGGCTCGTCGAGCGGGTGCTCGTCGTAGGCGGCGTAGCTCGCGTCGACCTCGGCGGCGCGGTGGCGAACGAGCAACGCTCCAAGGGCCTCGTCGATGAGGGCGGCGTCGGTGACTCCCGAGCGCACGTGCCGAGCGCCGGCAAGGAGGTCCGCGTCCACCGTCGTGCTGAGTCGTGTGCGAGCCATGCCATAAGTATGCCACGCCACTTCCACCACTCGCGAACCTGGCCGATCGGTGCGGGGGCCGTCCCAGCAGTGGATCCTCCCCCCTTCACCGGTTGCCGGTGACGTTCCCCGCGCGGGAGGGCCGACCACGGTGCGCGCCGAGCCACTCCACTCCGAAGGCCACCACCTCGCGCTGGCGCATGAGCCGGCCCGCTCCGACTCCGACCGGGCCGACCCCCGCGCCGGCCGTCGCCTCGAACGCCGCGCCCAGCGCCGCGAAGTCGTCCGCGTCGTAGGCGACGTCCTCCCACGTGGCCCACTCGCGCCCGGCCGGCGTGCGGACCGCGGCGCCGGAGGCCGCCCGCGCCAGGCCCGGCACGCGCGACTCGGCCAGGTGCAGCGACGTGTTGGAGCCGTGGCCGATCCCTAGCAGCAGCACGTCGGCGTCGCGCTCCTCCGCCCGCGCGAGCGGCGAGCCGTCGCCCAAGCCGCGGTCCAGCGGATGGGGGGCGCAGATGGCCTCCGCCTCGGCGCCGACGGCGGCGAAGGAGTAGTGGGGATGCGTGCTCCGCATCGCGCCCGGCCAGGTGCGGACCAGCTCGGGCAGCGCGCCCATGCCGCGCGACGGCGTGATGGCCGGATCGAACGGCGGGGTGTGCGCACGGATCACCGGCCACCAGTCGGCCGGCACGGCCGGAGCGCTCCACTCGTTCGGCTCGGAGTTCGCGTTGGTGTGGGTCGGCGCCACGAGCGTCCCGTCCGGTCCGAGCGCGTCCAGAAGCGCCCACACCACCGCCTCGGCGCCGCCGCAGACCCACCCGAGTGCCGACACCGACGCGTGGACGACCAGCACGCCGCCGCGGCGCACATCGAGCCGCTCCAGATCACGGGTCAGCGAGGCTCGCGTGGCCGGCTCGCGGGTGGCCGCGATGACGCTGCGCTCGCCTGACACGCAGGACATCGTGCCACCAGCGGGTAGTGGGGACCACATGCCCACCTCCGAAGGGGCGGCGCGCACGATGAGCGCCTGGGTCTACCTGCTGCGCTGTGCCGACGACAGCCTGTACTGCGGCTGGACCGTCGACGTCGAGCAGCGGCTCGCCCGCCACGCGGGGGGCAGGGCCAGCCGCTACACGCGCGCGCGGCTGCCGGTGGAGCTGGCGTGGTCCCAGGAGCTGCCCGACCGCACCGCGGCCCGGCGCGAGGAGGCGCGGATCAAGGCGCTGCCGCGCGCGGACAAGCTCGCCCTCGCCGCTCAGCCGCCCGGCACGGCGCTCGCCTCGCTGACGCAGTCGCGCCACGGCCGCTCGCGGTAGGCCCGGGGGAGCTTCAAGCCGCGCTCGGCCATCAGCGTCCGCAGCCGGTCGGGGTAGTCGGTGATGATCCCGTCGACGCCGGCGTCGATCAGCGAGGCCATCGTGGCGGGGTCGTCGACCGTCCAGGGGATGACGGCGAGGCCGGCCGCGTGTGCCTCGGCGATCAGCGCCGGCGTGGTGTAGGGAACGTAGTCGGGGTCGCCCAGCTTGCCGTTCTGGGGGTTGCCGTGGACCGGCGAGACGGCGTCGGCGCCGAACCAGGCGGCGGCCGCGGCGAGGCGCCCGCCGAAGTCGTCGATGTCGAGCCCTCCGAGCCAGGGCGAGGCGCCCGGCTGGCCGACCTGCAGGAAGTCGCCGTTGGTGAGGGCCACGAGCGGCAGCCGCGGCTCGACCTCGCGCATCCGCATCAGCGCGCCCCAGTCGAAGCTCTGGATCGTCACGCGGCCGAGCGCGCCCGCCTCCCGCACGACCCGGGCGACGACCTGGACGAACTGCTCACGCGGCGCCGTCTGCTCGGGCGCGCCCGCCTCGACCTTCGTCTCGACGTTGAACCACACCCGCCGCGCGCGATAGCAGTCGGCCAGTGCGAAGACCTCGCTGAGCAGCGGCATGCGCGCGCCTCCGACGACGTACTGCTCGGGGAACTGGGGCAGCGGCTTGTCGCAGGCCAGCGTCCACACCTGGGCGAGCGTGAGATCGCGGATGTAGCGGACGTAGGGATACTCGGGATCGCCGGGGAAGGCCGGCGCGGTGTCGCGGCACTTCTGGGCCGAGACCTGGCGGTCGTGGGTGACGACCGCCTGGCGGTCCTCGGTGATCTGGACGTCGAGCTCCAGCGTGCTGACGCCGAGCTCGAGCCCGTTGGCGAAGGCCTGCAGCGTGCTCTCGGTCACCAGTCCGAGACCGCCCCGGTGGGCCTGCAGATCGAAGCGCTTGCCCCACGGCGGCAGCCGCTTGGCCTCGCGGTCACCGTGCCCGGCGGCCGCCGCCGGGGCCGACCCCGACGCGACGAAAACGGCCAGGAGGAGCAGGACGAGGCGAGCGGACGGCGGCGTGGACATGGGCGGCACGGTCGCACGGCGCCCGCCGTGCTCGCGTGAAGACCTCGTGACGCTCAGCGGGCGGAGAAGACACGGGGCGCGAGCGCGAGCGCGCGTAGGGCGCGAAGCCCTTGTACTCCAGGAACACGCGCCAGCGGCCGGCGCCCGAGACGCGCTGGGTCACCCGCACCGGGCGGTCGGCGCGCTCGGAGACGCGGTGGGCGGCCTTCCAACGCCCGCCCGAGCGCTTCTGGAACACGGCGTAGACGCGGCCGCTGACCGGCACACGCGCGTCCGCGGGCCGCGCGAGGCGCCCCGCAACGCGCGCCGTGCGGCCGCGCACGGAGCGCAGCCGCATCGTGAGCGACGTCGCCACCCGCGGCAGTGCACCGGGCCGGACCTTCTCGACTCCGATCACCGCCTCGGCCACGTTGAGGCCCTCGTCGAGCGCCCGCAGGGTGATCGTGTGGCGCCCGAGCCCGAGCGCGCGCGAGCCGAACCACGGCTCCAGCAGCGCGCGGCCGCCGCGGAAGGAGCGGATCTTGCGCCCGTCCGCCCACAGCTCGATGCGTCGCATCCCGGCGCCGCCCGGCGGGTCGACCGCCCGGGCGTCGATCGCGACCTGGTCGGCGAAGCGCAGGCCCGGCACCGGGTTGGCCACGGCCAGGCGCGGCGCGACGCGGTCCACGCGCCCGCCGCAGCGCGGATCGGGCGCCACCCCGCTCGCGACCGCGCGAAAGGCCCGCACCGACGGCTTGGCCCTGCCGCCCCGGCGGAACAGGCCGTAGCCGCCTCCACCGCTGCCCGCGCCGCCGCCGGGCACGTCCTGCAGGCCGAACCAGAACGCGGGCCCCACGAAGGGGTCAGCGGCCAGGCAGCGGTAGGCCGCGGTGAGGAAGCGGGCCTGATCGGCTGGGGTGACGCCGGCTGCGCGCGAGCCGCCCACCCCCGCGCAGGAGCCGGGCTTGGCCGAGACCGTGCTCCACCCCAGCTCGGTCATCCAGATCGGCTTGCCCCCGCGTAGCCGGCCGGACGCGGCGCGCCGAGGAAGAACCGCGGCTCGTCGGGCTCGTTCCACACCTCCCACGCGTCGACGCCCGGCACGGCGCGCGCGAACTCGCCCATGAAGCGGCCGAAGCGCGCCGGGTCGGCCGGCGGCGCGCTCAGGTCACCGACGCCCGACGCCCACGGCGGGCTGCGGTGCACGACCACGAGCACCCGGATGCCGCGCGCCTTGGCGGCGGCCACCTCGGCGTTGTAGGCATCGATGATGCTCTTGGAGAAGACGCCGGCCGAGGGCTCGACCGCGTCCCACACCGCCCAGATCCGCAGCCAGCCGGCGCCCACCTGCGCCGCACCGTCCGGCGCGGACATCGACTGCCCGGGGATGGCGTTGACGCCGGGCTCGGCGGCGCGCGCCTCAGCCGAAAGGAGCGCGCACGAGAGCGCGAGGCACGCAAGGAGTGTTCGTCGCGCCACCGCCCTCCACGGTAGGAGGCGCGCGGGTCAGCGCGGCAACCTCGCAGTGCGGAGGCACAGCCACTACTTTGCCCCGCGCACCCGGACTTGCCGGGTCGGTTCACGCCGGTCACGCGGACAAGGTGATGGCACGATGAAGCGGTACCTCTCGCCATGAGCGACCGCCCGTTCCGGCTCGCGTGGACGGTGCACGACCTGCCAGCGGTGCTCCGTCTCGCCCCGCCGACTCCGGAGCTCTACGAGGAGCTATGCCGAGTCGAGGTCGAGCGCATCGCACGGATCCCAGAAAACGCCGATCGCGGTGCGGGAGGCGAGTTCACGGATGTGGAGGTCGAGCTGCTCGGCACGTATCCCGAGGCGCGGATCCGCATCACGGGAAGGCTCGACGGCCGACCGGCGGCGTACGACTTCGACCTCTACCGCCCCCGCTTTCACCGCATGCGGCACGGGCGGCTGCGGTCGCCCAACCAATGGGGCGAAACCGTGTACTTTCGCTTCTGTGAGCCACTGGACTGGCTGTGGCCGAACGACGACCCGAGCCGACAGCCGATGCTCACGCAGGAGCTGCACGAGATGGCAGGGTCGTTCAGCGCTCACCTCCGAGGCGGGAAGGTCAAGGTGCTCGGCGAACGGCAGGACGCAATCGTCGAGATGACGCTGTTCGACGTGAGCGGCGACCGCTCGTTCACCGTGCAGGCCCCGTTGTGGGAGGGCGAAGGGCCGCGGGCGTTGTGGAAGGTCGGCGAGGAGCTCCGCACGCGGATGCTCGACGCCGCAGGCCTCAGCGACGAGATCGAACCCCCCACCCTCACGCTGTTCGCAACCGACAACCACGAACCCAGCCCGAAGGGCTAGCGCGGCAACCGCGGCGCGATGATCCGGTACGCCTTGAGGCCGAGCCCGAGGCGCTCGCGGTCCTCGGACTGCATCGGATCCAGCGTGGTGAGCTCCTTCACGCGGTCGAGCCGGTAGGCGACCGTGTGGCGATGGGCGTAGATGGCGCTCGCCGTCGCGTTCATGTTGCAGTTCTGCTCCAGGTAGGCCTCCAGCGTGCCCACGAGGTCGGTCGCGTACTGGTCGTCGTACTTGACGATCGGGGCCACCGTGTCCTCGTAGAACGAGCGCACCTCCTCCGGATGGGAAGCCAGCACGCGGAAGAGCAGCCGGTAGGTGCCCGTGCCGATGTCCTCCGCGATCGGGACGTCGGAGCGGCGCAGCACGTCGAGCACCAGCTCGGCCTCCTGGATCGCGCGGCCCAGCTCGCCCGGGTCGGCGTAGAAGCTCGAGAGCCCGACCGTGCCGTGGCGCTGAAGCCGGGCGGCCAGCCGGCGGGCGCCGGCCAGCGTGGCCTCGGGCGCCCCTGCCTCGCTTCGTTCCCTGCCTCGGCCGGAGGCCTCGTCACCGGCTGACGCCTCGCCGGCTTCGCCTCGGCCTCCCGTGGCCGGGAGCAGCGCGTAGACGCGCTGGGCGTCACCGGGCAGCTCCATGTGCTGGGCGAGCGCGCCCGGGTGCTCGCCCGCGATGGTGGCCACCACGTGGCGCGGCCGGTCGGTGGCGAGCTCGGCGCACAGCACCACGGCGCCGCGGGCCAGGTCGCAGCCGAGCCGCGCGGCGCGCCGCACCACCTCGTGCGGGTCGAGCTCGTCGGGCCTGTCCCGCAGCTCCTCCAGGAAGGAGCCGCGCAGGTTCTGCTCGACCTCCTCCTTGGCCTCCTCCACCGCCACCTCGGTGAGCGACGTCACCGCGGCCAGGTGCAGGAACTCGGTCGCCTCGGGGCCCGGCTCGAAGCTCCCCAGCAGGAGCACGCCGCCGATCACCTCGTCGCCCGACGCGATCGGGACCTCGGCGACCACGCCTTGCGGAACCGGCGACGGGCGGTCCTTGGCGCGGTCCGAGACGTAGCGCCGCAGCGCCGCGAGGTCGGCGGCGCCGTCATTCGACAGCGCCGCCGCCCCCAGCCGCGGGACGACGATGGCCACCGCCCCGCCCGCCGCGCCCGCGGCCAGCTCGGCCACCCGGGCCAGCCCGTCGCCGCCCAGCACGGCGTCCACCATCTCCAGGTGGACGGCCCGCAGCCGCTCTACGAGCGACATGTGGCGGGCCGGCTCCATGGGCTGGGCTGAGCCCATGGACGCCTACGCGACCTGCTCTGCGTCGGCGACCCCGGGGTGCGCCTGCAGCGTCTCCTCCCCCGACTCGCCGGTGCGGATGCGATAGGCCTCCTCCACGGGCAGCACGAACACCTTGCCGTCGCCGATCGAGCCGGTGCGCGCGTGCTTGAGGATGGTGTCGACCACCGTCTGCACGTCGCCCGACGCCACCACGCACTCGATCTTCACCTTGGGGCGGAGGTAGTTGGTCAGCTCTGCCCCCCGGTAGCGCTCGGTGATGCCCTTCTGCCGCCCGGACCCCTTCACCTCGCTGATCGTGAGGGAAGGGAACCCGAGCGCCAGCAGCTCCGTGCGGATGGGCTCGAAGGCCTCGTGCCGGACGAAGGCCTCGATCTTCTTCATGACGCCGGAACCTCCCTGGTCGATGGCGCCGGCCGGGGGACGTCGCGGGAGCCGGGAGCCTCCGCGTAGCCCACCAGCTCGGGCGCCGGGATGAACTGCTCCGGGTAGCCGTACATGCCGTGCTCGGAGATGTCCAGTCCGGCTTCCTCCTCGTCGGTGCTGACGCGCAGCCCGTAGAACCTCTTGATCAGGAAGAACGTCCCGAACGAGAGCGAGAACACGAAGGCGAACACGACCACGACGCCGAGCGCCTGATAACCGAGCTGCGCGAGCGAGCCGGAGTAGAACAGGCCGCCGTCGGGGTTGCCGAAGGCGTTGTACTGCGCCAGGCGCGGCGAGGTGAAGAAGCCGCACGAGATCGTGCCCCAGATGCCCGCGACGCCGTGCGCCGAGAGCGCGCCGACCGGATCGTCCAGGCGCTTGTCGATCGCGTAGATCGAGAGCGGGACGATCACGCCGGCGATGCCGCCGATGATCGGCGCGGCCCACGCCTCGACGTAGCCCGACGGGGCGGTGATGGCCACCAGGGCGCCGATCGCGCCGTTGCCGGCCATGCCGATGTCGATCGACTTGGTCTTCCAGGCCGCGGTGACGATCGCGGTCAGCACGCCGCCCGCCGCGGCCAGCTGGGTGATCATGAGGACCTCGGGGAAGCGGCCGTCCTGCGCGTTCAGGGTCGAGCCCGGGTTAAATCCGAACCAGCCCAGCCACAGGATCAGCACGCCGAGCCCGAACAGCGGCATGTTGTGCCCCGGGATCGCCCGCGGGCGCCCGTCCTGACCGTACTTGCCCCGGCGCGGGCCGAGCAGCAGCAGCACCGCCAGGCCGCCGGTGGCGCCGATCAGGTGGACCGCCGTGGAGCCGGCGAAGTCCTGCATGCCGACGTTGGCCTGCAGCCAACCGCCGCCGAAGACCCAGTGCGCCGCGATCGGGTAGATGAGCCCCGAGAAGACGATCGCGTAGATGATGTAGACGCCGAACTTGATCCGCTCGAGCGTCGTGCCCCACACGATGGCCAGCGAGACGGCGCAGAAGACGAACTGGAAGAACCACTTCGACTCGATCGTCGCGTTGGAGAGCCCGAGGCCGTCGGGGAAGAAGGCCGCCTGCGGATCACCGTAGTCGCGCAGGAAGAAGCCGTCCGAGCCGATCAGGTCGCCGTTGCCGAACGCGAAGGCGAAGCCGATCGCGTAGAACATCAGCGCGGCGATCGAGAAGTTGACCAGGATCTTGGCCACGATCGTGCCCGCGTTCTTCCCGCGCGAGAAGCCGATCTCCAGGAAGGCGAAGCCCGCCTGCATGAACATCACCAGGCAGCCCGCGACGATGACCCACATGGAGTTGATCGCCACCGAGTCCGGCAGCGCGCCGTTCCCGTAGGCCTCCAGGCTGTCCGCCGCGGCGGTGGCCGGCAGTGCGAGCGCGAGCGCCCCCGCGGCCAGCGCGCCGCGCGCCAGCCTCTTTCCCCTGAGCATGCATCCTCCTCGGATTGACCCGTCCATCGCGGCGTAGGTTGGTCGGCGGGTTCCCGGCCTGCCTTGTCCACGTGTCGAGAATCGGCGGGGCGGGTTTCTCCAACCGGTCGAGCTCTCGCACACGGGCGAATCCAACGGGCCGATTCTTGGCCCGCTGGATAACAGGACGCGCGCGGGACGCGACTACGCTCAGGCGCGCTCGCCCTGAATCCGAGGAGGATGCTCGCCTAAAATGCCCCGCACCCGCACGCAGAACGTGTCAGCCGCGCAGTGGAGTTCCAACGGCAAGGCCATGGGCCAGTCCGACCTGACCCAGGCCGGCTCGTTCGCCTTCGGCGACGACGTCTTCTCGACCGCGGTCCAGCGCCAGCGCCTGCCCATGGCCGTCTACAAGCGCCTGCAGGAGTCGCTCGACCGCGGGGAGCCGCTGGAGGCGCCGCTCGCCGACGCCGTCGCCGCGGCGATGAAGGAATGGGCGATGGAGCGCGGCTGCACCCACTTCACGCACTGGTTCCAGCCGCTCACCGGCCTGACCGCCGAGAAGCACGACTCCTTCTACAGCCCGACGGGCGACGGCAACGCGCTGGCCGAGTTCTCCGGCAAGGAGCTGATCCAGGGCGAGCCCGATGCGTCCTCCTTCCCCACCGGCGGCGTGCGCGCGACGTTCGAGGCCCGCGGCTACACCGCGTGGGACCCGAGCTCGCCGGCCTTCATCCTGTCCAACCCGAACGGCGCGCTGCTGTGCATCCCGACCGCCTTCGCGTCGTGGACGGGCGAGGCGCTCGATCACAAGATCCCGCTGCTGCGCTCGATGGACGCGCTGTCGAAGTCGGCGGTCCGGGCGGTGCACCTGCTGGGCGACGAGACGCCCGCGCGCGTGTTCACCACCATCGGGCCCGAGCAGGAGTACTTCCTGATCGACGAGCGCTACTACTTCGAGCGCCCCGACCTGATCTCGACGGGCCGCACGCTGTTCGGCGCCAAGCCGCCCAAGGGCCACGAGCTCGACGACCACTACTTCGGCTCGATCCCCGAGCGGATCCTGGCCTTCATGCTCGAGGCCGAGCAGGCGATGGCCCGGCTGGCGATCCCGATCAAGACCCGCCACAACGAGGTGGCGCCCGGCCAGTACGAGTTCGCGCCGGTGTTCGAGAACTCCAACGTGGGCTCTGACCACCAGCAGCTCTGCATGCAGATCCTGCAGCAGGTGGCGCGCCGCTACGACCTGGTCTGCCTGCTGCACGAGAAGCCCTTCGCGGGCGTCAACGGCTCGGGCAAGCACAACAACTGGTCGTTCGGCACCGACACGGGCACCAACCTGCTCGACCCGGGCGAGACGCCGCACGAGAACCTCCAGTTCCTGTTCTTCTGCACGGCGGTCATGACCGCGGTCAACCAGCACCAGGAGCTGCTGCGGGCCTCGATCGCCTCGCCGGGCCAGGACCACCGCCTGGGCGCCAACGAGGCGCCGCCGGCGATCATCTCGATCTTCCTCGGGGCCGAGCTGCAGAAGATCTTCGACGCGATCGAGAGCGGGTCGGGCGACGCCGCGACCCCGTCGAGCTACCTCAAGCTCGGCGCCAGCGTGCTGCCGCAGCTGCCGATGCACGGCGGCGACCGCAACCGCACCTCCCCGTTCGCGTTCACCGGCAACAAGTTCGAGTTCCGCGCGCTGGGCTCCTCGCAGTCGCCCGCGCTCCCGAACACGGTGCTCAACACGATCGCCGCGCAGGCGATCGACACGATGTCCGACGCGCTCGAGAGCCAGCTGCAGGGCGGCGCCGAGCTGGCCGAAGCCGTCCTGGCGGTGGTCAAGGAGCGCTACGTCGAGAGCAAGCGCATCGTGTTCAACGGCGACAACTACACGGAGGAGTGGCACGCCGAGGCCGAGGCGCGCGGCCTGTCGAACCTGCGCCAGACCCCGGACGCGCTGCCGGCGCTGATCTCGGAGTCCGCCGTGAAGGTGATGGGCGCCTACGAGGTGCTCTCCGAGCGCGAGCTCGAGTCGCGCTACGAGGTGTTCGTCGAGCAGTACACCTCAAAGCTCAACATCGAGGCGGAGACGACGTACGCGATCGCCAAGACGATGCTGCTGCCGGCGGGCATCCGCTACCTCGGAGAGCTGCAGATGGCGGGTGAGTCGGTCGGCGTGGCGGCGATCCGCGCCGAGGCCGTCGGGCTGATCGACGCGCTCGTCGAGCACGTCGGCGCGCTCGGCGAGGCCAACGCGAGCCACCCCGAGGTCGAGGACCTGCTCGACGCCGCCAAGTACGTGCAGGCCTCGGTGGTGCCGGCCATGGCCGCGGTGCGCGAGGCGGCCGACGCGCTGGAGGGCGTGGTCCCGGACGCGCTGTGGCCGCTGCCGAAGTACGAGGAGATCCTCTTCGTGAGGTAGCGCCGGGCGCCGGGCCCCCGCTCCCGGGGGCCCGCTCGCCACCTCGATGGGGACGCTGCTGCACGCAGTCGAGCCGACCAGTTAGGATGCCCTAACCCGTGCTCGAGCTGCATGACGTCTCCAAGCGCTTCGGCCCCACCGCCGCCCTTGACGGGGCGAGCCTCAACGTGGCCCGCGGCGAGTTCGTGGCGCTCCTGGGGCCGAGTGGCTGCGGGAAGACGACGACCCTGCGCGTCGCCGCGGGCTTCGAGCGCCCGGACGCCGGACGGGTCGAGCTCGACGGCGAGACCGTCGCGGACGCACGCAGGTTCGTGCCGCCCGAGCGCCGGGGGGTCGGGATGGTCTTCCAGGACTATGCGCTCTTTCCTCACCTCGACGTCGCGGGCAACGTCGGCTTCGGCCTCAGCCGTCGCGACCGGAGCCGCCGGGTGCGGGAGGTGCTCGCCCTCGTCGGTCTCGACGGGTACGGCGACCGGCGTCCCGGCGAGCTCTCGGGAGGCCAGCGCCAGCGCGTGGCGGTGGCCCGCGCGCTGGCCCCCAGCCCGCAGCTCGTGCTGCTCGACGAGCCGTGGAGCGCCATCGACCCCATCCACCGCGCCGAGCTGCGCGAAGAGCTCTCGCGGGTGCTGCGGGCGGCCGGCGTGACCGTCGCCCTCGTCACGCACGACCGCGAGGAGGCATTCACCCTCGCCGACCGCATCGCCCTCATGCGCAAGGGCCGCATCGTGCAGGTCGGGCGTCCCGAGGAGCTCTACTTCGCACCCGCCGACCCGTGGTGCGCTCGCTTCGTCGGTGCCTCGAATCTCGTCTCAGGCGAGCTTGCGGCCCGGCTCACCGGCCGGCACATCGCGCGCTCGGAGGTGCTCGTGCGGCCTGAGCTCGTAGGGCTCGAGCCGGACCCGGCCGGCAGCGCGGAAGTCGTCAAGCGCACGTTCCTCGGCCATGACGTCCTCTACGGCGTCCGGCTCGCCGACGGCACCACGCTCAGCTCCCAGCGCCCGTCCAACGAGCAGGTCGCCCTCGGCGCCCGCGTGCGCGTGCGCCTCCATGACGGCCCCCTCGCCACCTTCTCGCGCCCGTGAGCCTTCGCCGCTGCGCCGTGCTCGCGGGCCTGGTGGCGAGCCTCGCTCTGAGCTCGTGTGGCGGCTCGGGCGCCGACCTCACGGTGTACTCGGGCCGCAACGAGGAGCTCGTCGGCCCGCTGCTCGAGCGCTTCGAGCGCGAGAGCGGGCTCGAGGTGGAGGTCCGCTACGGCGACTCCGCCGAGCTCGCTGCGACGATCGCCGAGGAGGGCGGGAACTCTCCCGCCGACGTCTTCTTCTCCCAGGACGCCGGTGCGCTCGGGGCGGTCGAGGACCGCCTGATGCGACTTCCCGCGCCGGTGCTGCAGGCGGTGCCCGAGCGCTTCCGCGACCCCGATGGCCGGTGGTCGGGCGTCTCGGGCCGGGCGCGCGTGATCGCCTACTCCACGGAGCGTCTCGAGGAGCGCGAGGTGCCCGACTCCGTGTTCGCGCTCACACAGAGACGCTGGCGCAGTCGCATCGGATTTCCTCCCTCCAACGCGTCCTTCCAGGCCTTCGTCTCGGCCATGCGCCTCGACGTGGGCGATGCGCGCACCCGGAAGTGGCTCGAGGCGCTGCAGGCCAACCAGCCCAAGCGCTACGAGAACAACACCCAGACGATGGAGGCCATCGCCCGCGGCGAGATCGACCTGGGATTGGTCAACCACTACTACCTCTACGAGCTCTCCCAGGAGAACCCGGGCTTCCCGGCTGCGAACCACTACGCCCGTCGTGGCGACCCGGGAGCGCTCATCAACGTCGCCGGGGTGGGCATCTTGCGCACGACCGAGCGGGCCGAGAACGCCCGGCGCCTCGCGAGCTACCTCGTCTCGCACCCCGCCCAGCGCTACTTCGCGGACGTCACCGCGGAATACCCGCTCGTCGACGGCGTCCGGAGACGCGGCGAGCTCCCGCCGCTGGAGGCGGTGATCGGGCCGCAGATCCGGCTCGGGCGGCTCGGCGACCAGTTGCGCTCCACCTTGGCACTCCTGGACGCGGTCGGCTTCACCACGTGAGCGCCAGGCGGCCGCCGAGGGCCCTCGCCACCCTCGGCGTCGCGGCCGTCGCGGTCGTCTGCCTCCCGCTCGTCTACCTCCTCGTCCGCGTGGGTGGAGCGGGCGCCGAGGCGTGGGCGGTGCTCGAGCGGCCGCGGACGGTCGGCCTCGTGGCGCGCACGCTCGCGCTGATGGCCGCGGTGGTGGTCGCCGCCGTGCTCGTCGGGGTCCCGGCCGCGTGGCTCGTGGCCCGCACCGACCTCCCCGGGCGCCGCGCGTGGGCAGTCATGCTGAGCCTGCCGCTTGCGCTCCCCTCCTACGTGCTCGCCCTCGCGCTGCTCGCCGTCTCCGGGCCGGGCGGGCTGCTCGGCCTGCCCGACCTCACGGGGTTCCCGGGCGCGCTGCTTGCGCTGACGCTGGCGACCTAGCCCTACGTCTTCCTGCTCGCCATGGCCGCGCTGCGGCGCGCCGACCCCGCGCTCGAGGAGGCCGCCCGCGCGCTCGGGCGCACGCCGGCCCAGGCCTTCCGCGCGATCACGCTCCCGCTGCTGCGGCCTGCGGTGAGCGCGGGCGCGCTGCTTGCGGCGCTCTACACGCTCTCAGACTTCGGCGTGGTGTCGCTGATGCGCTTCGACGCGCTCACCCGCGCGGTGTTCTTGCAGTACCGCGGCGCGTTCGACCGAGAGCCGGCGGCGGTTCTCGGCCTCGTCCTGGTCGCCCTGACCGTGCTCGTGCTGCTGGCCGAGCAGCGGGCGCGCTCGCGGGAGCCGGTCGTGCCCGGGGCGAGCGGACGCGTCGCGGCACCCGCCCCGCTCGGCCGCTGGCGCGCGCCGGCGCTCGCGTATTGCGCGACCCTGTCGGGGCTTGGCGGCGTGCTGCCGATCGGGGTGCTGCTGGGCTGGCTCGTGCGGCGCCCACCCGACCTCGACGGGCTGGGGGCCGCGGCGCTGAACTCCCTCTCCGTGGCCGTCGCCGCCGCGGTGCTGGCCACGTTCGCCGCGCTCCCCGTCGCCCTTCTCGCCACCCGGTACCGCGTGCCCTGGACCCGCGTCCTCGAGCGCGCCGGCTACCTCGCGAATGCGCTGCCGGGCATCGTGATCGCCCTCGCGCTCGTGTTCTTCGCCGCCCGCCACGCGCCTGTGGTCTACGGGACGCTCGGCCTGTTGGTGCTCGCCTATCTGATCCGGTTCTTCCCGCAGGCCCTGGCGGGTGTGGGCGCCGCGCTCGCGCGCTCGGACCCACGACTGGAGGAGGCGTCGCGCGGCCTCGGTCGCGGCCCGGCGCGCACGCTGGCGACGGTGACGGCGCCGCTCGTCGCCCCGGGACTGCTCGCCGGCGCGCTGCTCGTGCTGCTCTCGACGCTGAAGGAGCTCCCGGCGACGCTGCTGCTGCGGCCCATCGGGTTCGACACGCTGGCGACCGAGGTGTGGACTGCGACGTCGGTCGCGCGCTACTCGCAAGCCGCGCTCCCCGCCCTTGCGCTCTGCATCGTGGCCACGCCCGCCGTATGGCTGCTCGTGGTCCGGGGCGGGCGCGAGCTCGACGAGCTCGGAAGCTGACCTGCGTCGTTCCGCCCGCCCCGCGGCGTCGGGCGTCAGTTGCCGCCGCCGCCTCCCCCGCCTCCGCCGCTGTCACCGCCGCCTCCGCCTCCGTCGCCGCTGCCGGAGTCGCTGCCGGAGTCCGAGGAGCCGCCGCCCCACCACCCGCCGCCGTGGCCGGATGCCGATCCGCCGCCTCCGCCTCCGCCTCCCCCGCCGCCGCGCATCCGTGACCGGGTCGCGGAGAAGATGATCAGGATGACGAGGAGCAGCAGCCCGATGAGGAAGTAGGCCATGCCCGAACGGTGAAGCAGACCGGCGCCGACCGCAAGGCCTCGTGGTCACCGCTCGGCAACCACCGGCGCGACGGCGGGCGTATAACTCGCGGCGCCCCTGCTCCACCTCGGAGGTCGCCGTGTTCTCGCGCTGGTTCCCGCTCGTCCTCGCCGCCCTGGCGGCCGTCCTCGCGGCGGCGGCGCTCGCTCCGGCCGCCGCCGGCAAGGCCAAGCGGCCGGTGCGCATGAACGACATCCAGGTGATCGGGACGCACAACTCGTATCACCGGGAGATCACCGAGCCCGAGCAGGACGCCTACGACGACCTGATCGACACGCCCGGCGACTACGACCAGTTCCTCGCCTACAGCCACGCCCGGCTGCCCGACCAGTTCGCGCGCCAGCGGGCACGCGGGATCGAGCTCGACCTCTTCCCCGACCCGCAGGGCGGCCTCTACGCGCACCCGCTGGTGCGCACCGACCTCGATCTGGGCCCGCTGGCCGATCCGGCCTGGACGCAGCCGGGCATCAAGGTCCTGCACATCGTCGACTTCGACTACAAGACCACCTGCGTGGCGCTGACCGAGTGCCTGCGCCAGGTCAAGGCCTGGTCGGACGCCAATCCGCGCCACGTGCCGCTGGCGATCCTGCTCGAGCTCAAGGGCGCCGACCGGCGCGCGCTGGAGCTGGGCGGGACGGCGGTGCCGGCCTGGGACGGCCCGGCGCTCGACGGCCTGGACGCCGAGATCCGCTCGGTCTTCGGCCCGGACGACCTGATCACCCCGGACGCCGTGCGCCGCCACGGCCTGACGCTGGAGCAGACCGTGCGCCGGCACGGCTGGCCGGCGCTGCGCGAGAGCCGCGGCAAGGTCGTCTTCCTGCTCGACAACGACCTCGGCCCGATCTCCGACGCCTACCTCGCCGGCCGCCCGAACCTCGAGGGACGGGTGCTGTTCACGAACTCGGCGCCGGGCCGCGCCGACGCCGCCTTCCTCAAGCGCAACGACCCACTGGGAGCGAACACCGCCCAGATCCAGGCGCTCGTGCGCCAGGGCTACCTGGTGCGCACGCGCTCGGACGTCCCGCTCGAGACGGTCCTCGCCGACGACCGCACGATGCTCGACGCGGCCCTGGCCAGCGGCGCGCAGGTCATCTCCACCGACTTCCCCGAGGTCGGGATGAGCGCCCGCTACGACTCGAGCTTCGTGGCCGCGCTCCCCCGCGGCGGCCCGGCCCGCTGCAACCCCGTGCGCGCGCCGCGCGGCTGCCGCGACCGCAAGCTGGAGTAGGTCTAGGCGGCGGCGGCGCGGGCCGGGCGCGGCAGCGCCGGGATGCCCTCGGCCAGCAGCGCCCGGGGGCGCTCGGCCACGAGCGCCTCGGCCGCGCGGATCCCCACGGCGGCCAGGGCGGCCAGCGCGGCGCTCAGCACCGGCCCGCGGCCCGGCCGGTGCGCGTCGGACGCGATCGCGGCCACCTGCTCCTCCCGCACCAGCGCGATGCCGCGCGCCTGCGTCAGCGGCCCGTGGTAGCCCGTCAGCGACGAGCCGTTGACCTGCAGCCGCGCGCCCGCGGCCAGCTCGGCCTCGATCGCGCCGGGCGCCTCCATCAGCGCCGCACAGCGCTCGGGGTGCCCGATCAGCGTGCCGAACCCGCGCGCCCGCAGCTCCCCGGTGGCGGCCAGGAAGCCGGCTGGGTCGTCGCCGAACAGCGGCGCCTCGATCAGCACCCAGCGCCGGCCGGGCGGGCCCTGGGCGATCGCCTCCAGGTCGGCGTCGGCGAGCGCCGGCAGGTCCTCGTGGGCCAGCTCGGCGCCCGTGCGCACCGCCAGCGGCACCGCGGCCGCCCGCAGCGCGCCGACCACCTCGGCCACCCGCGCGCGCAGCTCGCCGAGCCGGTCGTGCGCCAGCAGCGAGCGCACGTGCGGCGTCGCCGTGACCAGCCCGGTCCCGTCCGCCACGGCCAGCCGAGCGAGCTCGACGCTGCCGGCCAGGTCGGCCGGACCGTCGTCGACCCCGGGCAGCAGGTGGAAGTGGAGCTCCGTGCGCTGCACCCCTCTACCGTGACACACGCCCAAACCTTGCCACACCTTTGTCAAGGTTCGCTAGCATTGCCCCGCGATGCGTGACTACCTGGCCGCCACCCGCGAGCGTGTGGTCGTCTTCGACGGCAGCATGGGCGCGACGCTCGAGCAGTTCGACCTCTCGCTCGAGCACGACTACAAGCTCCCCGGCCGCGCGCACGAGGCGCTGGTGCTCAACCGCCCCGACGTGATCGAGGACCTGCACGCCGCGATGGTCGACGCCGGCGCCGAGGTGGTCGAGACCGACACCTTCCAGGCCTCCCGGCTCAAGCTCGAGGAGTGGGGCCTGGAGGACCACACGTACGAGATCAACTTCAAGGCGGCCGAGATCGCGCGCCGGGCGATCGGCGAGCAGCGCTTCGTGGCGGGCTCGATCGGCCCTACCGGCCACCTGCCCGCGTCCGACGACCCGACGCTCGGCAAGCTGCGCTTCCGCGAGCTCGTCACCGTGTTCGAGGAGCAGTCGCGCGGCCTGATCGACGGCGGCGCCGACCTGCTGATCGTCGAGACCGCGCAGGACATCCTCGAGGTCAAGGCCGCCGTGTTCGGCGCGCGCGCGGCGTTCAAGGCCACCGGCCGCGCCGTGCCGATCCAGACCAGCGTCTCGCTGCTCCCCAACGGCGGCACGATGCTGCTGGGCACCGACATCTCCGCCGTCCTGGCCACCCTGGAGGCGCTGCGCGTCGACGTGATCGGCTTGAACTGCTCGACCGGGCCCGAGGACATGCGCGACGCGATCCGCTTCCTCGGCGAGTTCTCCTCCAAGCCGGTGCAGTGCATCCCCAACGCCGGCATCCCCCACCAGGGGCCGGAGGGCGAGACGATCTTTCCGGAGGCGCCCGCCCCGCTGGCCGACACGCTCGGCGAGTTCGTCGACCGCTTCGGCGTCTCGATCGTCGGCGGCTGCTGCGGCACCACCACCGAGCACATCGCGGCGATCGTCGACCGCGTCGGCGGCCAGCCGCCCTCCTCCCGTCCGGCGCGCCGGCCCGCGCACGTCTCCTCGATGATCACCGCCACCCCGCTCGCCCAGGACCCCCGCCCCACGCTGATTGGCGAGCGGGTCAACTCGCAGGGCTCGCGCAAGGCCAAGGAGCTGCTGCTGGCCGACGACTACGACGGCCTCGTGCAGGTGGCCGAGAACCAGGTCGAGGGCGGCGCGCACGTGCTCGACCTGTGCGTGGCGCTGACCGAGCGCCAGGACGAGGACGAGCAGATGCGCCTCGTGGCCAAGAAGGTCTCGCTCACCCAGCCCGCCCCGATCCAGGTCGACTCCACCGAGCCCGACGTGATCGAGACCGCGCTGGAGCAGATCCCCGGCCGCGCGATCGTCAACTCGGTGAACCTCGAGGCGGGGCGCGACAAGCTCGACCGCGTCCTACCGATCGCGCAAAGCCACGGCGCCGCGCTGATCGCCCTGACCATCGACGAGGTCGGCATGGCCAAGACGCGCGAGCGCAAGCTCGAGGTGGCTCGCCGCATCCACGGCATGGCCTGCGAGGAGCACGGGCTGGACGCCGACGCGCTGATCTTCGACGCGCTGACCTTCACGCTGACCACCGGCGACGACGAGTGGAAGCCCTCCGCGGTCGAGACGATCGAGGGCATCCGCCTGATCAAGGCGGAGCTGCCGGGAGTGCTCACGTCGCTGGGCGTCTCCAACGTCTCCTTCGGCATCTCCACCGGCGCCCGCGCGGTGCTCAACTCGGTCTTCCTGCACCACTGCGTCGAGGCCGGGCTGGACCTCGCGATGGTCAACCCGAACCACATCACGCCCTACGGCGAGATCTCCACCCAGGAGCGCGACCTCGCCGACGACCTGGTCTTCAACCGCCGCGAGGACGCGCTGGAGCGCTTCATCGCCCACTTCGAGGAGAAGTCGGCCTCCGGCGAGGAGGACGACACGGCGGACCCGACGGCCGAGATGGACCCGGCCGCCGCGCTGCACTGGCACATCCTGCGCCGCAAGAAGGACGGCGTGGAGGCCCAGATCGACCGCGCCGTGGAGCAGCTGGGCGCCGTGCCCGTGCTCAACGACGTGCTGCTGCCCGCCATGAAGGAGGTGGGCGACAAGTTCGGTGCCGGCGAGCTGATCCTCCCGTTCGTGCTGCAGAGCGCGGAGGTCATGAAGCGCGCCGTGGCCCAGCTGGAGCGCTACCTGGACAAGCTCGAGGGCTACACGAAGGGCACGGTGGTCCTGGCCACCGTGTTCGGCGACGTGCACGACATCGGCAAGTCGCTCGTCAACACCATCCTCACCAACAACGGCTACTCGGTCGTCGACCTCGGCAAGCAGGTCCCGATCGGCGCCATCCTCGAGGCCGCCCGCGAGCACGAGGCCACCGCCATCGGCCTCAGCGCCCTGCTCGTCTCCACCTCCAAGCAGATGCCGCTGTGCGTGCAGGAGCTGCACTCGCACGGAATGGGGTTCCCGCTGCTGGTCGGCGGCGCCGCCATCAACCGCAAGTTCGGACTGCGCGCCAACTACCCGGGCGGCAAGGAGTCCGACGAGCTCTACGCGCCGGGCGTCTTCTACTGCAAGGACGCCTTCGAGGGCCTAGCCGTGATGGACCAGCTGGTCGACGGCGAGGCACGCGCGACGCTGACCGAGCAGGTCCGCGAGGACGCGCGCCGGCTGCGCGAGCTGGGCACCGACGAGGTCGTGCTGAACACCACCGACGACTCGGTGCGCTCCCCGGTCGCGACCGACCTGCCGGTGCCCGAGCCGCCGTTCTGGGGCGCGCGCGAGATCGAAGTCGAGCTCGACGAGGTCTACCCCCACCTCGACACCCACGTGCTGTTCAAGCTGCACTGGGGCGGGCGCGGCGTGAAGGGCGAGGCCTGGCAGAAGCTGGTCTCAGACGACTTCCGCCCACGGCTGGAGCGCATGTGGGCCGAGCAGGACTACCTGCGCCCGCGCGCCGTGGTCGGCTACTTCCCGTGCTACTCGGAGGGCAACGAGATCGTCGTGCTCGATCCCGAGGACCGCACGACGGTGCTCGAGCGCCTGGTCGCCCCGCGCCAGCCCAACGGCGACCGCATCTGCCTCGCCGACTTCTTCCGGCCCAAGGCAAGCGGCGAGCTCGACGTGGTCGCCCTGCAGGCCGTCACCTCCGGCGACGAGGTGACCGAGCTGATGGCGCGGCTCGAGCGCGACGGTGAGTTCGCCGAGCAGCTCTTCACCCACGGCCTCGGCGTGCAGACCGCCGAGGGCATGGCCGAGTGGCTGCACGCGCGCATCCGCGAGGGGCTCGGCATCCCCGCCACCCAGGGCCGGCGCTACTCGTGGGGCTACCCGGCGATCCCCGAGCAGGCCGAGCACGAGAAGGTCTACCGCCTGCTCGACGCGACCAACCGGATCGGGCTGCGACTCTCGGGCGGCTTCGCGGTCGAGCCCGAGCAGTCCACGCTGGCGCTCGTGGCCCACCACCCCGAGGCGATCTACTTCGGGACCACCAGCGGGCGGCTGCTGCCCGACGGCCACCGGGGGCGCCACGACGACGTGATCAAGGGCTCCAGGCGCGACCCGTCGCGCTTCGACGTCGCGCTCGACGACGCCGACGAGCTCGAGCTGGCGCCGGCCGGCGCGGAGTAGCCCACGCCGGCCGGCCCCGCGGAGGGACCACTACATGGTCTTCATCAGCTTCTGGACCACCTCGGCCAGCTCGCCCGGGTGCAGGCCCGGCGAGGAGACCGCGGCGTCCGCGGGCGGGTCGGCCATCCCGCCGGCGGTCGGCGGCAGCCCGTCGATGACCTCCAGCGGCGTCCCGTCGATCGGGTGGTCGCCGGTCCACAGCGCGCGGATGCCCTCGAAGTCGGTCTCCGAGAAGCGGTAGAGCTTGGCGTGCATGCCCTGGTCGGTGAAGACCCGGGCCTCCTTGAAGTCGGCGTCGGGGATGGCCGGGATCGGCAGCATCTTCTTGACGTCGACGCCGGTCAGCTCCTCCAGTGCCTTGGCGTAGGCCAGCGCGTGGACGCCGCCGCGCACGAACAGGTAGCCGAGCATCTGGCGCGCGATCGGGTGGTCGGTCGTCTCGTAGACGCGGATCTTGGCCATGCGCGCGCCGTTCTCGAGGAAGAAGTTGTGCAGCAGGTCGAGCACGAGGTCGCCCGAGTTGAACACGTACTCGCCGTTCCAGCCCTGGCCGAGTGAGTTGACCGGGAGGGCGCCGAAGCCCGAGTTGATCCAGTGGTGGCGGATCCCGCCGGAGTCCTTCAGGCCGCGCAACGGGGAGTCGGTGACGTCGTCGCCGTCCGAGGCGCCCGTGAGCAGGCCGTTGATCACGGCCGAGACCAGCTCGATGTGGCCGTACTCCTCCGTGGCGATGTTCGCGATCAGGTCGTAGAACGGCTTGACCTTCTGGCGCCCGCGGAAGTTGAACGACTGGAACGTGTAGTTCATCAGCGTGGACATCTCGCCGAAGCGCCCACCCAGCAGCTCCTGGACGTGGGCGGCGGCGCCGGGGTCGGGGTCTGAGGGGGCGGGGAGCTCGACCTGGAGGCGGTCGACGCGCAGGATCATGAGGGGTCCTCTCTTGAGGGATCGGATCGCGGGCATACTGCCCCCCGGTCGTGAAGGTCCTATGCATCGACGGGGGTGGCATCCGCGGGCTGATCCCGGCGCTCGTGCTGGCCGAGATCGAGCGCCGTACGGGGCGTCGGATGGCGGACATGATCGACCTCGTGGCCGGCACCTCGACGGGCGGCATCCTGGCCTGCGGCCTGACCCGCGCCGGCAGCGACGGGCGGCCGCGCTACAGCGCCGAGGAGCTGGCCGGGATCTACCTGGAGGAGGGGCCGCGGATCTTCCGCCGCAGCCTGCTCAAGCGCATCTTCTCGGTCGAGGGCTGGATCGACGAGCGCTACGAGGACGACGGCCTGAACTCGGCGCTCGCACGCTATCTCGGCGAGGCGACGCTGGCGGACACGCTCATCGACGTGCTCGTGTGCGCCTACGACATCCACGACCGGCTCGCCTTCTTCTTCCGCTCGGCGCGGGCCCGGCGCGACCCGGCCTACGACTTCCCGCTCACCCACGTCGGGCGCGCGACCGCCGCGGCGCCCAGCTACTTCGAGCCCGCCCAGGTGACCGACGTGGCCGGCGCACGCACCTACCCGCTGATCGACGGCGGCGTGTACGCGGTCAACCCGTCGATGGTCGCCGTGGCCGAGCTGTCACGCGGCGAGGGCCTCGACGGGCTGGAGCTGATGCTCTCGCTCGGCACCGGCACGAGCACCCGCGCCTACACGTTCGCCGAGACGCGCTGGTGGGGCCAGCTCGAGTGGGCGCGTCCCGCGCTGGACATGGTCTTCGACGGGGTGGCCGACACGATCGAGTTCGAGGCCGCCGCGCTGCTGGGCGAGCGCTACGTGCGGCTGCAGACCGAGCTGCGTCGCGCCTCGGACGACCTCGACGACGCGAGCCCGGACAACCTCTCCCGCCTGACCGAGGAGGCCGAGCTGCTGATCGCGCGCTCGGGCCCGGCGCTCGACCGCGCCTGCGCGATCCTCGCCGGCTGAACCGTCAGCCGCGCGCCTCGGCGCCGCGCGCGACGGCTTGCAGCTCGACCGGCGAGGAGTGCAGCGTGCGCAGGCGCACCTCGCGCCAGGACACGCCCTCCTTGACCAGGGCGGGGCCGCCCATGATCACCGCGGTGGCGACCTCCACCGCCTGCAGGATGATCCCGTAGCCGAGCGCCTCGGCCGCACCGATGCCGTAGGCACCGGACAGCACCGCCACGCAGGCGGCCTGGAAGACGCCAAGGTTGGAGGGGGTGAGCGGGAGCACGGCGCTGACGTTGACCGCGAAGAGCACCGCGGCGGCGGCGCCCAGGTCGGCCCGGTGGTCCAGCCCGAGGGCGACGAGCAGCACGTAGCAGCTGACCCACTGCAGCGCCCAGGCCCCGAGCTGCATGGTCACTGCGCCGGCCCCCAGCCGCGCGCGGCGGAAGACCGCCAGGCCGCGCCGCACGCGCCAGGCGGCGGCGCGCCCCTGGCGCGCCCAGCGGTGCACGCGCGCCGAGCGAGATGGCAGGCCCGAGCGCAGCAGCGCGGGCGCCGCCAGCACCAGCACGAGGATGACCACCGGCGTCAGCGCGTACCAGACCAGCGTCTTCTGCCCGCCGGCGAACAGCCCGATGGTGGCGAACATGACGGCGCCGAGGATCCCCAGCGCCAGGACGTTGAGCAGCGTCTGGGAGACGAGCGTGCCGAGCACCACCGGCAGCGACTCGCGCGGGCGCCCCAGCCGGCGCGCGACGATCAGCGCGCGCGAGGGCTCCCCCAGCCGCGCGGGCAGCGTGGCCGACATCAGCACCCCGATCGAGGTGCCCTGCATGGCGTCGGCGAAGCGGGGGCGCAGCTGGGGCAGCGCGGCCTTGAGGATCGCGTGCCAGGAGACGGCGCGAAAGACCATGGAGAGGCACATCAGGGCGAGCGCGACCAGCACCCAGGTGGGGGTGGCGGTGACCAGCGCGTGGCCGATGTCGCGCAGCCCGATCCGCTGCAGGGCCACGTAGGCGCCGCCCAGCGCGGCCGCCCCGGCCAGCCCGAGCCCGGCGCGGCGCAGCCCGCGCCACGCCCGGCCGGCGCGGTCGGGGGCCGGCTCCAGCGACACCAGCCGGCGGGCGGGGACGCGCGGCGCCTGGTCGGCGGGCAGCGCGCCCAGCCGGACCCCGGCGCGCTGGACGGCGCCCTGTGGGGCCGGCACGGCGACGGCGTCTGCGTAGGCCTCGGCGACCTGCTCGGCGACCTTGGGCCAGGCGTAGCGGTGGGCGCTGGCGCGCGCACCCACCGCCAGCGCCGTAGTGCCGTCCGGGTCCAGGGCGAGGCCGCGCAAGGCCTCGGCGAGTGCCACGGGATCGCCGCGCTCCACCAGCAGCCCGTCACGGCCGTGGCGGACGACCCCGCGGTAGCCCGCGATGTCGGAGGCCAGCACGGGCGTGCCGGCCGCGAACGCCTCGGTCAGCACCATGCCGAAGGACTCCCCGCCCAGCGACGGCGCGGCCAGCACGTGCGCGCGGGCCAGCGCGGCGTGCTTCTCGGCGTCGGGCACGCGGCCCAGCACGGTGACCCCCGCGCGGGAGCTCAGCAGCGGCGCGACCTCGGCCTCCGACGCGCCCACCACCGTCAGCCGCGCCGGCACGTGGCCGCGCAGCGCCTCGAAGGCGCGCAGCAGCACGGGGAGCCCCTTGCGCTCGACGGCCTGGCCGACGAAGACGATCTCCAGCGGCTCGTCCCCGGCCCGCGGGCGCGGCGCCGGCACGCCGCCCGCCGGCAGCGCCACGCCGTTGGGCACGATCCGGTAGCGCCCGCCGTAGAAGCGCCGGCCGGTCCAGGCGGCGGCCTCGGAGACCGCGATCCGCACGGCCAGCCGGTTGAGCCGGCGGCGGGCGCCCATCGCGTTGGCCACGAGGTGGGGCGGGATGGACTCCGAGTAGCAGTGGAAGGTGCCCACCAGCGGCACCGGGATCGAGGTCAGCGCGTCCCAGCCGACCACCGGCGTGACCGGCTCGTGCAGGTGCACGACGTCGTAGCCGCCGCGCTTGAGCTCGCGCCGCAGCGTCCCGATCGCGAACGGCGTGTGCGACAGGTTGGAGACCGCCCCGTTGGAGTGCCAGCCGATGGTCGGTCCCAGCGGCACCAGCCAGTCGGGCACCGGCCGCGGCTGCGGGCGGGCGCCGCGGTGGCGCCGCGCGGTGGCCCGGTCGTCGGGATCGAAGGGCGCCAGCACGCGCACGTCGTGGCCGGTCGCCATCAGCTCGTGGGCGAGCGCCTCGATGTGGCGCGTGACGCCGCCGGGGTAGGTCCAGGAATAGGGGGAGACCAGCGCGACGCGCATCGGCGCATCCTACGGACGGCGACCCCGGATGCCGGTTCGGAGAGCTCCACCCTTCACGGGTCCTAACCCCACCTCCCTATCCTCTGCTCGACGTGCCCGAGCGCCATTTCGTCAAGTACTCCTTCCTGAAGGTCGACCCTGCGTGGCGGCGGCTGGACGACGACCGGCGCGCCGCCGACAAGCGCGAGTTCCTCGCCGCCTGCGAGGACTTCGCCGCCGAGCGCCTGCTGCGCGCGTTCTCGCTGGTCGGGACGCGCGGGGACTGCGACCTGCTGCTGCTGGCCCAGGCCACCAACCTCGAGCGCATCCACGAGTTCCACGTAGTGCTGGCCCAGAGCGGGTTGATGAAGTGGTGCACGCAGCCGCACTCCTTCCTGGCCATGACCAAGCCCTCGGAGTACTCCGACGAGTCGCGCCTGGAGGTGCGCCCGGCGCACTCGCGCTATCTCTTCGTCTATCCATTCGTCAAGACGCGCGCGTGGTACGCCAAGCCCGCGGACGAGCGCTGGAGGATCATGCAGGAGCACATCCGCGTGGGCCGCGAGTACCCCGACATCGACCTCAACACCTCGTACTCGTTCGGGCTGGACGACCAGGAGTTCGTGGTCGCCTTCGAGGCGGACGACCCCAGCCGCTTCCTCGACCTCGTGCAGCGCCTGCGGACCACCGAGGCCTCCGCCTACACCCAGCGCGACACGCCGACCTTCACCTGCGTGTCGACCTCCGTCGAGCGGGCGCTCAGCGCGCTCGACGGCGCCCCGCTCCCCGACACGATGGCCATCACATGACCGCAGACGAGACCGTCGACATCACGATCATCGGCGCGGGCCCCGTGGGCCTGGCCACCGCGTTCTGGGCGGGCATGCGCCAGGCCAGCTGCCGCATCATCGACTCGCTGCCCGAGATCGGCGGCCAGTGCACCACGCTGTATCCGGAGAAGTGGATCTTCGACGTGCCCGGGCACCCGCGCGTGCTGGCGAAGGACCTCGTCGCGCAGCTGCGCCAGCAGGCGCTGGACCAGTTCGACGTCCCGGTGCACCTGGAGTGCACCGCCGAGCGGATCACCTACGAGGACGACGCCATCATCCTGCACACCAACGAAGGCGAGCTGCGCTCGCGCACGCTGATCGTCGCCGGCGGCCACGGTGCCTTCGAGCCCAAGCGGCTGCCGCTCTCCGACGTCGACATGGCCCCGTGGGAGGGCCGCGGCGCGCACTACCTGGTGGGGGACAAGAACGAGTTCGCCGGCAAGCACGTGGTCATCGTCGGCGGTGGCGACTCGGCCTTCGACTGGGTGGTCAACCTGCTCGAGACCGCCAGCCAGGTCACGCTGGTGCACCGGCGCGACGGCTTCCGCGCCCACGAGGCGACCGTGGCCGAGGTGATGGAGCACGTGCAGCACGGCCGCGTCTCGCTCAAGGTGCCCTACGTGATCCGCGAGGTGTCGGGCAACGGCACCATCGAGCAGGTCGAGCTGCACCACGCCGGGGACGGCAGGGTCGAGCGCCTGGACTGCGACGCGGTGCTGCTCCAGCTCGGCTTCGTGACCAAGCTCGGCCCGCTCAAGGAGTGGGGCTTCGCGCTGGAGAAGAACGCGCTGGTGGTCGACGGGCTGATGAAGACCAACCTCGACCGCGTGTGGGCGTGCGGCGACATCACGACGTTCGACGGCAAGCTCAAGCTGATCGCCACCGGGTTCGCCGAGGCGGCCGTGGCGGTCGCCCAGGCGGTCCACCACATCCGGCCCGACATGAAGCTGCAGCCGGTCTACTCCACCAACACCGGCGTGCCCGGCGCCGTGGCCGGCCAGCCCTGAGCGCCGTGCGGACGCGGCATATATGGGGTCAGACCCCTTTATGTCTGGTGCTCACGGCCGTTGCGCTCTCCGGGTGCGGGGGAGGCGAGGACGCCACGCCGCGCGACCCGGTCGGGCAGGTGCCCTCCGCATTGCAGGCCGAGATCCGCGCGGCGCAATCGCCGCAGGCCCGCGAGTTCCCCGCCGTGGAGGGGCGCACGCTGCAGCAGCTCGCCGACGCGATCGGCGGCGGCCCGGAGATGGGCCTGGCCAGCTCGGTCTTCGTGGCCGGCCGTGAGAACCGCCTGGCGTTCGGGATGATCGACACCGACGCCGGCTTCCTCTACGGCAGGACGGCGCTCTACCTCGCCGCCGCACCGGGCGCCAAGGCCCGCGGCCCGTACCCGGCGCCCGCGGACGTGCTGATCACCGAGCCCGCGTTCCGCTCCGAGCAGGCAGCCACCGAGGGTGACCCGTTCGCCGCGGTGTACGCCGCGCAGGTGCCGCTGCCCAGGGCCGGCCGCCAGGCCGTGCTGGCCGTCACGCTGGCCGACGGCAAGCCCGTCGCCGCGGCGTCGGAGATCCAGGTGGTCAGGGCGCGCCAGGACAGGATCCCGGCGGTCGGGGAGCGCGCGCCGCGGGTGCAGACCGACACGGTCGCATCCGCCGGCGGCGACGTCGAGTCGATCGACACCCGCCGCCCGACCTCCGACCTGCACGCCGACTCCTTCGCCGACGTGGTCGGGCGCAAGCCGGTGGCGCTCCTGTTCGCCACCCCGCAGCTGTGCCAGTCGCGCGTGTGCGGGCCCGTCGTCGACGTCGCCCTGCAGCTGCGCGAGCGCTACGGCGATCGGATCGAGTTCATCCATCAGGAGGTCTACGCCGACAACGATTCGCAGAAGGGGCTGCGCGAGCCGCTGCAGGCGTTCGGGCTGCCCACCGAGCCGTGGCTGTTCGTCGTCGGGCGCGACGGCCGGGTGACCGCGCGGCTGGAGGGGTCGTTCGGCCTGGACGCCGTCGAGCGGGCCATCAAGACCGCGCTGTGAGCACCCGCGGCCGGGCGCGCCGCCGCGCGGCGGCGCTCGCGGCGGGCTTCGCGCTCCTCGCCGGGCCGGCCGCCGCGGAGGCCCACGGGATCGTCCAGCGCTCCAACCTGCCGATCCCGGAGTGGCTGTTCGCGTGGGCGGCGGCGATCGTGCTGATCGCCTCGTTCTTCGCGCTCGGCGTGTTGTGGGCGCGACCGCAGCTCGAGCAGCCGCCGTGGCGGCCGCTGCCGCGCGGACTGGGGCGGGCGCTCGCCGGCCCGGGGCTGCGGAGGATCTGTGCCGTCATCGGCGTCGCGGCCTTCGCGCTCGTGGTGGCGGCCGGCTACCTGGACCCCGGGGAGGACATCGGCAACCTCGCGTCGACGTTCATCCTGATCGTCTTCTGGGTCGGGCTGGCCTTCGCCAGCGTCCTCTTCGGTGACCTCTTCGCGGTCTTCAGCCCGTGGCGCGCGGTGCGCCTGCCCGGCCTGCGGCCCTATCCCGAGCGCTGGGGCCGCTATCCGGCGGCGCTGGCGCTGCTCGGCTTCACCTGGATCGAGCTGGTCGGCCAGTGGGGCGGCTCACCGCCGCTGCTCGCCTCCGCCGCGCTGGCCTACACCGCCTACACGCTGGCCATGCAGTACGTGTTCGGCACCGAGGCGTGGACGCAGCGCGGGGAGGCGTTCGCGGTCTACTTCGGCCTCTTCGCCCGGCTGTCGGTGTGGGAGCGGCGCGGCGACGAGGTCGGCGTGCGCCGGCCGCTCGGGGGGCTCGCACGGCTCGATCTGGTCCCCGGCACGGTGGCGTTCGTCTGCGTCATGATCGGGACGGTCACCTACGACGGGTTCGGCCAGGGCCAGCTGGGCCGTGACGCGATCGCGGCGCTCACCCGCGGGCTCGACGGCCTGCTCGGCGACGACCTCGCCCTGGGGACGGCGCGCACGCTGGGGCTGCTGGCGGGCGTCGCGCTGGTGGCGGGCTTCTACCGCCTCGGCATCGCGGGCGCGCGCTCGGTCGGCGGCCGGCTGGACGCGGCGCGGCTGCGCGGCGCCTTCGTGCACAGCCTGGTCCCGGTCGCCTTCGTCTACGTCGCCGCGCACTACCTGACCTTCCTGCTCTTCGAGGGCCAGGCCGCGATCACCCTGGCCTCCGACCCCTTCGGCAGCGGCTGGAACCTGCTCGGCACGGTGGCGCGTGGGATCGACTACTCGCTGCTGGACACCGACGCCACCTGGTACCTGCAGGTCGGCCTCGTGGTCTGCGGCCACGTCGCCGCGCTGGTGCTGGCCCACGACCGCGCGCTGTCGCTCTACCGCGACCCGCGCCTCGCGGTGCGCTCCCAGTACTGGATGCTGGCGGTGATGGTCGGCTTCACGTCGCTGGCCCTGTGGCTGCTCACGCAGGCCGCCGCCTGAGCGCTCGCCTCAGCCTGCGAGCGACGGGATCGGGCCGGTCATCTCGACCCCGTGGCGCGTCGCGAGCTCCAGGACGTCCGCCATGGTCGGCGCGTCCAGGGCGGCCGCCGCGCGCGCGAAGCGCTCCATCGGCTCGCCGGG